>JACCDP010108526.1_pt1 | contig 11371 bp, 12 predicted proteins | sample 7445841 | NCBI WGS metagenome assembly JACCDP01 (sample SAMN15323441, study PRJNA562643) | freshwater metagenome | isolation source: river surface water | place: USA:Blue River Watershed | collected 2017-08-17
ATCAAGCGTTGAGGAGCCAAGCCATGAACATGAAAAACAAAGGTTTGCTGCTGGCCGTCAGTGGCTTGTTGCTGGCGGGCTGCGCCGGTTTGCCCTCATCGGCAGAACTCGATGCCATGACCGATAACATCGTCAAGGCCTCGTTCCGAAGCGAGGGCATTGCTTCTGTGGACCGTCTGTTGGCCACCGATGAGACCAACCGTCTGTGCAGTCAGGCCGATGCGGCTGGAAAGCCCTTGGATGAAAAAACCGCCAAGCGTATCGAAGAAGCCAATTTGAAGGCCATCAAGTGGCCCGCAGACGGCAAATTCCTGGGCGACTGGAAGCAGGGCGAGGCGATCGCTCAGAGCGGCCGGGGCCTGACTTGGACCGACGATGCGAAGGTGGCCAACGGGGGCAACTGCTACAACTGCCACCAGATCAGCAAGGCTGAAATTTCTTTTGGCACCCTGGGCCCGAGCCTTTACAACTACGGCAAGCTGCGGGGCGTCAAGGACCCCAATGATCCAGCATCGCGAGCCGTCGTCGAGTACACCTGGGGCAAGATCTGGAACTCCAAAGCCTATAACGCCTGCTCCAACATGCCGCGTGCTGGACATGCAGGCGTGCTCAACGAGGCGCAGGTTCGTCACATCGTGGCCTTGCTGCTCGATCCCAACTCGCCAGTCAACAAGTGAACCTCCTGAGAACCCGGCCTGGCCGGGTTTTTTGGTCTTCGATATATCAGCGATAGGTCATATATGAACCTCAGCAAGCGTGAATTTCTTCAGGTCTTGGGTGCCGCGTCGGTGGCCGGCATGGGTCTGGCCAAGCACAGCCGGTCCGATGCTGCCAGTGCTGGTGAGGTCTTGTATGACATCCCGCGCTTCGGTCAGGTGTCTTTTCTGCACATGACCGATTGCCATGCCCAGCTCAAACCGATTTATTTCCGCGAGCCCAGTACCAACTTGGGCGTCGGCAGCATGCGCGGGCAACTGCCTCATCTGGTGGGCGAACACCTGCTCAAGGCTGCCGGCATTCCAGCCGGGTCGGCGCAATCTCACGCGCTGACTTTTCTGGACTTTGAGAATGCTGCGCGTCGCTTCGGCAAGGTTGGCGGCTTTGCCCATCTGGCCACCCTGGTCAAGCGCCTGAGGGCTAGCCGTCCGGGTGCCTTGCTGCTCGATGGCGGTGACACCTGGCAAGGTTCTGGCACATCGTTGTGGACCAACGGTCAGGACATGGTCGACGCCTGCAAGCTGCTGGGTGTGGACGTCATGACCGGACACTGGGAATTCACGCTGGGCATGGAGCGGGTCAAAGAAATCGTCGAAAAAGATTTCGCGGGCAAGGTCGATTTCGTGGCGCAGAACATCAAGACCACCGACTTTGGCGATCCGGTGTTCAAGCCTTATGTCATCCGCCAGATCAACGGCGTGCCCTGTGCCATCATCGGTCAGGCCTTCCCCTACACGCCGATTGCCAACCCGCGCTACATGGTGGCCGATTGGGAGTTCGGCATCCAGGACCAGAACATGCAGGCCATGGTGGACGAGGCCCGCGGCAAGGGCGCCCAGGTGGTGGTGGTGCTCAGCCACAACGGCATGGACGTCGACCTCAAGATGGCCAGCCGGGTTTCCGGCATTGACGCCATTTTGGGGGGGCACACCCACGATGGCATGCCGGTGGCCTCGATTGTGTCGAACCGCGGTGGCAAAACCATCGTCACCAATGCGGGCTCGAATGGCAAATTTCTGGCGGTTCTCGATTTTGAGGTCAAGGACCGCAAGGTGGCTGACTTTCGCTACCGTCTCCTGCCGGTCTTCTCCAACCTCCTGCCCGCCGACCGGGACATGGACGCGCTGATCAACCGCCTGCGTGCCCCGTACGAGGCGCGTCTGGCAGAACGACTCGGGGTGACCGAGGGGCTGCTGTATCGGCGCGGCAATTTCAACGGAACCGGCGATCAGCTGTTGGTTGATGCCTTGTTGGATGTGCAAGGGGCGCAAATCGCCTTCTCGCCCGGTTTCCGTTGGGGCACCACCTTGCTGCCGGGGCAGGACATCACCCGCGAGTGGTTGATGGACATGACAGCCACCACCTATTCGTTTGCCACCGTCACCGAGATGACGGGCGAGATGATCAAGACGGTGCTCGAAGATGTGGGCGACAACCTCTTCAACCCGGACCCGTACTATCAGCAAGGCGGCGATATGGTGCGGGTGGGTGGGTTGACGTACGCCTGCGATCCGACCGCAGCCATGGGCCGGCGCATCAGCGATATGCGCTTGGGCGGTCAATTGATCGATGCGTCCAAGCGCTACAAGGTGGCGGGTTGGGCCCCGGTGGCCGAGGAAGCCCGGCGTGCCGGTAACAAACAGGTCTGGGAGCTTGTGGAGCAGTGGCTCAAGGCCCAGGGAGGACGGGTCCGTGCCCGACCGCTGAACACGCCGCGCATTATCGGGGCTTTACCCAACCCGGGCCATGCCAGCTAAGACCACCCGCCCTGTGCAACTGGATCGGCGCCGATGGATCGCCGGTGCGGCTGTGTTGGCTGCCTCTGCGGCCGTGCCGCAGGCGCGCCTGCTGGCGCAGCAGGCCGGCGATTTTGTCATGGGGCCACCGGTGCGCGATATCGCGCCCACCCGGCTGTCCGAGCGGGTCTGGAGGATCTTCTCGCCCGATGGGTTCCCCACCCCGGAAAATCAGGGCATGATGTCCAACGTCACATTTGTGGTGACTTCGCAGGGGGTGGTGGTTCTGGACTCTGGCAGCTCCTTGCAGATCGGGCAAATGGCCATCCGCATGATCCGGCGGATCACCGATCGGCCTGTTGTCGCTGTTTTCAACAGCCACTATCACGGGGATCACTGGCTGGGCAATCACGCGTTCGCCCAGGCTTGGGGGCCCAAGCTGCCCATCCACGCGCTGCCCGGCACCATCGAGGCCATCCGGGGAACGGCCGGCAGCAGCTGGCGCAGCCTGCTCGAGCGCTGGACCAACCAGTCAACCCTGGGCACCGAGGTGGTGGCGCCGAATACGCCGGTTGCGCACGGCCAGGTCTTGCGCTGGGGCGACACCACCTTGCGCATGCATCACTACGGGACGGCGCACACGCCGTCCGATCTGTGCGTGGAGGTGGTGGAAGACCGCGTGACCATGGTCGGGGATATCGCCATGACCAACCGCATTGCCAACATGGACGAGGGCTCCTACCCGGGCACCTTCAAGTACTACGAGGCCTTGACTCGGGCAGCTGGCGAGCAGCTTTGGGTGCCCGGGCACGGGCGGGCGAGGGCTGATTTGCTGAGCACCTATGGACGGTTCATGGCGGGTATCTGGGAGCCTTGCCTGCAGGCGGTCAAGGATGGCCTGAGCGAGGCCGAGGCCAAGGCAGCGGTGCTGCGTGATCCGCGGGTGGTCAGTCGGGCCGCGGGTATGCAGGGTTTTGAGGGCAACATCGGCAAGTACGTCAGCCTGGCCTACCTGGAGGCGGAGAAAGAGGCGTTTTGAAACAGCCGCTTGGCTGGCGCACAATAGACTCCTGTTCGCTCGCCGGGTTTGACCATGCTTCCAACGTCTTCTGATTCCGATGGCCTTGTGCTCGCCGAGTCCCATGAGGTGTTTGAAAAGGCGGCCGAGATTTTCCGGGTCATGGCTGCGCCCATGCGGCTGCGCATCATCAGCAGCCTGTGCAACGGCGAGAAGAACGTCAGCGAACTGCTCGGCGAGATAGAGACCACCCAGCCCAATATGTCCCAGCATCTCAACACCCTGTACCAGGCCGGGGTGCTGGGCAAGCGGCGTGAGGGGGTGCAGATCTACTACCGCATCATCAACGATCAGGTGGTCAGCCTCTGCCGCACCGTCTGCACACAGATCGCGGTTGGGGACTAGCGTGGCCCCATGTGGCCGGCGTGTGCTGCTGCTCGGACTTCTGGGCGCCTGCGCCCTGGGCCACGCCCAGTCCCAGCCTGCTGCGCTGCCATCGACCCGCGACCTGCCTGCCGAACTGACGCTGGCCCAGCAGCGCGGCCAGGCCCTGGTGGTGTTGGTCAGTTTGCACGGCTGCGTGTACTGCGAGCGCGTTCGGCGCTCTTACCTGCTGCCCCTGCTTGCCCAAGGCCAGGCGGTGGTGCAGTTGGACATGAACAGCCCTGCGCCGGTGCGTGATTTCCAGCAAAGAGCCACGGTCCACGAAGAACTGGTTCGGCGTTGGCAGGTCAAGGTCGCGCCCACCCTGCTTTTTCTGGGGCCAGGTGGCCGGGAGCTGGCCCCGCGTATGGAGGGCAGCTATCAGCCCGATTTTTACGGCGCCTATTTGGACGAGCGCCTGGCCACCGCCAGCCGACAGATGGGCGGTCTGGTCAGCGCGCCCCAGAAGTGAAAAAGCCCGCTCGAGAGCGGGCTTTCATCTGACGAAAGGAAGAATTACTTCTTCTTGCAGTCAGCGTGGTCTTTGTTCTTGGCATCCTTGCAGTCCACTTTGGCGGCCATCTTGTCGGCGGCGGCCAGAGCGGGCACGGAGATGAATGCGAAGGCGGCGATGATGGCGGAGATCACAACTTTCATGAGACTACCTTTTAAAGTCAGATGGTTTGAAAACGCAGATCGAAGGAATCAACGTTCTGCGGATGAAAGGTTAGCGGATTTGCCGCTATCTTTTTTGATGGTTTGCCCTGACTTGTTGTTGGGACGCAATACTTACCGGCTTTGATGAGGGTTTTTACTGACTGGCCGACGGTCTGCTCGGCGAAAACTGCTTTTTTGGCAAGATCTTTTATCGCTCTAACAGCGCCTGCAGGCCCCCCTCGGGCTCGAAACGACCGTTGCGGTAGGTCATGCGGGTCGGCCCCCGCCAGGCTGCCTGCTGCACCGGGTGGCCCGGATCGCCCGGGTAGCAGACCACACGCTGGCCGTCGATGTCGTGCGGCTCGGGCTGAATCACCATGGGCTTGCGCTGGCGTGCCAGCTCCAGGGCCTGGCGCGCTGTTGAAAAGCGGGCCAGTTCCATGAGGGTGATCAGCTGTACGTTGGCCAGCATCATGTGGCCTTCCCAGTAGCGTCGGATGGCCTGTTCAGGGCGCAGCCATACGGCTTCTGTGATCTCGTGTTCATCGTGACGCGCGTGCTGGTGGGGCGGCGCCATCGCCACAAAAAAGCGGGTGTCAAAGCGACGTTTGCTCATGCTGGGCATGCGTGGGCTGATCCACCGTGACCAGGGTTGGATCAGCCGTGTTTGCAGGGGCGCCAGTCCGATGGCGGCCATGGCTGGCGCAAAGGCCTGACCAGCGGCCAGCTCCTGCCTGAGCGCCTGGCCCATCTGCGTGTGCTCTTGCGCAGGCAGGGCCGTCTCGTGCAGCAGTAGCGCACATTCCTCGAAGGTCTCGCGCAGGGCTGCCACATGCAGCCCTGCGGCGCTCGGCAGGTCCAGATCGGCCTGGCCGAGCCTGCGGTGCAAGTCGGCCGGCGATTGATCGAGGTGGGCTGCATCGACCTGGCAGTCTTGCGCATCGAGCTTGCCGCCCGGAAAGACGTAGGCCCCACCCAGGACTTCAGACTGGCCATGGCGCCTGACCAGCAGGACTTCCAGGCCGTCGGCCTGATCGCGCAGCAACACCACCGTGGAGGCGGCCACCGGGGCGTCATGGATGACTTCGTGGTTGATCTGGATGTTCACTGGCCCATTGTCTCCCGGCGCGAGCGCTTGCCAGTGAGTCGGCATCGGTCCCTGCGGTCGCCTTTGCTACAGTGGGGACAGGAGGTTCCCCCCATGCGGTGCATCCAGCGTATCTTGTTCGGTCTGGGCCTGGCCCTGGCGGCCCTGGCCGTTCAGTCGCAGCCGATCAAGCTGCAGTGTGAAGTTGAGGGCAAGTTTGCCGATGCCGAGGGCAAGGCCAGCTCGAGCCGCGTGGCCATCGAACTGCAGGTGATTGGCAAGCATCTGTATTTCACGGTGATCGGACCCAAGCCTTATGAGATGCGAGTGAGCACCCTGGTCACCGAGGAGTACGAGGGCAGCAACCTCACTTCTTCGAGTCAGCTAGGCGCACGCCGACGCCACCGGGCCAGCGGGCAGGAAACCAGCTTGCTGATTGAGCGCGGCTCCATCGAACTGACGGCTCACAACGACGTGATGGTGCAGGGCAAGCTGCAACGCTTCAAGTACACCGGCAAGTGCCGTCAAGTCGGCTCTTGAGCTCGGGGTCAGCCCTGGCCGACGGGCGCTGGCCGGGGATTCAGGCAATGTCCACCGTGTGCACACCCCAGCGGCCCTTGCGCCGATCGTCGAAATAAAGTTCGAGCGTCTCTCGCACGGTCCGGAAAGCCAGTTCGTCCCAGGGAATGGTGTCCTCGGTGAAAAGACGCGCTTCCTGCGTTTCATGACCAGGCTGGAAATGCGTGCTGAGCAGGCGGGCCCGGTAGAACAGATGCACCTGGCCCACCCGCACCACATTCATCACGCTAAAGAGGTCCTGCATCTCGATGCTCGCACCGGCCTCTTCATCGGTTTCCCGGGCGGCGCCCTGTGCGGTGGTTTCGCCCAGTTCCATGAAGCCGGCCGGCAGCGTCCACTTGCCCCGCCGCGGCTCGATGTTGCGCTTGCACAGCAGCACCTGTTCGCCCTGCTCGCCCCACCAAGCAATGGTGCCCACCACATTGAGGGGGTTTTCGTAGTGGACGGTTTGGCAGGCGGTGCAGATGGCCCGCTCGCGGGTGTCGCCATCATCGGGCAGCCGGTAGACCACGGGTGAGCCGCATTGGCGGCAGTGCTTGATGCCTGGACTTTGCATGAGAGTGGGCGGCTGCACGTTGAAGGGCACAGGGTTCAGGTCACCCGGACCTTGAGGGAGCCCAAGCCGTCAATCCCGCCTTCCATCAGGTCGCCGGCGACCACTGCGGCCACGCCTTCGGGGGTGCCGGTGAAGATCAGATCGCCCGCTTGCAGCTCCCAGGCGGCTGACAGATGCTCGATGGTCTCTGCCACGTTCCAGATCAGCTTGCTGATCTGGCTGTGCTGCCTGTCTTGACCGCCGACCTTCAGATAAATGTTCGCCTCGTCCAAGGCGGAAACGCTGGCGGCCGGCGTGATCGGGCCGATCGGCGCAGAGTGATCGAAGGCCTTGCCGATGCACCAGGGCCGCCCTTGCTTCTTCATGTCGTTCTGCAGATCCCGACGCGTCATGTCCAGACCGACCGCGTAGCCAAAAACGTGCGCCAGGGCCTGGTCGGCGCGGATGTTGCGACCGCCCTTGCCAATGGCCACCACCAGTTCGATTTCGTGGTGCAAATTGTGGGTTTGGCTGGGGTAGGGCATGGTGCCGATGCTGCCCTCGGGGACCACCACCAAGGCGTCGGCCGGTTTGAGAAAAAAGAAGGGCGCTTCACGCCCGGTAAATCCCATCTCCTTGGCGTGTTCGACGTAATTGCGGCCCACACAATAGATCCGGTGGACGGGAAACTGTTGGTCCGAGCCGGACACGGGTACAACGATGGGTTCAAGGGGGGCGTGGGTGTAGCGCATGGTGAGCTTGCCTTGGAAGCGGCGTTGCGGCCGGAGCTTTTTGGAGCTTTGGATTTGAACAGCTTTTTTGTGCTGCTGTCCAATGCCATGGGTAAACGGCATTCATCGGGGCTGCAGAGCCTCTTAAACTGGGGCCTATGGTCAAGAGTTACAACTTCAGGGCAGCACCGGCGCATCTGATTCGGCGCGCTCACCAGATTGCCATGGCCCTGTTCATGCAGGAAGTCGATGGCTTTGACATCACGCCGGTACAGTTTGCCGTTCTCAATGCCCTGATGGACGAACCCGGCCAAGACCAGGTCTCGCTCTCAGCCCGGGTGGCCTTCGACGCAGCCACGTCTGGGTCCGTGATTGGTCGTCTGGAGGCCAAAGGCTGGGTGCGCCGGCAGCCTGACGACAAGGACCGTCGGCGCAAGCGTTTGTGGGTGACGCCCCAGGGCTGCGCGGTGGTCGCGCAGATCAGGCGTGCGGCGGCTCGCACGCAGAGGCGTTTGCTCGATCCGCTCGATGCCCGAGAGCAGGAGCGTTTTTTGCAGATGCTGGGCAAGGTGATTGCGCGCCACGAGGGGCTCGATTCGAGCCAGCGCTGAGCGGTAGGTCCGGGGCCGGACCGGCGCCGTCTCTGCCCGTGGTAGACGCCGGCGTCTGAGACAATCTGCCGCATGTCTGAAGTCATTCAAGCCCCCAGCGCAAGTCCCCCCTCGTCGGCCCCCCGCGTGGGCTTTGTCAGTCTGGGCTGCCCCAAGGCCCTGACAGATTCCGAGCTGATTCTTACCCAGCTCAGCGCCGAGGGTTATCAGACGTCCAAGACGTTTGAAGGCGCTGATCTGGTGGTGGTCAACACCTGCGGTTTTATCGATGAGGCGGTCAAGGAGAGCCTCGATACCATTGGGGAGGCCCTGGCTGGGAACGGGCGCGTCATCGTCACCGGTTGTCTGGGCGCGCGTACCGCCGAGGGAGGTGACAACCTGGTGCGCAGCCTGCACCCCAGCGTGCTGGCGGTCACCGGGCCGCACGCCACGCAGGAAGTGATGGACGCGGTCCACCAGCATCTGCCCAAGCCCCACGACCCGTTCATCGATCTGGTGCCGCAGGCTTTTGGCGTGGCCGGTATCAAGCTCACGCCGCGGCACTACGCCTACCTGAAGATCAGCGAAGGCTGCAACCATCGTTGCACCTTCTGCATCATCCCCTCGATGCGCGGCGACCTGGCCTCCAGGCCTATTGGCGATGTGCTCAAGGAGGCGCAAGCCTTGTTCGAGGGGGGCGTGCGCGAGTTGCTGGTGATCAGCCAGGACACGTCGGCCTATGGGGTCGACGTCCAGTACCGGACCGGTTTTTGGTCCGGTCGGCCGATCAAGACACGCACCTTCGAGTTGGTGCGCGCCCTGGGCGAGTTGGCCGCGCCGCACGGGGCATGGGTTCGACTTCACTATGTCTACCCGTATCCCAGTGTGGACGAGTTGATTGAGCTGATGGCCGACGGCCTGGTGCTGCCTTATCTGGATGTGCCGTTTCAGCACAGCCATCCGGATGTGCTTCGGCGCATGAAGCGACCGGCCAGCGGTGAGCGCAATCTCGAGCGCCTGGCGCGTTGGCGTGAGCGCTGCCCGCAGTTGGTCGTACGCAGCACCTTCATTGCCGGCTTTCCCGGTGAAACCGATGCCGAGTTCGAGCATCTGCTCGACTTCATGCGGCAGGCGCGTATCGACCGCGCTGGCTGCTTTGCCTACAGCCCGGTTCGCGGCGCAAGTGCCAACGACTTGCCCGATCAACTGCCCGATGCGCTGCGACAGGAGCGTCGCGAGCGTTTCATGGCCGTCGCCGAGGAGGTCTCCAGCGCCAAATTGCGAGAGCGTATCGGGGCCACCATGCAGGTCCTGGTGGATTCCGCGCCGGGCCTGGGTCGCAAGGGCGGCGTGGGTCGCAGCTATGCCGATGCACCCGAAATCGATGGCCTGGTTCGGCTGCTACCGCCGCAGAAGATCAGCAAGACGCTCAAGGCCGGGGAGTTCACCCGGGCGCGCATTGTCGGCACCGAGGGCCACGACCTGCTGGGCCTGCCCATCTGAGGGCCTCACCCGTGCGAAGCGGCCATGAAAAAAGCCGCTGGGTGACAGCGGCTTGGGTGTTCTTGTTCTTCTTGGATTCTTCTTCTTCGATGCGTTGATGCAGTGAACTGTGGTGCCCAGGAGAGGACTCGAACCTCCACGCCTCTCAGCGCTAGTACCTGAAACTAGTGCGTCTACCAATTCCGCCACCTGGGCAAGGTTGAGGAGTGTACCATCCCTGGCGTCGGACGCAGGCCGTGGCTTGTCGCCGATCATCCTGCGATGGCCCGACGGCCATCGAACATCAGTTGCTACCGAGGAATTACCCATCAAGCCCCAACATGCATCAAGCGCTGCTTCAGCGGCCCTGCTGACCGAATTCGAGGGAACGGTTTCTGGTCACCGGGACGGCCATGGTTTCGTCCAGCGCGACGACGGACAACCGGATATTTACTTGGCCCCCAATGAAATGCGGGCGGTGCTGCACAGGGACCGGGTCAAGGCGCGCATCGTACGCCTGGACCGCAAGGGCCGGCCTGAGGGCCGCGTGACCGAGATCATTGAGCGCTCGCCCCATCCCATCATCGGCCGCTTGCTGCAGGAGGGGGGCGTTTGGCTGGTGGCCCCTGAAGACAAGCGCTACGGTCAGGATGTGCTCATTCCCAAGCACGCCATTGGCACGGCCCAGCCCGGGCAGGTGGTGGTTGTCGAGCTGACCGAGCCGCCAGCCTTGTTTGGACAGCCTGTGGGGCGTGTGCGCGAGGTGCTCGGTGAGATCGACGATCCCGGCATGGAAATCGAGATTGCGGTGCGCAAGTATGGCGTGCCGCATGAATTCGGCGATGAAGCCCTGGCCTTGGCGCGGTCGCTGCCCGATGCGGTCCGGCCCTCCGATTGGACCGATCGTGTGGATCTGACCGATGTTCCTCTGGTCACCATCGACGGCGAGGACGCGCGCGATTTCGACGATGCGGTTTACTGCGAGCCGGCTCGGGTCGGTCGCGGCAAGGGTTGGCGGCTGCTGGTGGCCATTGCCGACGTCGGGCATTACGTGCAGACCGGCAGCGCCCTGGACGTCGATGCCTATGACCGTGCCACCAGCGTCTACTTTCCCCGACGCGTGATCCCGATGTTGCCGGAGAAGATCTCCAACGGCTTGTGCTCACTCAACCCGGCAGTCGACCGCTTGTGCATGGTCTGCGACATGCTGATCAACGCCAAGGGACAGATTCACGCGTACCAGTTCTATCCAGCGGTCATGCACAGCCACGCCCGGCTGACCTACACCGAGGTGGCTGCCATCCTGGGCAACACGCGGGGGCCACAGGCCCAACAGCGCAAGGCCCTGCTGCCCCAGCTGATGAGCCTGCACGATGTCTACGGTGCCTTGCTCAAGGCCCGACGCGAGCGTGGCGCGGTCGATTTTGAGACCACCGAGACCCAGATTGTTTGCGACGATGCCGGCCGCATCGAGAAGATCGTGCCGCGCGTTCGCAATGACGCCCACCGCCTGATCGAGGAAGCCATGCTGGCCGCCAATGTCTGCGCGGCCGAGTTCGTGACGCAGTCCAAGCACCCTGGCCTGTACCGGGTCCATGAGGGACCCACCCCCGAGAAAAAGGAAATTTTGCGCAACTACCTCAAGGCCATCGGGGTCAGCCCGGGTATTGGGGACGCGCCGCAGCCCGGCGATTTTCAGCGCATCGCAGAGGCCACCAAGGACAGGCCCGATGCCCAGCAAGTCCACGCCATGCTGCTGCGATCCATGCAGCAGGCGATCTACACGCCCATCAACAGCGGCCACTTTGGGCTGGCC
>JACCDP010389877.1_pt1 | contig 11367 bp, 17 predicted proteins | sample 7445841 | NCBI WGS metagenome assembly JACCDP01 (sample SAMN15323441, study PRJNA562643) | freshwater metagenome | isolation source: river surface water | place: USA:Blue River Watershed | collected 2017-08-17
AGAGGTAAGAAGGTTGCTAAGATTAAAAGAGCATTGGAATTACTTAAGCACAAATTGGATGATGATTACGTTGAGAGGGCTGAATTGGAGTTGGGTGAGTTAAACCGTCCCCCATTTGAGTTTGAAAAAATAGAAGGAAGTGATTCGTATAGATTAGTTGATAACGATACACCAGCTGATAAGAAGCATGCTAGTAAAGTATATAAGAGAGCAAGGGTTATAGAAGATAAAGAGTGGAAGGAATTGTGGGATATATTCAAAGGAAGGAAGTTCACTACTTGGGAGAAATACGATGGTAGTGATTTAAGAGGATGGTGGGATTAGTAAGGAGTAAACAAGTTAAATAAATATAAAATGGTGTTGGTTATTTTATTAATTGTTGCTTCAACGGCGTTACTAAGCTGGAGATGGGTTGTTGGAATTGATTACATGATGAAAAATCATCCTGATTATAAGGGTGAGGATTTGTTTGGTGAGGATTTATCTGATGATTCGGACGTAACTAAAACGGCAGGTAGAGATGGTTGGGATGACAACATGGTACACACAGAAGGAGACTTTTAGTAAAAACTGAAAGTGTTTTTAAGCAGTATTTAATATTGCCAGGCACACTATTACCCAAAAATTAAATAAAAGAAACAATATGTTACAATTAAAAGATGCAATAGCAGAGAAACATTCCTTAGCAGAAAAGATGACATTCAATCAAAGAATGTTCAACGGAGAGTTATCAAACGAAGAATACATTTTGTATCTATGTCAGCAATTAGCAATCTTTGATGCTATTGAAGTACATGAATTACCACATCCAGCATTAGATAGAGCTGGTAAAGTATTCGAAGATATTAAAGAATTGACAGGTGAGGGGCAGATTCAAATCACACCATTGGTAGCAACTAATGAATATCGAAAATATCTTAATACCCTAACCAAAGAAGAACAACTTCCGCATGTATATTTGAATTACTTAGCCCTAATGTTTGGTGGACAGATGATGAAATCAAAAGTTCCAGGTAGTGGTAGAATGTATGAGTTCGATGGTGATGTGAACCAAATCATAGGTAGTATCAGAGCAATCCAAAAGGATGAATGGGCTGATGAAGCTAATAAAGCATTAGATTACAACATAAACATATTAGATGAATTACAAAGAGTATCTGAATCAGCTAGCAACGAGGTTGAGGTTGATGGTGGAGAAGGCGCCTAATTGCCAACCACTACACACCGATGATTATGGATGGGAAAATCACCGATACGAATCAAATCATTTCCGCTTAGCGCACGTTGAAAGATATGCCGATGGTAAGATTGAGGTATTACACTTCACTACGTTTCCACATGAGTGGTCTCCTGAACCGATATTTGGTTTTGATGTAATATGTACAGGTAAGATTGTGACCGGTGCATATATGGATTTAAGCCCCATCCTAAAGACTTATCCATTTGATGATGGTATAGATTTTAAAGAAAGAAAGAAAATTCCTGAATGGGCTACTGTGTTTTCTGATAGGTTTATAATGTTAAAACCCGAATCAGATGAGGAATTTATTCGATTTTGTGATTGGGTGGTGGATAAATACGATTGGTATCTAAATTCACTACTTTGGTTAGAGAAAAAAACGGAAGATATTGAAGGTGTGATAGAGAAACAAAATACTTATTGTCAAATACAAGCATCTAATCCTAGAACCTATTCAGCACTAAAAGCTTTGGTAGGTGAAGAAAAGGCTCGTTATTTTATGGAAAACATTTTATTCCCAAAAATATGAAACCAAAGAAAATTCAAATAGAGATAGGAACTCCAATAGAAAAATGGGCAGATGAAAATAAAGGAGTAATAATGGATTCGATATATTCTAATGTATTTGATTTTATAGAATCTAAAGAAGATGATAGAATAGTACTTCAAATTACACCAAAGATAAATCAAAGAAGTAGAATACAAAAGCCTATGGAAATACCTATGAATGTGGACTTCATAATTTCCAAAGATGATATTGATTTAACATTGAGGAAAATGATGGAGTATTATATAGAGGTAGAAGAATACGAAAAGTGTGCTGAAATACATAAATTACAAACACAACCACCAAAAAAGAAAAGAGGGAGACCAAAGAAAACTAACAATAACTAATACTTATAAGCATGAGTTATTTAGTAGCAAACATTCCGGCGGTTGAAGTATATGTAGATAAGAGATTTCTATATGATTTTCAAACAGATACTAACGGTAAATTTTTAGGTGAAGGTGAGTGGGAAAAAGGACATTGGGTTAGTGTAAAGTCAATTCCAAATAGAGCGCTCCTATTTGAAACATATATAGATGAGTTTGGGGCAGTGTATGATAAGTTACCATTACATGCATTTCGTTGGAGATTGCCGGAAGATACTGATAAAACATATCCATTGGATTTTTTACAATTATGGGATTGTCTTTCATATAATATTTCAGTAATTGAGAAACGAATACTAAGAGGAACTAAAACGTTTACTACACTAAAAGACCATTCGGTTATTGGTGGTGAATATCTTTTCACAATAGATACGGCACATTCTGACCCAAATGAAATAGATTGTGGTTGGGCTGAAACTCCAAATGAACATAAATCTTATAATGTATCTAAATTAGATAATGGACAATTTTGTGCACAACCTAACAATAGAACCCGTTGGTATCAACCAAGCAGAACAAACGATATAACAAAAATTCCATATTTCAGATATTCTACTAAAGTTTGGAGGTCTGAAGATTATAGTAAATGGAGACCTTCTGATACAAATTGGGATTATTCCACAAATAAGTAATATTTATATACATGATACGCTTAAAAAATATATTATCGGAGAAGAAAATAAACGAAGCTGGTTTTCCTGAAGACCTTTCTTTTGAGGAATTTGCTAAAAAAAGATTAGAAGGAGCAACCAAAATATCCGGCGATGCAAAGGAGAAAGGTGGAGCCGCTCTACTTACCTATCATCACTTCGTAGTAAAACTTCCATATTATAAGAAAGCAGCTGAAGGTACGTTTAATGTAAATGAAGCACAAATAGAATTAAAAAAATATTTAGATGAATTATGTAGTGTATCTTCGGATATGGAACAAATTCATTTTCAAGAATTGGTTGGCCTAATTGAAGTATTGGGTGAATTAATTATAAAATCAAAATAGTTACAACTTTCACTAAATTAACAACACATGGACGACGGTGATAGTAAAAACAATAAACAAGCTGAAAAGCAAGGAAAACAGAATAATGCTATACAAAGATGTAGCACTGATGCTGGCTCTATTCTTCAATCCCTTTGGGTTCGATGCCGTTCAATATTCCCTACTGCTACTGACAGGAAGTTTATGGAAAGCGAACTTCGTTTTGTATTGTATAGCGGGGTTATTCTTTGGGCTATATATCTTACTTACGAAGCGTTTAAATAAAATAGAAAAATAATATGAGTAATTTTATCAAAAGAAACCAAAATCAATCATTTCCAGTAAGAACTGGTTATTCATCACAAGAAACGGAGAAAGCATATAACAAAATACAAGAAGCTGATGGTGGTTTTGCTGGTTCTAAATTTTCAACTGTAGAAGAACTGAAATCTCACTATGCTGATGTGTTGATTTATGTACATTCTCATCCTGATAATGATGCGGTTGATGACCATAATAAAGATAATATAACCGATATGGATGCAGTTGATTGGATGGAACTTCTTATAAGTTGTCATCACATGCATGGGTATCGTTTAAATGGCAAACCATTGGGGGTAAATTCACTACCGGTAGATTGGCACGGATAAATTTGGTAATATGAAATAAATTTCGTATATTTGTATTACAAAAAAGAGGGCAGTATGGAAATTAATGAAAAGGTATTAGAACTTAAGGTTGAGGAGCAAAAACTCAAAGAAGAACTTGCTCATTGGCAATCCTTTACTCCATCTGGAAATATGGGAAAGTGGGGCAGGCAAGTTCGATTAGACAAGATTACTGAAAAGTTGAAAAGTATTCAAGAAAAAATACATTTCCACGATTCTATATATTTATCTAATGAAATATACAACGAATGGAAAAAAGATGTAAAGTAGTACGTTTGGATGAAGCCTCTTTGGGTAGAGTCCTACAACACATTGAAGGAAAAAAGAATGTGAAAAATTGGGGTATGCTTACCGCATATAGATACGCAAACACACCAAACGAAAATAAGAAACTCAATAAAGAATTAGAAGCTGAATTGAGAAAAATGGGACATGGTTTCTTTAAAGTAGAAGGCCATTGGGTTGAGTGTCAAGATGGTAATTTATCTTATGCTGATTGCCCGCCGAACTTATTAAAAGATGCTATTGAGGAATCCCTTTTCGTTCCAAATATTTCAGCAAAAGAAATTCACAATTTAGGTAAGAAATATCAACAAGATGCAGTTATCTTTGGTGGTGAACAAACTAAAGGAAACGCAACTCTTATATTCAAAGATGGTAAAGTAGAAAATATTGGTAAGTTTTCACCTGATAAAATACAACAGGCGTATTCAAAGTTAAAAGGTGGTAAAACATTTGTGTTCCAACCCGATGAACCTAACGCATCCGATGATGAAACTAAATTGATGGATTTGATGCCAAAAGATGTTCTTAATAAAAAAGTTAAGAATCCTCAAACTGGCAATATGATTAAAGTTCAAACGGCGTTGACATACGATGAGAAGCACCCAGCGTTCAAAGCAGCTCAATCATTTGTTGCTAATTCTAAAAAATAATTAAGATATGGCAATTGGTACTAGCGGACAAATATCTTTGGCGGATATAGGATGGCATGTTGGTAGAGGTTGGGGTAGTACTGTTGGTATATATGAAGCTAGAAATAGTTATTATCAAGGTATAAATGATGCTAGTGGACCAAGACCATTTGCAAACGGACAAAGTGGATATGAGTTTGATGATTGGTATGGATATGGTAATGAATATAGTTATTGCTATGCATACGGATATTTGAGAGAAAGTTCTACTGATACCGATATGCGTGTTAGAACTTGGAATTACTATGGTGCGTATGTTACTGAAAGTTGGTTTTGGTCAACAAATAACTATGACCAGTATTGTTTCTCAATGAGAGCTAGAGATTACTTAGATGTTTATTTTGATGAATATATAAGTTGGGGTAGTTATTGGAATTATGCTGAGAAATATGTGTATTCCAATCAAAGAGGATATATATTTTATAGATACGAACCTGTTGGATACTATGCATTTATGGATAGAGTTCAGGTTGGTTCTGGAGAATATTTTTATTGTAGATTTATAAATTAATAAAAAATGAAATCATATTACAAACATGGTGATACATACTTTGAATTAGACCATGACCAACAAATAGTTAGTAATGTAACTGTAAACGATTATAATAAATGTATGGTAGTTTCATCCGGACTTGTTGGTCCTTTTGTTAGTACTTACGAAGCTTTTGAAGCTAATCTTTTACAAAATCAATTGCAAGGACCTCAATTCGTAACATCTTCATTGGATGAATGGACGGAAAAGAAAAATGTCGTTGTTCAGTACCTCTTAAGTCAAAGTTTAGGTATTTAAAATTTATATTATGAAAATTGTTATAGTAGGTGGTGGTACTGCTGGCTGGTTATCGGCTCTTTTTCTTGCAAATAAAAATAAAAGAAATGATGGATGGATTCCGTATGAAATTACGGTAGTAGAATCATCTAAAATAGGAATCATTGGAGCTGGTGAAGGTTCAACTGGTATAATGGTTGATACTATTTTAAATAAACTAAAAAAATTAAACGGTCTTTCCGAAAGAGAATTTTTTAAAAGGTCAAATTCAACAATAAAATTAGGACTTGATTGTGTTGATTGGGATGGTGTTGGTACATCTTATTACGAACCAATACAAACTACAAAATCGGCAAATCATATAATTGATGTACACTATCTACTTGCAGTTAAGTATGGAATATCTCATGAATCTGTACAAAACGCTATATTGTGGAAAGATAGTAAAGTTCCTTTTATAAATAAAACATATAATTCAATTGGTGGATATGCATATCATTTTGATGCACATAAAGTAGCTGATTATTTCAAAGAAGTTGCATTACTTAATGGTGTTAAGCATATAGATGGTGAAGTTGAGGGATTGGATATTGACGCAAAGTATGGATTTTTAAGAAATATAAAATTGAAAGATGGGCAATTATTAGATGCCGATTTTTGGATTGATGCAAGTGGTTTTAATAGAGTTTTAATAGAGCCTATGGGTGGTGGTTGGGTTGATTATAGAAAATGGTTACCATGTAATTCTGCAATGCCATACATACACAAATTTGAAGATAACGAAGATATAAAGCCATCAACAAAAGCTTGGGCAATGCCAAATGGTTGGATGTGGCAAATTCCAACACAAGAGAGATATGGATGTGGATATGTGTACGATGATAGATTTGTATCAGATGAACAGGCACATAAAGAAGTGGAAGAAATAACTGGTAGGAAGATAGAACCTATTAAGGTAATTAAATTTAAAAGTGGTAGAGTTGAAAAAGCTTGGGTTAATAATGTATTAGCTGTTGGATTATCATCTAATTTTTTAGAACCATTGGAAGCAACATCTATACATGGTACTATTGCTATGTTAGATATATTTTGTCAATATCATTTATCTCCAATGCCAAATGTAACTGTAAATGAAGTTGGAATTAGGCAATTTAACGAATATTTTGGATATATGATTGATGAATTCAGAGACCTTATTCAAATGCATTATATGACTAAACGTAATGATACTCCATTTTGGAAATTTGTACAAAACGATTTAGAAAAAACTGATAAAGTTAAAGATATTATAGAAATATGTAAATACAGGTCACCAAATTATAGAGATTGGAGTACATATCATGGTACAGCTGGTTGGGGAGTTTGGTGTTGGATATTATCCGGATTGGGGTATGTAACTCCTTTATTAGCACATCAAACTTTATTCGATCATGATTTTACATTCGAAGATAAAAATATGTATCAAAAAATGGTTGAAGCTTATAACTTACAATCCAAAGATTTTTGTAAACATAATGATTTTTTAAATTATGTAAAAAGTTAATTATATGGTATTAGAATTTATACAAAAATATGCAGATACAATGATTGTAAACAATCAAACTTGGAATGCAACAAATTTAGAAGAAGCTTTATTTAGAGAAGGATATAATGTTGTATTTTGTGTACCAGCATCCAATGGCTCTAAGTTTAGAGTACATATAGGAGACCAGAATTTCATAGAAGGTGTACTGACCTCAAGTGGTGAAATTTTACTATAAAAAATAAATTTGGAATTATCAATTCTTTTTCGTATATTTGTATATACTTATTAAGGTTGATAATCTAACACATTGATTTTCAATGACTTAAAAAAGTTATCCACATTTAGTAAAATAAATTTGGAAATACGAAAAAAGTTTCGTATATTTGTATTCGTTCTTTTAAATAATATCGCGGGGAAGTGTAATGGTTGCATTTTGGGCTCATAACCCACTGGTAGTAGGTTCGATTCCTATCCCCGCAACTAAATAAAAAATATTTGTAAAAGTATTTGGAATTGTGAAAACTATTTCGTATCTTTACAAAGTATTAAGGTTGAAGCCAACAACTAATAAAACCGATTGTGTGATGCCCAGTCATATTAACTTATGACACGCTAAAAAGCCGGATACCTTAATACATCTTAAAAAATATTTGTAAAAGTATTTGGAATTGTGAAAACTATTTCGTATCTTTATAAAAATCGCACTACCGATTCAATGTGAGAGTAGTATAAACGGAGTATCCTTAACAGGACATAAGTTTGGCTCACATTAACTAAGTTCTTTAAATTATTGAAATTATTACACAAAGTAAGTTCGTCTTACATAGTGTACAACGGCCGCCTATGGTCGTTAAATAAACTACGAAAGTAGGATAAAGTGGAATGTTTGGTTAAACATTTTGCGGTTCATAATCCTGTAAGGTTATGAGCTTGAGTAGGCAAGTGAGATATTATTTGGGCTTTGTATGTGAGGGTAACACTGTAGCAGAAGAGTTTGGGTAACTGTGGGTATGTAGAACCTTCGGTTGAGTTCGGAAGAACAATAAGAATAACTCATAGAATTATTGTAAGAAATAGAAAGCTAATCCCTTTTTACTATTGCGTGATTCAATACCAAAGTGGTCTTGATAATCAAGCTATCCGAAAGGACGTAAGATAAGACTGTGTACGGGTGGTGCCGTTACTATCCTTCAATGTGGGACACCAATCCCTATTGATGAAGATGACTTGAAGTATGGCGTTGAGATAACGCATCGGGTAGTATAGTATTCTGTTGTTCAAAAGATAACGGAGCTGGTGATGGACCGCTACCTGAATCAATCTACAAACCAAAACTCATTTGCTATTGGTGCAAACTATAAACAAATAAGCAAAAGTGTCCATCAGTTGTAACCGAAAGGTGCATACATAGTTGGGAGTTGTTCCCAGCCATAAACGCCCGCAAGGTGGTTATGATTTTTACGAAAAGCTTATAGACCCGCAAGGTTGAATCAGTTCGGCAGGATTGAATAAGGGGAGTAGTAAGAGAGTAAGTTACAACTTTAAGAGTGGTTATCTATAATGACCTGCATTGACTGGTACATCTCAAAAGGGTGTGGAAACGAAAGGAATCAAAATAATCTTTCTAAAGCTAGTTACAATATGGAGTATTCTCATCCTTATTTTTATAAGCGGAATTGGTGTAATGGTAGCACACTCACCCACCAGGTGAGAGGATGATGTTCGAATCATTGGTCCCGCTCAGAGTTTTAGTACTCTTATAAGCGGTGTAAGTGTTACGGTAGCACACTTCACATTCCAGTGGAGAGGAGACGTTCAATTCGTTTCACCGCTCGATTTCAACTGAAAGGTTGTTTTCATATCTTAATTTTTATTACAACTTAGAAAGGGGAGCATAGCAATATGTTCCCCAATTTAAGCCTGATAAAAACTAACAAAAACTAAAAAATAAATTTTAATATACTTATTAACATAACAAAGATGAAAACTTTAACGCTACATACAAATTGTTCGCAACCTACATTGAGAAATGAGTGGGCAGGGATTCGTATGTTTAGTACGATAGCTAATCCGGCAAACTTAAATTTAGGCAAGGTGGATTATATTAGTACGCAGTTAGAGGAAGCATCAGGTTGGTAATAGATTATACTTAAAACAACATAGAAAGACCTCTAACTGATAAAAAAGTTAGAGGTTTTTTGTTTTTGGGGATATAGCTCAGCGGTAGAGCGGGTCACTGTTAATGACTAGGTCATAGGTTCGAATCCTTTTATCCCCGCAGTTATATTGGTTCTTTGACATATTGGATAAGTTGGAAGTGTAGCTCAGTTGGTTAGAGCATCGTCTTTACATGGCGAGGGTCATAGGTTCGAATCCTGTCACTTCTACAAACATTGGGGTATCGCATAGTGGCAATTGCGGCTGACTGTAAATCAGCTCTCATTGAGTTCGGCGGTTCGAGTCCGTCTACCCCAACAATGGTGATGAAGCTAACTTAGTAGAAGCAGTGGACTGAAAATCCACGGGAGTTGGAGCGTAACCAACCATTACCACTTAACAATTAAAAATGAATACTATGGAAAGTGACAAGTATGAAAAATGAAAGACCTCTTAGCTCAGTTGGTTAGAGCTTCTCACTTTTAATGAGAAAGTCCGCAGTTCGAGTCTGCGAGGGGTCACTAAATGTTCCGTACACATCCTTACAATCTCTCAGTTAAAAGCTGTTGTAAGATTAAGTGAGTAGCACAATAGGGTTATCAGATGTGAGTAATATGGAACGCCAACGGAATGTAGAGGAGTCCGGTCTATCTCGCCACATTTGGGATGTGGAGCACGCAGGTTCGAATCCTGCTATTCCGACTAAAAAGTTCCGAGCTATGCAAAGCTAAAGTAATGATGTACACATTACATGATAGGATGGAAACCTATCACATATTGGAATATAGCTCAATTGGTTAGAGCATTCGCCTGATACGCGAAAGGTTAAAAGTTCGATTCTTTTTATTCCAACAATACGAATCAACCGGGTGGCCGAAGCCTGACTAGTAGTGGAGAATACCCACAACCCGGTCAATGTTCGTATTAACTATGGGTATAGTGAAATGGTATCATTCCGGTCTCCAAAACCGTCGTTGTGGGTTCGAATCCTACTACCCGTGCTAAAACAAAACAATTATGAAACAATTATTTGATAAGCATTAGTTAAACCTAATGCAAAATGAAAGAAGAAAAAGTAAAAAGAATGAAAGCAATTTACAACTATTGCTTCATCTGTCAGAAACGAAGTGGAAGTTGGTATTATGATTGTCATCCATCATCATTCAATGTAAGTAGACATGGTAATGGTAAGATTGTAAGAGAAAGAGAATGTAAGAATTGGAAACATAATCGTAAAACTCAATGGAAGTAAAGAATGGCTCTTTGGTGTAATGGATTAGCACACGAAGCTACGGACTTCGGAGTATGGGTTCGAATCCTTTAGGGGCTACATAATGGCGAGTTGTTAGAGTGGTTATATGGAGCTCTGCAAAAGCTCTCACACAAGTTCGAATCTTGTACTCGCCTCACCCGGTAAAGGATATTGGATATATCGCCTGGCATAGAGCTGGGAAAGTGGTTCGATTCCACAAACTGCGAAATGGTAGAGTTGGTTTCTTACGGTGCTCTCATAAGGCATAGACACAGGTTCGAATCCTGTTTTCGCAACAAAAATAAAAATGAAATAAAGCTTGACTTTTATACATTTTTTACTTACCTTTACAATGTAATAAAAAGATAAAGATATGAACATTTCAGAATTGAATTTAACCGAATTAGAAGAAAAAACCCTTTCCACTTTTGTTAGTTGTTTATACGCTGAACCTGGTTACTCCGATGTGGATGTGAATGATTTGAGTGAAGAATTGGGTATTAGTACTAAGATTATCAGAGGAGCATTAGGTTCGTTAGTTAAGAAAGAAATTGTGAGTATAGATAGAAACGGTAGTGGATATGATATTATCTACCTATATCCGAAGTATTGGGGGTTGGTTAATGAGAGTTGGGCTGAAGCGGCCAACGAATAAGATTAATATGGTGTTTGAAGCTTTAAGGTGAAGCGCTAGTTTGTGGAGCTAGATAAGACGGTTCGATACCGTCCTTACACCCAAAACAGAAATAGTCAGGTGGCGAAATTGGTAGACGCTACAACGTGCGATGGCAGGTGGAAACCCTCGAGGCAAACCCATAGGAGAAAAGACACACATACTTTTCATACAGGTTCGAATCCTGTCCTGACTACTGA
>JACCDP010971446.1_pt1 | contig 11362 bp, 10 predicted proteins | sample 7445841 | NCBI WGS metagenome assembly JACCDP01 (sample SAMN15323441, study PRJNA562643) | freshwater metagenome | isolation source: river surface water | place: USA:Blue River Watershed | collected 2017-08-17
AACGAGTCTCTCTTTATGACGCTGCTGTGGTTGCCCACCCGACCGAGAGACACTTCGGTGCAGCGTCCAGCTGGATTAAGCAGCTAGAGCGTAAGTTTCGTCGTTTGCGACTATACTTGTTTCTAGTAGTTTTACGAGGGTACTAGGCCTCGACATGCCCTCACCTGCTTTGCAACCCACGTCGAAACCGGGTCAGCCCCAAAGCAAGTCGCCATTATACTACTTCTTGTTAGCGGCCCGCATGATTCTTGCCTTATCCCGCTCCCAATCGCGTTCTTTTTCCGCGTTACGCTTGTCGAACTGCTTCTTACCCTTGGCTAAGCCTATTTGGATCTTGATACGCCCGCCCTTGAAGTGCATATCAATGGGCACCAAGGTGTAGCCAGATCGCTCTACCTTGCCGATAAGTTTTGCGATTTCTTCGTTGTGTAAAAGAAGTTTTCGGGTGCGGATGGCATCAGGACGAATGTGCGTTGAGGCAGCCCCCATGGGGGTGATGTGGCAGCCGATGAGGTAAATCTCACCCCTTTGAATAATGACATAAGCCTCTTTGAGGTTCGTTCGATTGTCCCTTATGGCTTTGACCTCCCAGCCCTCCAATACGATACCCGCCTCATATTTTTCCTCAATGAAATAGTCGTGAAAGGCCTTTTTGTTTTGAACAATACTCATGAAACCTAGCTAATCCTATAAAATTGAACATTTTACGCTAAATCAATTTACCCCATGGCAGATGTCAAAAAAAATGTGATCGTGAGTCACTCGGTGAATCAGATGTTTCAACTTGTCGATCAGATTGAAGACTACCCCCTATTTTTGCCGTGGTGCGGAAGCTCAACAGTGTTAGAAAGAAATGATGAGATCACAAGAGCCTCGATCCACATCAAATATAGTGGGGTCAATCAGAGCTTCACCACACAGAATACTAAATTTTATCCCCATCGTATTGATCTAAAATTGATCGACGGCCCCTTTAAGGTACTAGAGGGCTATTGGATCTTTACTAAAATTAATGAGGAGGCGTGCAGCATTGAATTTTATCTGCACTACGAGTTCTCAAACTTTGTTCTAGATAAAATCATCTCCCCTATCTTTGGTCAGATTGCGAATACCTTTGTCGACGGATTTGTGGCGCAAGCTGATAAAATATATTCAAAGTCACTTAAATAAAAAGTTAACCCTATGCCAAACGAAATTTTGATAGAAGTCGCCTACGCACTGCCTAAGAAGCAGCTCATTATTCCCATCAAGGTGAAGCCTGGAACGACAGCTCATGACGCGATTCAATTGTCCGGCATTATAAAAAAATTTCCTGAGATCGACTTGGACAAGAACCAGATTGGTATCTTCGGTAAACTCACACAGCTCGATCATGTGATGCGCGATCGCGATCGCATCGAAATCTATCGCTCCCTCATTGCTGACCCTAAAAAAATTAGGCGCCAGCGTGCGGCCGAGGGCAAGGTCATGAAAAAAGGTGGTGACACCGCCCCGTAGCCAATCAATTCTTAGGCATAACGAGACTTTTTCTGTATAATTTCTTTTTGCGCAAAGGATCAAAAGATGCGTTTAATACAACAAGCACTCACTTTCGATGACGTGCTACTCGTTCCAGCTCATTCCGCCGTACTCCCTCGTGAAGTTAATTTAATGACACAGTTGACTAAGAAGATTAAGCTTCATATTCCGATTGTGTCCGCTGCGATGGATACCGTCACCGAGTCACGCTTGGCCATAGCGTTAGCTCAAGAAGGTGGACTTGGTATCATCCATAAAAATATGACGCCTCAGGAACAAGCTTACCAAGTATCGCGTGTCAAACGTTTTGAGTCAGGTGTGGTAAACGATCCTATTACGATTGAGCCCAATATGTCGGTTCGAGATGTGATGCAACTCACCCAGCTCCACAAGATTTCAGGGTTGCCTGTTATAGATCAAGGCAAGATTGTCGGTATCGTTACCAACCGCGATTTACGCTTTGAAACTAATTTAGATCAACCCGTCAAAAACATCATGACACCTCGCGATCGATTGGTCACCGTGAAAGAGGGTGAATCCAAAGAGGAAGTGATTCACTTACTTCATCATCACCGTCTAGAGCGTGTGTTAGTGGTTGATAAAAATGATGCATTAAAAGGTTTAATCACTGTAAAAGATATTCAAAAATCATCCGACCACCCCTTTGCATGTAAAGACGATAAAGGTAGGCTTTGTGCAGGTGCAGCAGTGGGTGTAGGTGAGGGTACCGAAGCGCGTGTGGAATTATTGGCTAACTCTGGTGTCGATGTGATTGTTGTCGATACCGCACACGGTCACGCGCAAGGTGTATTAGATCGCGTGACATGGGTTAAAAAACATTTCCCAAACATTGAAGTGATTGGTGGCAATATTGCAACCGCAGATGCCGCGAAAGCATTAGTAGATGCTGGGGCTGATGGTGTGAAAGTCGGTATTGGGCCGGGTTCCATTTGTACCACCAGAATTGTGGCAGGTGTCGGTATTCCTCAAATCTCAGCGATCAGCAATGTGGCTGAAGCACTCAATAAACTTAATATTCCATTCATTGGTGATGGTGGTATCAGATTTTCAGGAGATGTTGCAAAAGCCATTGCGGCGGGGGCAAATTCAGTCATGTTAGGTTCGATGTTTGCAGGTACCGAAGAAGCACCTGGTGAAGTCGAACTTTTTCAAGGCAGATCTTATAAATCTTATCGTGGCATGGGTTCTATTGGTGCCATGCAAAAGGGTTCTTCTGATCGTTACTTCCAAGACTCTGAAAACAACGCAGATAAATTAGTGCCTGAAGGAATTGAAGGTCGTGTGCCCTACAAGGGAAGTGTCATTAACGTCATTCATCAATTGATGGGTGGACTCCGAGCTTCCATGGGTTATGTGGGAGCTAGAACGATTGATGAGATGCGGAATAAAGCTAATTTTGTGCAAATCACAAGTGCAGGCATGCGTGAATCGCATGTGCATGATGTGCAGATCACCAAAGAAGCACCAAACTACCGTGTCGATTAATTTAAAAGTATTGAAAGACAAGCCTCTCAATCGGGAGGCTTTTTAAATCCTATGGATAAAATTCTCATCCTTGATTTCGGTTCACAGTACACACAACTTATTGCACGTCGTGTGCGTGAGATGCATGTGTATTCAGAACTCCATTCTCACGATATGAGTGAAGAAGACATCAAGGCATTTAATCCAAAGGGTATTATCTTGTCAGGGGGTCCTAATTCAGTTTATGAATCAGATACACCCATCGCACCTCCGATTGTATTTGAGTTGGGTGTGCCTGTCTTAGGGATTTGTTATGGCATGCAAACCATGGCAGCGCAACTCGGTGGTAATGTTGAAAATGCGCGTGCGCGTGAATTCGGGTACGCTGAAATTAGAGCACGCAATCACTCACCCCTGCTAAAAAATATTCAAGACAAAACAAATACAAAAGGTCACGGACTTCTTGATGTATGGATGAGTCATGGCGATAAAGTCACAGAGCTCCCGCCACAATTTAAAGTGATTGCAAGTAATGCATCCACGTCCATTGCTGGCATGATGCATGAGACAAAAAATTTCTACGGCGTGCAATTTCATCCGGAAGTGACCCACACCAAACAAGGCTTTAATATTCTCAAACGATTTGTGACTCTGATTTGTGATTGCAAACCCAGTTGGACGATGCCGAATTATATTGAGACAGCGATCAAGCACATTCAAGAGACTGTCAAAGATGATGAGGTGATATTGGGTTTATCGGGAGGAGTGGATTCATCCGTGGCTGCCGCACTCATTCATCGTGCGATTGGCGATCAGCTTACTTGTGTGTTTGTAGATAATGGACTACTTCGTTTAAATGAAGCCACACAAGTCATGAAAACATTTCATGACAATCTAGGTGTCAAAGTCATTCATGTAGATGCCTCAGATAAATTTTTAAATGATTTAAAAGGTGTCACCGACCCCGAACAAAAACGAAAAATTATTGGTCGCGAATTTGTGGAAGTATTTCAAAGTGAAGCCAAAAAACTACCTCAAGTAAAATGGTTAGCACAGGGTACGATCTATCCTGATGTGATCGAATCAGCATCAGCAAAAACTAAAAAAGCGCATACAATTAAAAGCCATCACAACGTCGGTGGCTTACCAGAAACGCTCAACTTAAAACTTTTAGAGCCTTTACGCGAACTCTTTAAAGACGAGGTACGTGAATTGGGTGTGGCATTGGGTCTTCCTCATGCCATAGTATATCGCCATCCCTTCCCTGGTCCTGGGTTAGGTGTGCGTATCTTAGGTGAAGTCAAAAAAGAATTTGCAGATCTACTTCGACGTGCGGATGCTATTTTTATTGAAGAATTAATTCATTCAGGTTGGTATGAAAAAACTTCACAAGCGTTTACTGTATTTTTACCTGTGAAGTCTGTAGGTGTGATGGGCGATGGCAGAACATATGAATATGTCGTGGCATTAAGAGCTGTTGTCACATCAGATTTTATGACAGCACACTGGGCAGAATTACCATATGATTTATTAGGTAAAGTATCAAATCGTATTATTAATGAAGTGCGTGGTATTAATCGAGTGGTGTATGACGTCTCAGGAAAACCTCCTGCAACTATTGAGTGGGAATAATATGCGACTAGAAGAATCTTTAAGTATAAAAAAAATCATTAAAAAATATTATAAAAATAATAACCACTTTAATTATGTTATTAACCTTGGCTCGGGAAATATTGAGGGGCTTAAAAAAACAAAACCATGGGTACATGAGAATGTATTTAATATGCTTGGTGAGTCAGGGTCTAAAATTCTTCATGTAGATATAAAAGATATTCCCGGGATAGATATTATTCAAGATTTAAGTATTCCAAATTCTCTTGATTTTTGTGATAAATTGTCTGGCTCAAAACTCTTTATATTGGCAAATGTTCTAGAGCATATACCAAAAAAATTTCATAGTGATTTTTTGAATAAAATTTATGCCAAAATGGCAAATCAGGATGGATTATTGATAAGTGCGCCTTATAAATACCCTTACCACAAAGATCCAATTGATAATATGTATAGGCCAAATCCTAATCAATTAAAAACATTATTGCCATTGAAATGGATCGCTTCTGAGATTGTTACTGCTGGATCATATCGCGAACAATTTGCTACACTAAAACTTACAAAAAAAATTATAAAATTTTTACAGCTTCTCTGTTTTTTTCAAAAACCTTCAAGGTATCTTGATAACCACCGCTTAATTTATTTGTTTAAAAAATTTAAGATATCTATAGTCTTTGGGATTAAATAAATGAGCCGTGCTTTTGTTAAAGAAAATGATTTAGAACACGCAGGTATTGATATTCCCGAGAGACCCTTAAGTGATGAACCTAATTATGTCACTCCTAACGGCCTCAAACTTCTTAACGCACAAATTGATACACTTGAAATTGAACGTGCACAATTAAAGAATAAAAAAGATGATCCTATCGCTAAACAAAAAGTCGCCATGATAGAACGCGATATGCGTTATTATGCAGCGCGGATTGAATCAGCAATTCTCACAAGCCCTAAAGAAGAATACCATTCAATTGTATTATTTGGTGCCAAAGTGACTGTCGAGGACGAAGAAGGTAAGTTGACGACTTATGAGATCGTGGGTGAGGATGAAGCGGATATCCATCAAGGTAAAGTAAGCTACTTATCTCCCCTTGCTGAAGCCCTCATTGGTGCAAAATTAAATGATGAAGTGACTTGGGAAAAACCGATGGGCGATACCTATCTCATCATTAAAAAAATCGAATATTAATTTTTTTAGAAAGAAACGTATGCAAGTTAAAGAAGCTGTGCAACAAAGAAGATCGATTAAACATTTTGATCCTAATCATGTCATAACTGAAAAAGAAATCAACGAACTTCTTTCTCATGCGATTCTTTCCCCCACCGCTTTTAATATTCAAAACTGGCGATTTGTTGTAGTCACAGATAAAGCTTTACGTCAAAAAATTCGAGCTGTCAGCTGGGGTCAAGCACAAGTTGAAGAGGCGTCACTTCTAATTGTTTTGGTCGCAGACCTTATGGCATGGAATAAAAATCCTTCTCGTTATTGGAAGGATGCACCCAAACCTGTGCAAGATTATTTAGTCCCTGCTATTCATCAATACTATAACAACAAACCCCAAGTGCAACGCGATGAAGCGATGCGCTCGTGCGGCATGGCTGCGATGAATATCATGCTTACCGCCAAATCGATGGGTTATGATACTTGTCCTATGGATGGATTCGACTTTGATAAAGTGGCTGAGCTTTTAAATTTACCTCCTGATCACACCCCGGCCATGTTTGTCTGTGTCGGTAAAGGGATGAAAGAAGCGATGTCCAGAGGCGGACAATTACCACTCAATGAAGTGGTTATTCAAAATCAATTTAAATAAAAATTTTTAAGGAAATATAAGCGTGCTTATTAGTAATAACATCACCATTCAATTTGGTGCAAAACCTCTTTTTGAAAACGTATCCGTTAAATTTGGTGATGGTAATCGCTATGGTTTAATCGGTGCTAATGGTTGTGGTAAATCTACCTTCATGAAAATTCTCGCAGGTGTTTTAGAGCCGACTTCAGGTAATGTCTCACTCGATAAAAATGAGCGTATGTCATGGTTAAAACAAGATCAATTTGCATATGAAGAAGAGCGTGTCCTCGATGTGGTCATGATGGGTCATGAAGAGATGTGGAAAGCCAATATTGACAAAAATACAATCTACATGAATCCAGATGCGACTGAAGAAGATTATATGAAAGCTGCAGAACTTGAAGGTGTCTATGCAGAATTTGATGGCTATACTGCAGAAGCAAGAGCGGGTGAATTATTGATTGGGGTGGGCATCCCCATTGAGCAACATCAAGGCCCCATGAGCCAAGTCGCACCCGGTTTTAAATTGCGCGTGTTATTAGCACAAGCTATTTTTTCTAATCCAGATATCTTATTACTTGATGAGCCTACGAATAACCTAGATATTCATACAATTCAATGGCTAGAAGATACCTTAAATAATCGTAACTCCACCATGATTATTATTTCCCATGACCGACACTTTTTAAATCAAGTTTGCACACACATGGCCGATATGGATTATGGAAAATTGACAGTCTATCCAGGTAATTATGACAATTACATGGAAGCTTCCACCATGGCCCGCCAACAAAAATTAAAGGATAATGAAAAAGCCAAAGAACAAATTGCCGAACTTCAAGAATTCGTTCGACGCTTTTCAGCGAATGCTTCCAAAGCACGTCAAGCAACAAGTCGCGCAAAGCAGATTGATAAAATTAAAGTAGAAGAATTTGTGCCCTCAAGTCGTCAGTATCCTTACATTCGTTTTGACTATGATGATAAAGATAAATTACACCGTCAAGCTGTAGAAATTAAAAATTTAAGTCACGGTTTTGATCGCACATTATTCAATAATTTTAACCTGCTGGTCGAAGCAGGTGAACGTATTGCTGTCATTGGTGAAAATGGTATTGGTAAAACAACCTTTTTAAGATGTTTAGCTGGTGACCTTAAACCCAATCATGGTGAAATCAAGTGGGCTGAAAAAGCAAAAATTGGTTACTTTGCACAAGACCATGCGATTGATTTTGAAAAAGATGTAACACTCTTTGATTGGATGAAAGACTGCGCACAGTCAGGAGAAGATGATCAAGCGATTCGCAGTATCTTAGGTAGACTTTTATTTTCAGGTGAAGACACTAAAAAATCAGTCAAGGTTTTATCAGGAGGAGAGCAAGGACGTATGCTCTTCGGTAAACTTATGCTCGCAAAATCAAATGTGCTTCTGATGGATGAACCGACGAATCACATGGATATGGAGTCCATTGAATCTCTTAATACCGCACTTGATAAATATAAAGGTACTTTATTTTTTGTGAGTCATGACCGTGAATTTGTGAGTTCAATTGCAACACGCATCTTAGAAATCAAAGAAGATCGCATTATTGATTTCTCTGGTAACTACGAAGACTACTTACTCACACAAATACAAGCTGCTTAAATTATTCTTTAGATGCGCGTTTACGTTCGTGTTCAAGTAAATAGCGCTTACGAATACGAATTGATTTAGGTGTGATTTCAACTAACTCATCGTCTTCGATAAATTCAACAGCAGACTCGAGTGTCAATTGCACGGGCGGCACTAAGCGCACCGCTTCGTCGGTGCCTGATGCACGCACATTGGTGAGCTGCTTACCTTTGATAGGGTTTACTACGAGATCGTTATCTCTAGAATGAATCCCTATCACCATACCCTCATATAACTTGTCACCTGGGCTTGAAAACATACGGCCACGGTCTTGAAGTTTCCATAGTGCATAAGCCACCGCCTCACCTTGTTCCGCTGAAATCAATACACCGTTTCGACGTCCTGGCATATCGGCCTTCACAGGTGCATATTCATCAAAAACGTGTGACATGAGACCTGTACCTTTGGTCATCGTCATGAATTCACCTTGAAAACCAATGAGGCCTCGTGCTGGAATTTTATATTCCAAACGTGTACGACCATTACCATCAGACTCCATATTTTGCACTTCGCCACGACGACGGCCTAATTCTTCCATGACGGCACCTTGTGTGTCATCTTCTAAATCAACCGTTAACACTTCATAAGGCTCGCACTTTTGACCATTAATTTCACGATAAACCACGCGTGGCTTACCCACAGCCATTTCAAAACCTTCACGACGCATATTTTCTAATAAAATCGTGAGATGTAATTCGCCACGGCCTGAGACGCGGAATACATCCGCATCTTGTGTATCTTCCACACGTAAAGCCACATTCACTAATAATTCTTTTGTGAGGCGATCTCTAATTTGTCGGCTCGTCACAAACTTACCTTCAGTACCAGCTAAGGGGGATGTATTTACCATAAAGTCCATGGTGAGTGTCGGCTCATCGACTGCCATAATAGGAAGTCCTACCGGATTATTAGGGTCGGCAATGGTCACACCAATACCGATTTCCTCAATGCCTGAAATAATGACAATGTCCCCTGCTTCTGCTTCTTCAACTGGAATTCTTTCTAATCCTTTAAAGCCTAAGACTTGATTGATACGGCCTTGAGACACTTGTTTGTCGCCATGCATGACAACGACTGGTTGACCTGATTTGATGACACCGTTTTTGACTTTTCCTACACCTAGACGGCCAGTATAAGTTGAGTAATCAAGGGCTGAAATTTGGAGTTGCAATGGATTATCACGACTACCTTCGGGTGGGCTCACGTGCTTTAACACGGTCTCAAATAAAGGTTTCATCGTCTCTGATTTTTGGTTCATATCGAGCGTTGCAAAACCATTCAATGCCGACGCATATACAATCGGGAAATCTAACTGCTCATCGGTGGCTCCTAAGTTCGCAAATAAATCGAAGGTGTGGTTAATCACCCAATCAGGACGCGCACCCGGGCGGTCCACTTTATTAATCACCACAATCGGTTTTAAACCGAGTGCCAATGCTTTCTTTGTTACAAAACGTGTTTGTGGCATCGGGCCTTCCACAGCATCTACCAACAACACCACACCATCCACCATACCCAATACGCGCTCGACTTCGCCACCGAAGTCCGCGTGTCCTGGGGTATCCACTATGTTGATGTGTGTGCCTTCAAAATTAACAGCCGTATTTTTAGCTAGAATCGTAATACCACGCTCTTTTTCAATATCATTGGAATCCATCACGCGTTCAGCGACTTGCTGATGTTGTGCGAAGGTACCGGATTGTTGAAGAAGTTTATCGACGAGAGTGGTTTTGCCATGATCCACGTGGGCGATGATGGCGATGTTTCTTAAATTGCGTGACATAAAAGGCTTACCAAAATTGAATTGAGGCCGAATTCTAGCATATTATGGGGAAATTAAGCTTTGATATTCATGGATTTATCTATATACTGCGCACTCACATCAAGTAACACATTGCGCGTTTAAATCTAGTGATTGGAAGTTTTGAATTTTTTAAAAGATTAAATGCACCTAACCCTTTTTAAGGAGTACGACATTGTCTTTTGATTCACTAAAGCTCGACCCACAGATTCTTCGAGCACTTCATAGCGTAGGTTATAAAAACCCCACCCCTATTCAAGAAAAAGCGATTCCTGTGATCTTAGAAGGTCACGATTTGATGGCTTCGGCCCAAACAGGTACCGGTAAAACAGCCGCATTTATTTTGCCCGCATTGAATTTATTAGCGACACCCCATCCAATCAAAGAGCGTGGTCCGCGTATTCTAGTCTTAACCCCAACACGCGAATTGGCAGCCCAAGTCAATGAAGCGGCACGTAAGTACGGTATCTTTATTAAAGCTAAAACCACCAGTATCGTAGGTGGTATGCCCTACCCATTACAAAATAAATTACTCTCACAACCTTTAGATATTTTGATCGCAACTCCTGGCAGGCTTCTAGATCATATGGAGCGTGGTCGTATTAATTTATCACGTCTACAGATGCTCATTTTAGATGAAGCGGATCGTATGCTCGATATGGGATTTATTCCTGACGTTAAAAAAATCTGTGCCGCGATTCATACGAAACATCAAACTTTATTATTTTCAGCCACCTTAGATGGCCAAATAAGTAAGATCGCCAAAGATCTTTTACACAATCCTAAAACGATTGAGATCTCACATGCTAAAGATAAGCACGAAAATATTACGCAACATATGTATTTCGTGGATAACTTGAATCATAAAAATAAACTCCTGGAGCATTTACTTATTCAACCCGGTGTGAAACAAACGATTATTTTTACATCTACCAAACGTCATGCGGATTTATTAGCTGATGAACTTTATAACGGAGGTCATAAAACAGGTGCCTTACATGGGGACATGACACAAGGTGCAAGAAACCGAACACTCACTAAATTTAGACATAACGATATCAGTGTGCTTGTGGCAACCGACGTTGCAGCGCGAGGCATTGACGTCGATGGTATTACACACGTCATTAATTATGATCTACCTAAATTTGCAGAAGATTATGTGCATCGTATTGGTCGTACAGGCAGAGCTAAAAAAGAAGGTGTCGCGATTTCATTTGTGGCTCCCATGGATGGCAAAGCCTTACGTGATATTGAAAAATATACGGGGCATAAAATTGAAGCAAAAGTGATGGCAGGTTTTGAGCCTAAACTGCAATCACGTGATCAATTAGGTGAAGAAAGAAAATCCAAATCTCGTGGTGGTAAACGTCACTCCAATGATAGAAAATCTTTTTCAGATAGAAAACCTTTTGGTGAGAAAAAATCATTTGGGGATAGAAAACCAAGCGATCGAAAATCATTCGGTGACAAGAAATCTTTTGGAGATCG
>JACCDP010119661.1_pt1 | contig 11355 bp, 8 predicted proteins | sample 7445841 | NCBI WGS metagenome assembly JACCDP01 (sample SAMN15323441, study PRJNA562643) | freshwater metagenome | isolation source: river surface water | place: USA:Blue River Watershed | collected 2017-08-17
AGACGAAGATACGCTCGACACCTGGTTTTCTTCTGCACTCTGGACATTTTCAACACTTGGTTGGCCTGACAGTACAGAAGACCTCAAGATATACCACCCTACTAACATGCTCGAAACTGGCTATGAGATAATCTTTTTCTGGGTTGCTCGTATGATTCTCATGACACAATATACACTTGGAGAAATTCCTTTTAAAACAATCTATCTACACGGAACTGTTCGCGACGGTAAGGGGCAGAAAATGAGTAAGTCCCTTGGTAATGGTATTGACCCACTTGATATTGCGGCAAAGTATGGAGCAGACGCAGGACGTATGGCACTCATCTTAGGAACAGCTCCCGGGACAGACAGTAAAATCTCTGAAGAGAAGATAAAAGGGCAAAAACTTTTTGCAAACAAACTCTGGAACATTGCGCGATTTGTTCTTTCAAGTACTGAGGGATTTGATATGAATACGCCATTTACAGAGCAAGATAAAGCGCATTACAAAGAGTGGAAAGGTCAATTACAAACAATTACTGAAGATATTGAAAAATACAATCTTCATACGGCATCAGAGAAAATCTATCACTACATTTGGGATACCTTTGCATCTTCTATTCTTGAGGAAAGTAAACCAATCCTCTTTGGCACTGACGAAGTCGCAATTGCCTCACGAAAAAAATTACTCTACAGCCTTCTTACAGAAAGCATCATAACCCTCCACCCTTTTATGCCATTTGTCACTGAAAGTATTTGGCAGCTACTGCCGAAAAAAGAAAAACCATATATACTAATTGCATCGTGGCCAATGTATTAACACAACCAGTTCTTTATGCATTTCTTACCGGACTTGTTCCTACTCTTATCTGGCTCTATTTTTGGCTTTACCGTGACCGCGTAAAACCAGAACCGTTTTGGCTTCTTGTTATTTGTTTTCTTCTTGGTGCAACAATGGTCTACTTTTCTGCAGTACTCCAGAAAATGACTCGTGGTATGGTAAGTGCCGACAATCAAATTTTTCTCTGGGCAGGAATTGAAGAAGTGCTCAAATTTAGTATTTTTGCACTCGTGGTGGCAAAATCTCGTTTTAATGACGAGGCAATCGATCCTGCTATGTATATGATCACAATCGCACTCGGATTTGCAGCACTCGAAAATGTACTCTACGTACTCAAACAATTCAACGACTACCAAATAACCGCAGGGCTTCTTACAGGTGGATTTCGGTTCCTTGGATCTACACTCCTCCATGCTATTGCAAGCGGTTTTATCGGTATTGCCATAGGACTTGCGCCACGAGGGACAAAATTTTTCTTTTCAATTATCGGGATTTTCGGAGCAATATTCTTGCATGGAACATTTAATTTTTTTATACTAAAGAATGACGACGCAACCTTCTTGCAGATTTATGGATACTTATGGGTCGCCGCAATTATAAGTTTAGTTACGCTGGAAAAAATCCGCCGTATCCCTGATAGAAATAAAGTATATACCACTATATGATTAAAAAACGATCCTTTTTTGAAAGACTTACTAATAGTTTACGCTTTGATGATACTGAACAGGAACAACTGGTTGCAGAAAAACAGCTTCCTCAAAAAAATCCTGAAATAGTTCCTGAAAGAAAACTTTTTGTAGGAAATGAAAATACCCGACCAGAACCTCAAGAGGTACCTCAAGAAAAAGAAGTGGTGGGCGAATTACCTGTCGACGTATACGAAACACCAAATGAAATAATCATACAAACACTTATTGGTGGTGTCTTACCAGAAAACCTTTCTATTGGTATTACTCGTGATGTCGTAAGTATAGAAGGAAAGCGTGAATCAAATAAATCAATTCAAGAAAACCAATACCACTACAAAGAACTCTTTTGGGGATCTTTTAAACGGGTTATCACACTCCCCGAAGAGGTGGAAATAGATACCGCAGAAGCGATTGAAAGGCACGGTATGCTCCTTATAAAACTTCCTAAAATAGACAAAGCTCGAAAAGCAATGCTCAAAATAAAATCTATATAACTTAAAAAACCACTATTTTACAATAGTGGTTTTTTAAGTTATGTGCTCGGACCCAGGCTCGAACTGGGGACCTATCCCTCTTCAGGGGAGCGCTCTACCAACTGAGCTATCCGAGCAATTGAAATAATGCTAATTTCCTAATTTAATTTTTGTACCAGTTGATTGCTCAATAAGGTCTTCAATACGAAACACTTCACCTGGAACAACACCTTCTCCTAATGAGCCAATAGATGAATAGACACCAATAAGGGACTTAACGTATGGTTGAACAAAATAAAAAGCTCCAAGAGCAATCAAAATAATAATTGCCCAATACGCCATTGTAAATATAGTTCGTCGACGATGTGCTTTTAGTAGTTTTACTAAAATTTCATTATTTTCATCAACTTTTTTTTCAATAGTGTCAAGCCTTTTTAGGATTTCTTCATCCATACGCTCCATTGTATCAGAAAATATCTATTTTTCAAATTTAAAAGTGCCCACGGCAGGAATCGAACCTACAATTACCCCTTAGGACGGGGTAGTTATATCCATTTAACTACGAGGGCTGCTAGATGCTAAAAACATCTATCTCTCTCTTATAAAGAAGAATTTCTACAACTATTCAGTCAATAATTGAGCTATTACTGGCTCCTGAAAGCCAACAATAGTTTTATCACCAATAGAAATCACTGGAACACCAAGTTGCCCAGTAAGTTCGACCATTTCTTTTCTTTTTTCTAAATCAGTTGCAACATTATATTCGGTAAACATAACATTGTGTGCAGTAAAATAATTTTTTGCAAGATGACAAAAATGACATGTTGGGGTTGAATAAATAACTACTTTTTTCATACAAAAATCTCTTTTAACCTATAATCGACATGCAGTATAGCATAGTTTTTACTATCGAAACCACTCTAAAAAAGAATCCCAAAAACTTTTCTTTGAAGAAGGGGTTTCAATCGTCTTTTCTTCATCTGAAAGAACGATAAGACTTTCGCCCGGCTTTACAACACGAAATTTTTCTCGCGCGTATCGTTCTCTCCCCTCTTCACTTTGTATCTCTTCACTTATTGATAATACTTGCTGTTTTTTATGTGCTAAATCAGCAAGTTCTTCCTCAAGGCGACTCGTTTCCTTTTGCACATATCGATACTTTCCTATCATAGAAACAAGTGACGAGCCTACAATAAAAAGAGTAACACAGCCAATGATAAAAAATGTGATATGTTTAACGGTGTGAGATTGTTCGTGTTGCTTTTTCTCCATAGAATGATAGGATAGCTATATGTTATTTAACCACAACAAACGAAAAATTGCGATTGCTTGGAAGATTCTTTCAATACTAATCATTTTAAGTATGATTGCTTTTTCTATTGTCCCTCTTTTTGCTTAGGACTTATTATTTCTCATAACCTTTAAAAAGACATCGTGAGGAATGTTTACCTTCGCGTGTTCTTGCATCTTTTTCTTCCCCTTCTTTTGTTTTTCAAGCAACTTCTTTTTTCGACTAATATCACCTCCGTACAAATACCCTGTAACATCTTTTCGAAATGCCTTAAGAGTTCGTGAGGCGATAATTCTTCCCATACACTTTGCCTGAACCTTCATAACTACCATTTGTCGTGGTAGTAATTTTTCAAGCGTCTCAACAAACTGCTCTGCTTCTTCTTGGATACGTCGACGAGAAATAACGCGAGTAAAGGCTGGAATAACCTCATCTCCCACGAGCATATCCATACGAACAACATCAGCATGCCGCATTTCTCCTTGTTCGTATGAAATAGAGGCATACCCTGAAGTAATACTTTTTAATTCATCAAAAAAACCACGCATCAATTCACGAAGTGGAATAACTGCAACTATTTTTGTTCGATTATCGGAAAAATTTTCGATACTAAGCACTTCTCCTTCGTGTTCATAAAGAAACGGCATCAAGCCACTACTATATGTAAGTGGAGCAATAATCGACGTTAGCATCCAAGGTTCCATAACATCTTTTACTGAACCATCATCAGGAAAAAGGTGTGGTGAATACACAGTTACTTTTTCATCTTTTTTATTTATCACTTCATACACAATAGAAGGAAGTGTCACAATAAGGCTTAAATTAAATTCTCTTCGTAAACGTTCCGTAATAATCTCAAGATGAAGCATTCCAAGAAATCCTGCTCTATACCCTCTCCCAAGCACCCCAGAAACCTCTTCTTCATAGGTGAGAGAAGAATCTGAAAGCCTGAGTTTTCCAAGGGCCATACGGAGCATATCAAAGTCATCCTGACTTTCTGGATAAAGCGATGCCCATACAACCGGTTTTGGCATCTGATACCCAGGAAGCGCATCTGCAGGCTTTGCACTCATAGTAATAGTATCTCCCACAGAAGCAATTCCTGGCTGTTTAATACCGGTAACGACATAACCAATGAGTCCTTCACTAAGCACATCCACAGGGGACTCCTGTGGCTTAAATACACCTGTTTCAATAACGGTAAACTGTTCACCACTCGCTCGAAATAAAAGTTTGTCCCCACGTTTAATAGATCCTGAAAAAAGTCGTACAAAAACAATGACCCCTTTATGATTTGAATAAGAAAAATCAAAGACTAATGCTTTTACAGAGGAGTCAGTAGTATCTATTTTAGGAGCTGGGATACAAGTAATAATCTGCTCAAGAAGTTTTTCTACCCCCTCACCTGTTCTTCCAGAGACAATAACAATATCTGACTCGTCACACCCAAGAAGCGAAATTATTTCTTGTTTTGTCTCCGGAATACGCGCAAGCTTTGAATCTGCTTTTGTAATAACAGGAATAATCACAAGGTGAGACTCTTGAGCCATAGCAAGCGTGGTAAGTGTTTGAGCCTGAACACCTTGTGTTGCGTCCACTAAAAGAAGCGATCCTTCGACGGCCTTAAGTGCACGAGAAACTTCATACGAAAAATCTATATGCCCTGGCGTATCAATAAGATTAAGTGTATAGGGAGTATTGCCATGACTATATTGCATACGGACTGGCTGCATTTTAATAGTAATCCCTCGCTCTCGCTCAAGTTCCATACTATCAAGCACTTGGTCACGCATTTTTCGTGCCTCAATAGTACCGGTTACCTCAAGCATGCGATCAGCAAGTGTTGATTTTCCGTGGTCTATATGTGCAATTATTGAAAAATTTCGTATTCGTGATGTATCCATAAGATCGTGGCAAAACTATAGCATATATCTTTTATTATAAAAACAAAGGATTATAAATCTGGTTGATCATCATTGAGTGGTCTCTGTGTCCAAAACTTACTTCGAATTGCCTTAAGAAAAAGCAAAATGTCGTCATTTTTAAGAAGATAAAGTATCCCTCCATACATACAAAACCCTGTTATCGTGGCAGCCACCGCTTGAAAAAAGACTCCCCAAAATGTGCTCAGTGTACTTGTAGGATGTGCAAAAAGCTGAAGTGTCGCATAAGAAACAACCGCTCCTAAAACTGCTGCGGAAAACGTGTGAAGCGCCTTATATCGAAATTGAACATTTGGTACGTAGGTTCCATGCATCTGTCGATGAAACTGAATCCATAAAAGAAATGCGTTGATCATTTGACCAAACGAAAAGGCAAATGAAAGAAGAATAACCCCTGTCCCCTTTAAATCTTCGATGCGCAAAAGAGATTCTAAAAAGTGTCGAAAAAGACTATTTTCTTTATAAAAGGCAATACCGAGTACGGCAAAAACTGTTGTAAAAAGGACGGTAAGTGTATTTATTTTAAGTGGTGTTTTTGTATTTCCTGTAGCGTAAAATGCACGAACCAAAAGAAGCACCATACTTTGCGCTACAATTGAAAGCGAAAATAATGCAAGTGATGCTGCTACAAGGCGTGTATGCTCCCAAGAAAACTGCTCTGATCCAAGTAAAAGTCTTACAATATGCGCGCGAAGAATAATAAATAGAAACGATAACGGGAGTGCAAGAAAAACAATATTTTGTGTTGCGCGATGGATTAAATCCATAAATTCTTGCCCCTTTTTTTGAGTGTAAAGCCTTGTGAGTGTAGGAAATGCAGCTACTGCATAAGAAATACCGATAATTGCAAGTGGTGTTGTTTGGATATTGTACGAAAGCTGAAAAATAGACACAGAGCCTACGGCAAGAAGAGAGGCGAGCGCACCGATAATCACAAAGGTTGTATTAGAAAGAGATAGTCCTATTGTTCGCGGAAGTGACATTTTTACCACAGAACGAATTAACACCCAATCAATTTTTCTTGTAAAACGTGGATATACAGACACTGCTCGAAGTGATGGTAACTGAAGCATCATATGTAAAAATGCACCGATAACAACACCGATAACAACACCGAGCACGCCAAGTGTAGGACTAAGAACAATAATACCAATTAAAATACCTCCATTGTAAAAAAGCGGTGCTATCGCAAATGAAAAAAACTTTTTTTGTACTTGTGTAAATGCTCCAAATAAACTAGAAAGTCCTAGTAAAAAAGGCGACAAAAGCATGATACGAGTATAAAACACCAGATGACTAAACTGGTCAGGTGAAAACCCTGGGGCAATCGCTCGAGCAAGTGCCGGCATCATAAGTGCTACAACAGTACAAACAAGGAGCATTCCCACAACATAGACAGAAAAGATATTTTTCAAAAAATAATTAAGCGATGCTGAAACTTCTTTTTTTTGACTAATGTACTCAGAAATAAAAGGAATCAAAATCGTTACAGAAAAAATTGAAGCAAAAAGCACATTTACCAAATCAGGAATACGGAACGCTGCATAGTACACATCAAGCATTTCTCCTGGACCTATCCAAGAAGCTAAAAGTCGATCACGAATAAGTCCTAAAATTTGTGATGCAATAGAAAAAATACCAAGAACAAGTGCCGCTTGATTCAAGGTATTTGTGTCTTTATTGATAAATGCAAGTAAACGAGAAACCATTTATTGAACTATTCTGATTCTTCTGTTGTATCAATAGAAATTTCAGGTTCAGGTATTACCGTTGCTGAATTTCGAAGTTCAGTAATTTTTTCTTCAACACCAGTAACTTCAGGGAATCTCCCCTTAAATATTTCAAGCTCATCAATTGCTTTTTGTTTTTCACCTGCCTGTTCAAGAATATTAATATAAATACCAAAAATAGTGAGATCTGAAGGACTAAGTCGCTGAGCATATACAATAGCACCAAGCGCTTCATCATATTTCTTTTGCTGTGCATATACTTGTGCAAGTGCAATATACCCCTGAGAATCATTTGGAGCTTTTTGAATATATGCGGTCAAGTTCTCTATAAAAGGAGTAGTATTTCCTTCAGTGCTTTGAATTTGAGCTCGGAGAAGATATGCATCAAAGTAGTCTGGCTTTAATACAAGAGCACGCTCAATTGCAGCAAGTGCTGTTGTAGAATCTTTTTGTGTGAGAGCAATTTGTGCATTATTAAGTTCGAGAACTGGATTTTTTGGATTTCTTGCAAAAGCTTTTTCAGCAGCTTCTTTTGCTTGTTCATAAATTGTTTTATCTTCACCACCTGCTGCAAGTTGATAAAGCTGACTAAGTGATAACCAGTTGATAGCACTTCCGTCATGCCACACTACTGCCTGTTGCGATGCCGCGACAGCTTGAGTATAAAGCGCCTGAAGTTGTGTCTGATCTGCACCTTCTACATTTGCAAGTCTTGAAAATTCAGAGGAAACAAGTGATGCATATGTTCGATAATAAATATCATTTCGATTTATAGCCAAAAGATTATTTAATCTTCCAAGTGCAACTTCAACACTAGGAGATGCCACTGCGCGATTAAAGAGCATTACACCAATAAAGCGATTTACACTAAAGAATACTCCTGCAAATATAAGTATAAGGAGAGCAACAATACCTAAAATAGAAATAAAGCTCATTCGAGGGTCCTTTAAATATCTAATCTCAATAATACTTGTCCTTCCTACAAGTCCTGATGCGCCGACTAGAAGACCAATGTAAATAAAACCAAGACTAAGCATTACAAACCCGGGTGTATTGATAAGAAGAAAACTGACAAAAGTAATCACCACAACAAACGATGTCACTGAAATAAAGCGAGTAAATCGATCAGCAAATGAATAACCGAAAAGTTTAAACCCTAAAATAAGTGCGCTAATAAGTCCTGCAAGAAGCGCGAGGATTGCAAAAAGACCATTAGTTGCCGCCATAGTAAGTATGGTATTAAACCCTGTACCAAAAGAGGTATTCCAAAAAGGTGTTTGATTTACCTCAAGTGGACGATGAAGATCCCAAAGATCAGAAAAAGTCCCTGCACCATTTCCAAACAATGGACTTTGTCTAATACTATCCTTTACTACTTCAACTGTTGTCCCAAACGATGGTCTAATATCATTAAATGATACGCCAACAAGTCGAGAAAAATAACCGCTCACCACAGAGCTGCTAAGTAAGAAAAAGAGTCCTACTAAAAGCGAGATAAAAGACATGTAAGGAAAATCACTTTTATATTCAGAAGGCTGATAGAGTGCGTCTTCAGAAATTCTTTGCATGTTTGCAAGCTGTGCAGTTCGATCAACCGATGTTTTATAAACAAAAATAATAAGTGCAGCAACAAGTCCAATAAGCCATGCAATTTTTAAATTCAAGAAAATAAGAACGAGAAGTGTGAGTACAACAAAAGAAAGTGCTATTTTCTTAAAAAAACCATTTGGAGCAAGAAGTTCATACATAAGAAGTGATGTAATAAATACAAACACAGCAAAATAAGAAAAATCAACCCATGTTCCTACAATTGTCCCCCCTGAAGAAATGTGCCCAAAGAGCTGTGCCACAAAAGAAACATCTTTAAAAGCAAAGAGGATTACTTGCAAAAGAAGCGTAATACCTGTTACAGAGAAAAGCACAAGAAACATACGCACAAGTTTTTTTTGCTCTTGCGTATATAAAGACACCAAAAAAGTAATCACCACAAGACTCACAGTAGTTACTAGTGAATCAGAAGAAAACCCTCTTCCCCAAAGGGAAAGTGAAGAGTTTACAGAAAGAAGAGCGCTCGCAAAAGAAAAAACTGCCCAACCACCAAGAAGTGCGAGTGTTTTACTTTTTGGAATTTTAATTGATCCTTCAATAAACTGTGCTATAAGCCAAAAACCAAATGCGAGAAACGCTCCAACAGAAAGAACGACCCCTTTAACAGCACCAAGCGCTGCCCATGTACTCGGTAGAAACATGATGGGCATAAGACAACAAACGGCGAGTAATACAAAAAACGATGTGTTATGAAATTTAAGGGCTGTTTTATTTTGCATATGGTCCCTAGTATATACCGTTTATGCAAGAAATGCACCACTAATCGGTCACAATGTTGAGGATTTTTTTATCAATATAAATGATTTTTTTAACAGTTTTCCCCATAAGGTATTTTCCTACAGCGGGAAGCGCTTTTGCCTCTTTAATAATTTCTTCTTCTGAGATATTGACAGAGAAAAAAAGTGTTGCACGAACTTTCCCATTTACCTGAACAGGGATATGTATATCGTCATCCTGAAGAAAAAGAGTGTTTGCTTTTGGCCACAATGCTATATGAATACTCTCCGTATTTCCAAGCATGGACCAAAGTTCTTCTGTAATGTGAGGAGCAAACGGTGCGAGAAGGCAGAGAAAAATTTCATATTCTTTTTTCGAAATAATTTCCTGCTTATCCCACACATTCATTACAATCATCATTTCTGAAATTGCGGTATTATATTTATGCTCTTCAATATCTTCAGTTGCATTTACAATAGCCTTGTGAAGCTGTTTTGTTTCAAGCGATGTATCCCCTACTTTATCTTTTAATTTCCACACACGTTCTAAAAAACGTCGTACACCAACGACACCATTTGGATCCCATGGATAGTTTGTGGTGACTCCATAAGGCCCCATAAATGCAAGATACATACGCACAGTATCAGCACCAAGACGTTCCACTATTTCATCGGGATTAATAACATTTCCTTTAGATTTACTCATCTTGTTTCCGTCAGGACCAAGAATAAGACCGCGATTACGGCGTATTGTATATGCCTCACTATCTTTTACAAGAGCAATATCATACAGCGCCTTAGTCCAAAAGCGAGAATAAAGAACGTGCATTGTTGTGTGCTCTGCTCCACCCATATAAAGATTAATAGGCATCCATGCGTCCATTTTTTTTGCATCAGCAAATGATGTTTCATTTTTATTATCTAAGTATCGATAGAAGTACCATGATGAGTCTACAAACGTATCCATTGTTTCTACTTCTGGTTTCCATCCCTTTCCAAAAAGCTTTTCTGTACGCTCAAAAAGCTCGTGACTACGTGCAAGTGGTGCTGTCCCGTCTGGTGTATGATCAACATCAGTAGGTAAAAGCCATGGAAGATGCTCATCTGGCACAGGGTGAGCATTTCCTTCTGGGTCATACACAATAGGAATAGGACATCCCCAATATCGTTGTCGAGATATACCCCAATCACGAAGACGGTAGGTACTTATCATTTTTCCTCCAACAAATTCTGTAATTTTCATTCTAGCCTCATCTGAATTAAGACCTGTAAATTGACCAGAGTCTATAAGATTCCCGTCCCCTGTAAAACAAAAATCTTCTGCATTTACTGTATTTAAAAATACTACAGGATTGTCTCGATATTCTCTAGGAATATTACCCTTATTAAGATTATCATCTACAACGCGACGGATCGATATCTTATATTTTCGAGCAAACTCAAAATCTCTTTCATCATGTGCCGGTACAGCCATCATTGCTCCTGTTCCATACCCACCAAGTACATAGTCTGCAATCCATACAGATACGAGCTCACCATTTGCAGGATTTATTGCCTTAATACCTTTTATTTTTACCCCTGTTTTTTCTTTTGACTGTTGACGTTCAAGTTCTGATTTTTTCTTTGTATCTAAAATATATCGCTCAATCTCATCCCAATTTTCAACTTTTAATTTTAATTCTTGAATCAATAAATGTTCTGGTGCAAGAACAACATACGTCACCCCAAAAAGCGTATCTGCCCGCGTTGTAAATACTTTTATTTCATAATCATCCTTAGAGTTTGCAACTTCTAATTTAAAACTAATCTCACTTCCCTCACTTCGCCCTATCCAATTTTTTTGTGCCTCTTTAATAGCATGTGGCCAAGGAAGCGTATCAAGATCATCAATAAGTCGGTCTGCATATCTAGTAATACGAAGCATCCACTGATCCTGGTCTCTCTGAATTACTTCACTACCACACCGCTCGCACTTTCCATCAGTCACTTGCTCATTTGCAAGAATTGTTTGATCTTTTGGACACCAATTTACTTTTGTATTTGCACGATACACAAGATCGTGTTTAAGGAATTGATTAAACATCC
>JACCDP010681523.1_pt1 | contig 11354 bp, 10 predicted proteins | sample 7445841 | NCBI WGS metagenome assembly JACCDP01 (sample SAMN15323441, study PRJNA562643) | freshwater metagenome | isolation source: river surface water | place: USA:Blue River Watershed | collected 2017-08-17
CACAAGCAGCTGCGCACGCTGCACCGGCCGGCCAACTTGGAAGACCTCTTTCTCAAGCTGACCGGCCGGCAGATTCGGGAGGCCGGCTGATGGCCCCGACGACGCAGGCATCGATCTGGCGCCGGCCGCAGCTTAGTGTGCGCTGGGTGCCGGTGTTTCGGCGCAATTTGCTGGTCTGGCGCAAGCTCATGCTGCCCAGCCTGGTGGGCAATATTGCCGAGCCGCTCATCACCTTGGTGGCCTTCGGCTACGGGCTGGGGGCGCTGGTCGGTCAGGTGCAGCTGCAAGGCTCGACCTTGCCCTACATTGTCTTTCTCGCCTCTGGCTCGATTTGCATGAGCGCCATGAATGCGGCAAGCTTTGAGGCCCTGTACTCGGCGTTTTCGCGCATGCAAGTGCAACGCACCTGGGACGGCATCATGAATGCGCCCATTGCCCTGGACGACGTGCTGATGGCCGAAATGCTGTGGGCCGCCTTCAAGTCGCTCTTTACCACCACCGTCATCTTGCTGGTGATGCTGGCCCTGGGGATCAGCCACAGCCCCTGGCTGCTGCTGGCCCTGCCGCTGCTGGCCCTCGTGGGCATGGTGTTTGCCAGCATCGCGCTGGTTTTCAATGCGCTGGCCAAAGGCTATGACTTTTTCACCTACTACTTCACGCTGTTCCTGACGCCGACCATGTTCCTCAGCGGCGTGTTTTTCCCACGCGAGCAACTGCCCGGCTTCATGCAAGCCATGGCCCAGTGGCTGCCGCTGACCGCGGCAGTCGAGCTGATCCGGCCGCTGTTTTTGGGCCATTGGCCGGCGCAGGCCGGCCTGAACCTGGCGGTGCTTGCGGCCTACGGGATCGGCGGCTTTTGGCTGGCGCTGGCGCTCACACGCAAGCGTTTTCGCAGCTAAGCCCACCGGCCTCAGGCCAGGCCCCAGCCTTGCAGCGACGGCAGGCGCTCGGGGTGGCGCGCCTGCTCGTAAAGCTCGCCCAGCCGATCGGCCGGCCAGATGCGCGCGGCCAGCGCCATGAATTTGTCACGGTAGTCCTGCGGGTCGGCCGGGTTGGCCGGCTCGCCGCGTATGGTTTCGCAGCGCCCGCTCAGGCGGCGGCCATCGCGCAGCACCACGGTGAGCTCGCAACACTGCTGGGCCGGAAAGCGCTCGCTCATGGCCGCATCCTCGTGCATCTGCACCCGGGTCATGAGGGACTGCACGCGCGCATCGGCAGCGGCCGCGTCGGTAAAGCACTCGATGCCGTGGCTGCGGTGCGCGAGCACGGAGGCCAGCGCGAACGGTGTCGAGAAACGGGTGGCAAACGCGTTGCGGATGTCGGTGCGGTTGAGAAAGACCAGGAATTTGAAACCGCGCAAGTCGATGCGCTCAACCTGCTCGGGCTCCGGCCATGCGCTGGGCCCACCCAAGGGCTCGAGTGCATGGCGCAGCGCATCGATGGCCGCATGAATCGGCCGGCCGCAACCGTAGAGCTTGATGTAGCCGTCGGCCAGCAACCATTTGCGGCCCAGATCCTGCACCATCGCATCGGGCCGGAAATGGTCAAACAGCACGTCGTTGCAGGTTGGCTGCAAGCCGTCGATCGGAGCGGTAAAACCGCTTTGCACCAGCCGCACCGCGGTCTGCCCCATGGTGGCGCTGTGCGAGGCGTACCAGTTGCGCAGCGTCGCGCCCTCTTTCATGCCTTGCCGGTTGCCCGCGATCGGTGAGGAGCCGGCCAGACTGATCACCTCGCGCATCTGGGTGGGCCCAAGGCCCAGCAAGCGGGCAGCAGCCACCGCCGCGCCCACCACGCCGTAGGTGCCGTGGGGATGGATGCTCATGCGCATGTCGCAGGCGCTGCCGATGCGCGCCACGATCTCGTAGCCAATGGCCGATGCCAGCAGAAAGTCGGCACCGCTGCGACCGAGTTGCTGCGCCACCGCCAGCGCTGTCGGAATCACCTGGATGCCCGGATGGCCGTTGCTGGTGAGATTGCCTTCGTCCAGCTCAAGCCAGCAACCGGCCGCCGCATTGAGCGCAGCCGCATCCAGGGGATTGAGCCGCTGCCCCGTGCCCAGCACGCCGGCCTGACCGCCAGCGACCTGCTCACGCTGCAGGGCCAGCAACTGGCGCATGGGCGGCTCCTGGTTGCCGATCGCGCACACAGCCAGCGTGTCGGCGATGATGGCGCGCAAATGCGCCAGCGCCTTCGGCTCAATGTCTTCGATCTGGGTTCGGCAGGCGAAATCGGCAAGGGCATCAAGGGAGTCGGCCATGATCAATCCGGGGTCTTCGTGCTGCAAGGCTAAGGGATCTAAGCTATTCTCGCCATCGTGGTTTACGCGGTCTGTTTGCAGCCGCTCAATAGCAAGGAGTTGACGCATGGTTCACCGCAGAAATTGGCTGGGCTTGGCCGCCGCAGTCGCTGCATCTGCCACCTTTTCATCGGCCGCTTGGTCGCAGGGCTTTCCCGATCGGCCGATCAAGCTGGTCGTGCCCTTTGGCGCGGGCAGCGCCGTCGACACGATCGCCCGCGCCATTGCCGCACAAGCGGGCGAACAAATGGGCCAGGCCATACAGATCGACAACCGCACCGGCGCCAACGGCATCATTGCCGCCGAGGCGGTGGCCCGCTCGGCCCCGGACGGCTACACCCTGTTCATGCCCAATGACGGCATCATGGCGGCCAACCCGGCGCTCTACGCCAAGCTGCCTTATGACCCGGTCAAGGACTTTGCGGCCATCACGCTGACCTCGACCGTGCCGCTGGTGCTGGTCAGCCATCCCTCCTTCCCGGCCAACAACGTGCAGGAATTCATCGCGCAGGCCAAAGCCAAGCCGGGGGCGCTCAACTTCACCTCCACGGGTTCGGGCTCGGCCCAACACCTGGCGATGGAGTTCCTGATCGATGCGGCGGGCATCAAGCTCACCCACGTGCCCCACAAGGCCATGGGCGCGGCCCTGACCGATCTGATGGCCGGCACGATACCGGTGATGTTCACCGGCATCTCCAATGTGGTCAATCTGGCCAAAGAAGGCAAGGTCAAGGTGCTGGCCGTCAGCACGCCCAAGCGTTCGCCGGCCATGCCCAATGTGCCAACGATCGCCGAGTCGGGCGTCAGCGGCTATGGCTATGCGGCCTGGAACGGCATCGTCGCGCCCGCTGCCACGCCGCCCGAGGTGATTCGGCGCCTGCACACCGAATTTGCCAAGGCCATGGCCAACACCGCGGTGCGAGCCAAGCTCGGCGGCCTGGGCTTTGACCTGGTCGGCGCCGGGCCGCAGGAGTTTGGCGAGCTGATCCGCGGCGACGTGGTCAGGCTGGGCCGGCTGGTGCGCACCGCCGGCATCACCGTCAACTGAACCTGGGCCGGCACGCGCTTGGACACCGCAAGCGGCGACGCGCTCGAACAGCTGGCGCGGTTTGTCGGCCAGACGCCGGCCGATGCCATCCCGCCAGCGGTGCTTGAGCGCACCCGCGAGATTTTGGTCGACACCCTGCCGGTGATCGCCTGGGGCATGCGCGAGCCGCAGGTCAGCGCGCTGGCGCAGCGCCAGCTCATGCAGGCCAGCGAAGGCGGCCGTGCCTGGGTGATCGGGGCCGGGCGCACCGGACCACGGCTCGATGCGGCCCTGCTCAACGGCATCGCCGGGGCCTGGCTGGACTTTGACGAGGGCAACTTCCTGGCCAACGGGCATCCGGGCATCCAGGTCATCCCGGCCGCGCTGGCGCTGGCCCAGGAGCTGCGCCTGAGCGGGCGGGAGCTGCTGGCGGCCATTGCGCTGTCGTACGAGGCGGTGGCGCGCATCGGCATGGCCACCCAAACCAAGCTCATCGTCAATCCGCACGGCACCTTTGGCGTGGTCGGCTCGGCACTGGCCTGTGCGCGGTTGCAAGGCCTGCCGCAGACGCAGATGCGCGAGCTGGCCAGTCTGGCGGCCTCGTGCTGCATGGCCACCAACCGCCACACCATGCTCAATGGCGCGACTGTGCGCAACTGGTACGCCGGCCACAGCGGCTTCATGGGGCAGATGGCGCTGCGCATGGTCGAATCGGGCTTTACCGGGCCAGTCGATGGGGTGCACACCACCTTCAGCCTGGTGCTCGGCGATGGCTTTTCTTGGGAGACGGCGTTGGGCGAACTGGGTCAGCGCTGGCTGCTCACCGAAGGCTACCTCAAGCTTTACCCCACGGCCCGCTACGCACATTCGGCCATCGACGCGCTGCACGATGCGCTCGAGCGGCACGGGCAGACCCTTGCAACCGACGAGATCGAGCGCATCGACGTGCGCGCCTACCGGCTGGCCGCCTACCTGTCCAAGCAGCAACCGGCCGATTGGTTTGGCACCCGTTTTTCCATTCCGTTTGCGCTGGCCACCTTGCTGGTGGGTCGGCGCAGCGGCCTGGCCGCGTTTTCGGACGAGGCGGTGGCCGACCCGGCCGTGATGGCGCTGGCCGCGCGCGTACACGTGAGCGAAGACGAGAGCCACACCGCGCAGTATCCGCAACTGCAGCGCGTGGACCTGTGCCTGACCTTGCGCGACGGCCGCCGTCTAGAAGGCGCCTGCCACATCACCAGCGGCGAGCCGCAGCGCCCGCACCCGCGCGCCGATCTCGATCGCAAATACGCTGCGCTGGCCGTGCCCTTGTGGGGCGAGCAGCGGGCTGAGCAAATGCGAGCGGCGCTGATGAACCTCGAGCATTGCCCAGACGTCAGCGCGCTGGTCGATTTTTTCCCTTGATCCAACCCACTCGATCCAACCCTTCTTGCAACCCTTTGAGGACTGACCATGAAACGACGCCTTGCCACCCTCCTCGTGCCCCTGCTGGCTGCCTTCAGTGTGCAGGCCCAAAGCAACTGGCCCAGCCAGCCTCTGAAGTTTGTGGTTTCGCAATCGGCCGGCGGCAGCATCGACATCGCTGCCCGCCTGATCGGCCAAAAGCTCGCCGACCCACTGGGCAAGGCGGTGGTGATCGACAACCGCGCCGGCGCCAACGGCATGATTGCCGGCGAGGCGGTGGCCCGCGCCAGCGACGGTCACACCTTTTTGATGACCTCGCCCAGTGCGCTGACCATCAACCAGCACATCTACAAAAAAGTGCCCTATGACACCTTGCGCGACTTCGCGCCGGTGACGCAAACCACCTCGATCTCGTTTTTGCTGGTGGTCAACACGGCCTCGCCTTACAAAAGCGTGGCCGACCTGATCAACGCCGCCAAGGCCAAGCCCGGAGGCGTTCGCTTTGCCTCGGCCGGCATCGGCAACCAATCGCAACTGGCCGCCGAACTGCTGGCCGACGCGGCCGGCGTGAACATGCTGCACGTGCCCTACAAGGGCGAGGCTCCGGCCATCAACGACCTGCTCGGCGGCCAGGTGGACTCCAGCTTCGGCACCATGCCGGCGCTGCTGGCGCAGGTCAAGGCGGGCAAGCTGCGCGCCCTGGCCGTGGGACAGCCACAGCGCTCGGCCGCAGCACCCGACGTGCCGAGCATGGCCGAGGCCGGCTACCCCGGGGTGGCCGTCAGTGGCTGGACCGGCATCGTCGCGCCAGCGGGCACGCCGCCGGCCGTACTCAAGCGCTTGCAGGAAGAAGTGGGCAAGGTGCTGGCCATGCCCGATGTGCGCGAGACGCTCTCCAAAGCAGGCGCCGACCCGGTGGGCAGCACGCCTGAGCAGTTTGCCGCCTTCATCCGCAGCGAAACCGTGAAATGGGGCGCAGCGGTCAAACGCGCCGGCATCACCCCCGAATGAGGACGGGCGAACACCGGCCAAGCGATCGCCTGCGCGGCCGGCGCTGAGCCATGTCCGGTGCCGCAGCCCGCGCTGGCCTGCCCGAGCCGTTGGGCGCACATACCCCGGCGCAGATCCAAGCCATCTACCAGGGGCTGTGCCTGAGCTGCGGCGTGGCCATGCCCGCGCTGATCTTTCGCAATCTGGCCACCCGGCCGGGGGTACTGGAGGCGTTCTGGCAGTGCCTGGGGCCACTGTACCGACAGGGCCTGCTGCAGCAGTCGGCCTGGCCGCTGGCTCGGCAAGCCGGGGCTGGCGATCTGCTGCCCGCCCTTGAGGCGCACGAACTGCAGGCCTTTGGCCTGCACGACGGCCAGATGCTGCGCAGCACGCTGGCCACGCTGGACAACTACAACCGGGCCAACCCAGTCAACTGGCTGGCCCTGCTGAGCCTGCTCGAGGCCAGCCGGCAAATCCCAAAGCCCGGCGCAGCTCGCGCTGGGCAAGCGGCCGAGCAAGCCTGGCAGCCCCCCGCGCCGCCAGCTGACGAGCTGCTGCCCTTGCCCGCGGCCGATGCACTCGATGCACGCACACGCTGGCTGCTCAACGATCTGCGCGAGGGCGACCGCAGCGAGCTCGATCCGGTCGTGCCCAGCCTCTACCGGCACTTGAGCGCCTGCCCGGGGCTGATCGAATGGCTGCACCTGCACCTGGCGCCGCGCTTTGCCGACGGCCGCATGACCGCGAAACTGCAGCGCCTGCGTCAAGCCATGCAGCACGAGGCCATCGCCTGGGCCGTGCGGCTCGAACCGGTGCCTGAACCCTTGCTCGCAGGCGATGTGCTTGCAACCCTGGAGCAGTTTGCCAGCCAGGTCATCCCGCCCATGGTGCTCATCGGCACCGCCTTGCGGCGGGCCCTTGATGCAGGCCTGGATGCGAGCACGGCGCTGTCATTGCAATGATTGCCACGTCGCTGCGCGCCTCGCAATGACGAAAGCAATCCAGAGGCCGTCGCACCCAGGCATGGAGTGCCACGGCGCTGCCCGCCTCGCAATGACGAGACCCGATGCGAACCTTGAGCGGCGACCTCTATAAGCCGCTGGGCAGCCAGGTGGCTATCGCCGGCCAAAAGAAGATGGCCGCCAGCAACAGCAGGCTCATGAGCACATAGGGTGTGACGGCCTGAAAAATCTGCGAGGTGCGCACCTCGGGCGGTGCCACGCCGCGCATGGTCATCAGCAGCAGGCCGTGCGGCGGCAGCAGCAGGCCCATCTGCATGCACATGAGAAACATCACGCCAAACCAGATCGGGTCGATCCCCAGGCTGCTGACAATGGGCATGAAGATGGGCAGCGTGATCATCATCATGCTGACCTGATCGACGAACAGGCCCAGAAAGATCAGCAGGGCCATCATGCCCACCACAATCATCTCCTTGGACCAACCCTGGCCGGCGATCAGTTGCACCAGGCCGTTGCTTGCACCGGAAAACGACAGCAGCTGCGCAAAGGTGGTGGCGCCCAGGATGATGAAAAGAATCATGCCGGAGATACCGGCCGTGCCCATAAGTGCGCTGCGCAGCGCCTGCCAGGACAGGCGCCGGTACAAGGCGGCCAGCACCATGGTGGCAAACGCGCCGAGGGCTGCGCATTCGGTCGGCGTGGCCCAGCCGGCCGACAGCGCGCCCACCACAACGCCGAAGATCGACAAGGTCGGCAGCACATAGGCCACCAACAGATGCCATCGCTGCCAGCCGGTGTAGCGCACCGCCTGCGCTTCCTGAGGCGCCAGTGCTGGACTCAGGCGCACGCGCAGGATGATCCAGGCGATAAAGGCCAGCGACAGGATCAGCCCCGGCACAATGCCGCCGAGCAGCAGCTTGGAGATCGAGATGCCCGACAGCGATCCGAGCAACACCGTCAGCGCCGACGGCGGGATCAACATATCGACCGCGCCGATGGCCATGATCGGGCCGGTGGCCAGCGTCGGGTGGTAGCCGCGCGCGAGCATCACCGGCAGCATGAGCGAGCCGAGCATCGCCGTGGTGGCAATGGTCGAGCCGGAGATGGCCGAAAACACAGTGCCGGCCACCACAGCGACCACCGCCAGACGCCCCGGCACACGGGTGATGAGGCGGTCCACGCCTTCGATGACCTTGTGCGCCAGACCGGTGTGAAACAGCACCTCGCCCATGAGCACGAACAGCGGGATCGGCGTCAGGGCAAAGGCCGCCACAGAGCTGACGCTGCTGCGCGCCAATTGCACCAGGCCGACCTCGCCGCCCATGTAGAGCCAGGCGCCCAGCAAATTGACCGCCAAGAAGGTCAAGGCCACCGGCATGCCGATGAACAGCAGCACGGTCGAGCCGCCCAGCAGCAGCCAGGCCGCAAAGGTCCAGCTCATGGCGCGCCCCTCATGCCGCGCTCACCGCATCATTTCGCGGACCGCGCTCGCCGCGCCACAGACGGTGCATGCGAAACAGCATTTCCACAGACAGCAGCGCAAAAGCCAGTGGCAGCGGCGCCAGGCTCCACCACTCGGGGGTGACCAGGGTCTTGATGCTCAAGGCGCCCGAGGCATGGCTGGCCAGGGCCGCCTTGGCCGAGACGGCGGTCAGCACGATGCAGGTGGCCAGCCCCAGCAGATCACCAAGCCACTCCAGCAGCCAAGCCCAGCGCGGCGGCAGGGGCTGCAGCAAGACATCGACCCGGATGTGCTGACCCTGGCGCAGCAGCCAGGGCGCCACGCACAGCGTGACCAGGAGCAGCAGCCACTCGCTGACCTCGTTGCTCCAGGCCAAGCCGCGCGGCCAGCCCGCCAGCGCCAAATTGCGCAGCGCCACATCGGCCACGATGATGAGCATCATGGCCAGCAGCAGCAGGCAACCGAGCAAGGCCAGGGCCGCCAGCAAGCGGCCCCACAGCGCGGACAGGCGGTCGATCACGAAGCGGGCTTAACGGGAAAACAGAGCCTTAAAGCGCGCTGCGACCTCCGGGCTTTGCTTGGCCGCACCGGCCCAGCCCACCTCATAGGCGCGGTCGCGGAAGGCCTTGGTCGTGGCCGCATCAAAAGCGATCGTCGCGATGCCCGCCTTGGCCTGGCGAGCCGTCTCGTCGGCCGCGAACTTGACCCAGAAGGTGTTTTCGGCCTCCAGGGCCAGCACCTGGCGGTTCAGGAAGGTGCGCTGGGCCTCGCTGAGCTTGCGGTAGGCCGGCAGGTTCATGATGAGCGAGACCTCGGCATCGTAGAAACCGGGGTCGACGCGGAACTTGGTTTTCTCGTGCCAGTTCAGATCGAAGATGCCGCCGATCGGCCAGCCGTAGCCGTCGACCACGCCGCGCTCAAGGGCGGTGTAGACCTCGCCGGGCGGCGTGGTGATCACGTTGGCGCCCAGGGCCTGGAAGAAATCGCGGTAGACCGGCGTGATGCGGATTTTTTGGCCGGCCAAGTCAGGCTTGTCGATTTTCTTGTTGGTGTAGATGTGAAAGGGCTGGTTCTCGACCATGCGGCCGAGGTACTGCATATTGCCTTTTTCGTTCCAGACCCGGTTGATCGCGTCATAGGCGCCGTTCTTGCGCTGCTCGGCAATCGGGATCTGGGTGAGCTTGAGGAAGTCGGCCTCGGGCATGACGTTGGTGTAGAAGGCGCCCGTGTTGAGCGCCATGTCAACCACGCCGGTCTTGACCGCATTGCCCACCTCAAACGAGGGCATGGCCTTGGGGCCGCCGATAAAGTTGATCTGCAACAGCCCTTTGCCCTCGGCATTGAACTTGGCGATCCAGGGCTGCAAGCGCTGCACGTAAATCCCGTTTTCGGCGAAACCGCTGACCAGCCTGAGCGTGGTTTCCTGGGCCCAGGCCGAGGCGCTCAGCCCCATGAGCAAGGCTGCGGTGGCTTTGAGCCAGTGACGTTTTTGCATGCATGTCTCCTGTGAGTTGGGAAGGGTCAAAAAAACCGTTGCATCAGCGCGCCTGCAAGGCAGAGCGCAGCGCCTGTCCGCTGTCGTCGGCCAGCGCAGCGGCCACCAGGGCCTGCAAGCGCAACGCAGCGCCGGCCTGGCCTGCGATGGCCGGCAACTGCGTCATGATCATCTCAAAATGGCGCCAGCCGCGGGCATGGGTATCCCCGTAGCCCTTGACCAGACGCTGCGCCCGCGCCAGCTCAAGGGCCAGCTCGGGCTCGCTGGGCAAGAGGCGCCGCAGATCGGCCAGCCAGGCCCCAATGCGCTGCTGCTCGACTTCAAAGCGCAAGGACTTGGGGCGCCAGCGCCGCAGACTGGCGACGCTGTAGAGCAGCAAAAAACCGCGCAGCGAACTGGTGCGCACCACACGACCGCTGCTGGCATAGCGGCCCACGAACTTGCGGGCCCAGCCGGTGCGCAGCAGCCATCGGCCCCAGGCAGCCGGCAAGGTGTCGGCAATCTCCTCGAGCCGTGGGTGCAGGAACTCGTTGATGTGCAGCCCCTGCTGCGGGCTCAGCCGCACCTCCTGGCCCACACGCTCAAAGCGGCTGCGCCGCGTCTTGAGATCGGCCACCCGCACCGTGTCTTCGTAGGACATCCACAGCGCCAGGTGGCGCGCGGCCTCGGCCAGCGCCTCCTGCTGTGCCGGTGCCGCCGCCGGCGCCGCCTCGCACAGGCTTTGCAGGCGATCGAGGTAAAGCCCAGCGTAGGCCAGGTCCTGGTAATCGGCCAAGCGCATCAGGCCGTGCAGCGCATGGGCCTGGGCCGCCGGTGGCAATTGCTGGCAGGCGCGCTGGGCCAGGGCGCTCAGGCGCGGGCCGACTTCGGGCAAACGAGGCGCATCGGCCATGGCCTGGCTCTGAGCAGGCGGCTCGAGGGCTTCTTGCGCGGCTTTCCAGCCCAAGGCAAAAGCCTTCAGGCTCGCTTGCACCCCCACGCCCGAGCGCTCGATCGTCTGCTCGAACTGGCGGCGGTCAAAAGGCAAGCGGCCGCTGGCGGCAATCGCGCCGAACAAGGTGGCGCCGACCGGCGTGCCGCACTGCTCGGCCAATTGAGCGAAGTCGGCGCCGATCCAGCAGGCCGCGGCGGTGCGGGCGCCCTCGAGCAACTTGCCCGAATCGACCCGGCCGTCTGCGACGGCGGTGCGCTCGGTCATGCTGTAGACCCGGTGGGTCGAGGCGATCAAGGTGGTGCGCTCGGGCGTGACCAGCTGGCGCTGCAAGGCCCGGCCCGCCTCCATCAGCTCGGAGGCAATCACCAGATCGACCGCACCCGGGAAAGGACTGAGCGCCATCACCGGCGCCTGCCCGGCCGGCACCTGGTCGGCCGGAAACATCTCGAGGTAGTAAATCGTCGCGCCGGTGCGCTGGGCCACGCCGGGCACCGAGGTGGTCTGCGCCACATGGCCGTTGTGCTCGGCCAGATCGACCAGCCAGTCGGCCAGCACACCGCCGCCCTCGCCGCCCATGGCCAAAATCGCCAGCGTGATCAGGCGCTCGTCAGAGCCCCCAGCGCTGCCCAGACTCATGCCGCAATCCCTTCGAGCCGACGCTCGATGCGCCGCTGCAGCCAGCCGATCACGCGGCCGCTGAGCTTTTGCAGCCAACGGTCCCAGGCGCTGGGGTTGTCGATGATTTCAGCCCGATAAAACGAGGGGCACAAGACCGCCGCATGCG
>JACCDP011013180.1_pt1 | contig 11354 bp, 5 predicted proteins | sample 7445841 | NCBI WGS metagenome assembly JACCDP01 (sample SAMN15323441, study PRJNA562643) | freshwater metagenome | isolation source: river surface water | place: USA:Blue River Watershed | collected 2017-08-17
GGCTCGCCACTCTCTCTGTCCATGTCATGTATCTCTCTCTCTCTCTCTCGCCTTTTCTCTTCCTCTCTCTTTCTCGCAGATCGTTCCGTCCCAGTATGTGCCGGCCCTAGCAGTCGGTTGCCCACCTTTAGCTTCTCTTGTTATCTATACCATCAGGCTTCTTCTTTTACGATCGCGTAGACGCGCGTCCGAAAGAAACTAGTCCAAACCCAAATGTTGATGTAGGCTACTACGCGGGGTGTATTCACAAAAGAAGCTAAGAAGAAGAAGAAGAAGAAGAAGAAAGAGCAATCTTCAGAGTGTCACCTTAAATGGCTAGCCACGACCAAATACGTCCAGGCTCACCGTTAAAAAACTGAACCATCACTTTTGCTTTTCGCAGAGCAGAATTTCAAATGCTGCCGACTCTTTGTTTAGTTTGCCGGAGCGTGACGCAAGCTGGGCCTTGTAGAGGCCGGAGAAAGGCAGAACGAAATCTTTGTACAGTTGTAGATATAGGTATAGAGATATATCATTGATGAAAATCGACTCCACCCAGATTTCATCGAAACAAGCAACCGTTGCTGGTGTATATATTATACAGATAATGATAATAGATCAAGACACAGGGCTACGTCACGCTGTTTTCTCGGGCATCTTCTCTCTCTCTCTCTTTTTCTTTCCCCGACTCGTTTTTAGAGCTCTCTTTTTGCTGGAATTTTTGGCCTACTTTACCCAGTTGTCCGTCTTTTGACTCTCTCTAGCGATATGACTGAACCACACCTGCGCTCCGTGTCAAAAAGAGTTTTGGGTTTATCTCATTCAGAGGAAAGCGTTCTAAAAGCGTCACCGATGAATCGGCAGTACGTCATACACAAAAAAAGAAAGAAAAAAAAAACAAAGGGCCATTACTTGTGTCCGTTCTCCTTGAGGAGCAATTGGTAGCTCACGAAATGACAACAAAAGTTTTTTTTTTCTCTCTCTCTCTCTCCAAGACGTGATTCACGCTCCCGGGTCTATATATACAGACCGGCCAAAGGGGACGTGCCTATATAAATGTCAACTCGTTGTGACAAGGGCTATTATATCTTTTTTTTTGGAAACATCGATACCGGAAAAATATACACCCTCGAAACAAAACAAAACCCCCCAAAAAAAAAGAAATGATAAGCTCTTTGCCGGAAGAGAGCTCTAGACGACGACTAATGGAGAATCGATTGGAGAAACGAAGAAGACGAAGGAGAACTTGGCGTCGTCTCTTTCACTCCATCTCCCATCGTCGCTTGCTTAATTCCGATCGAGTTGTGGCCTGTCGAACACAATGGCGAAAGTAAAAAGAATATTATATACTATCGGGTCGATCGATACGGGTGCTTGCACGTGTTTGTCGCTGGCGTGGAATTCGTCACCATCCGACGCGTTTCGTTTCCAACACAACGAAATAGAGATCGTAGGGATAGTATGACAGCCGCAAAACCGCAATCTACCGGACCGTATGATCTATGGATGTATTTACCGATCAGACACCGTCGTCGTCGTCGACGTCTCTCCCTACATCCTTAATTCACGGAATGCACGCGCATCTGCGGCCGGATGAAAATGGTTTCCGCCCCTGAGGCAAAGAGAGAGCGTGAGGCAACGTTTGTGGTGCTTCAATACACATACACATAGAAGCGTAGCCACTACGGCCGGAGCGGCGGCAATTCTCGCTATTTTTTTTTCTTCTTCTTCTTCTTCTTCTTATGCCGCCCTCTTCTTAAGACTCTTCGCCTCCTCTTTCGTCTCTCTCTCTCTCTCTCTCTCTGTGTTTTCTTACATTTTTACAACACATGTTGAGAATGTATAAAAGAAAGTGGATGATGCCTAAGCCGACGCAGTCTCGTCTGGTCTTTCATTCCGCATCATCCGCCCGCAACTCGAACAAAATCGACATCCGATAGTCAAAGATCAAATTCTTGGAACTCGAATAGCAAGCAGAACTTATACTGAGAGAAACATGCGTTTCTGCGTGAGTATATATAGAAAACTTTTCACGTAATCGAGAAACTTGTCAGCAGTGACTCTGTGTGCGTCAATCTCAGAGTAGTGTTCAACAGTTTTACTCGAAAGGGAAGCCAAACAAGTTTAATATCGCACAAACGAGCAAATAAGATTGACAAAAGTTGTTGACGAGTTTTACCTCTTCGTTGTTTCTCGACTGCGTTTACCTAATCTCTTATTTTGCGGGGGATTTTTTTTTTAAACCCAGGTAGTAGCAGTCGCCCTGTCGGCGCTGACACTGGCTCAATGGGCCTCGGCGGCCCCGCAGCAGCGATCTCCGACGCAGGCGGCGTCCGAAGAGAAGCCTCACGTCGCCATTTTGAAGCAAATCAATCAAATCAACCCGGATGGATCGTATGTCAACAGAGTTTTCCTTTATTTCTAAACCAGACTTGTCTGGAGCTCCCGCAATTTGTCAACATTACAGACCTCGTCCGTCTCCCGTTACAGGTATACTTACGGTTTCGAAGCAGCCGATGGTAGTTTCCGAGTGGAAACCCGTGACATCCACGGCAACGTTAAGGGCAAATACGGGTAATTTTACCTTCGGCGGTCGGGTATTGTTACTGAATAGTTCCGAAATTAACTTGACGTTTCAGGTACGTCGACGAATTCGGCGAGACAAAAACGGTGGCTTACGAAGCTGGGAAACCGCAAGGATTCATGCCTCAAGGCCAGCATTTACCAGTGATTCCTAGGCCGTCATCTAGTGGTGGTAATGTCGATGACGAATTCGGTACCGACGAAGACTGGCAGAGTGTCGATGCTGACCAGGACGGTATCCCCGATCCACCTCGCCCTAAAGACCAGAGGACGACTCCCATCGTTCAAGCCCGTCCACCACCGCCAACATTCATTCCAGCACAACCAGTCCGTCCAGTAGCGACGTTCGTCCCTTCGACTCAGCCAGTTCGTCTCCAGCCGCAATTCCAGTTCCAGCCGCAGCAGCTGCAGCCTCAACGCCCACCTGCGCGAGAAGAGCAGTTCAACGGACCCATCTTTCCATTCCAGTTCGCCTCGGTGCCGTCGAGAGCTCCGCAACCATTCCAAGGAGGTTTCGTACCCGTTCCTTTCCCGTCGTTCCAGAACCGCCAGCCCAGAGAGTAGCACAACCAACAATCAACCAAAATAAAAGAAGAAACTTATGTACATTCTTCCTCCTTCCCGCAATCATAGGCATGTAAAGCCAGCAGTCTTACAACACCCCCCAAGTTATACCCTCCTCTTTATTGTTACTCTTTTCTCCTCACATCATTTCCCTCCCCGCACGCGGTGATCCCCCACAAACGCAAAATTCATTAACTCCTTTTTTTTTGATGATATCGAGAGAGAAATATATATTACGGATAATCGATCAACGATCGCTCCGGGTATAATACCGTACGACACGCATCTCTAAATGGTCGATTACAATTCTCGTCAGATCCTTTATTAGTGTGTGCGGTGCGCTGAATACGGGAAATCGAGCGCGTTCCCTGAAGAAAATGTCGTCTTCGGTCATTGAGAACGGCATTTATTTGGTCAGATCAGATGACGACATGAAAAAAGAAAACCGACTCATGAGGAAAAACGTCGCGCGCGCAAAAAAAAAAATTGTGCCGCTAGATTTCACGGAGAAAGCTGCGCTGTTTGCTGGGAGAAAAGAAGTTGTGAAGAAGAAGAACAAGATGAATGGAGAAAGACATAAACGAAACCTGATCTAAAACAGATTGACACTAGTACAAGAAAATTGGAGTGACAGAAAAAGAATTAAAATAGCATCTTTTTTTATTTATGTAGAAGAAAAAAAAAAGAGAGAACCGCACCGAAAAACTTTTACCGGTTGGTGGTCGAATTTTCTAGAACGCTTTCATTTTTTTGAACGCCATTTTTCATATGCAAACAACAATTTGGCTCTCCATTTTTTATGGTCATTTTTCCTCATTATTAAGAAATCGATAACCGAACCCAACGTCCAAAAGACGAAAGATAAACTGTGTATTTCTTTTTTAAAGAAAAGGCAAATGAGAAAAAGATATACCTGTTTGTTCATTTTTTTTCTTCTTGTCTCCTGGTTATCTGTCAGTAAAAGAGATGTTGTTATTTCAGATGCAGCCATTGAGGTAGACTATTCCGAGAAGGGTGTCTGCTTTGACCGGATAAGCGGATGAGATGTCTAGGCATATTTTCCCCCTTTTTTTCTTCCTTCCGCATCTCTTTTGAATTATGCAATAACGCGGAAAGATGACAGAGAAATATTAATCCTCATCTCTGGTGACTCTTTCGCTTCTATAGGAACCGGTAGGTAGATTCCCGATGACAATTCTAGCGGAGCGAAAGAGATAGAAGACGAACGAAAAAAAAAATACAAAAAAATCTCGTCCGAGAAACGGGACCGAGGAGTTGGCCGCCATATAAGAGAAAGAAGATGGGGGAGAAATGTATTCTTTTGTCACAAATCGCTTCCATCCCGTCCGCAGAGCAGTTAAGAGAGTCATAGCGGCGTTTTTCCAGGAGATCCCTTTCTATTTATATTTCTGACTGTTCCATCTTTAAAGGGAAACTAAGGGAAAATGTCTTCACAGCTCCGCGATCTTCACTTCGTTGCACAGAAAAAAAAGAGTGCCAATGTTTCCATCTTCTCCTTATTTTTAGGGGTTCGTCGGTTGCCTTGGCTATACCCATTCCATTACTCTCGGCGAACGAGGGTTCTGAGGGTAGCGCCAAAAAGGAATGGCCAGACGAGTGATTTTCACGACTACTACTACTATAGTGTGCGTACAGTATATAGCTAGACTGTATTACAATACCACTCTGACTGTAGCAGTTTCTCCATCCCCGGCATATTGTCCCATTTAGGCTCTCTGTGTTTTCTGGCGCTGCTCTGCTGCGCCAGTTTCTCGCTCTATACTCGGCGCGGCCTATAGTCTTGCTGGAGAAAGGGCCTCGATCTATCCGTTACTGCCCGTCCTGATAGCTACGCTATTACGCATTACTATGCTGCTAGAGCACTGGTGAAACAGACGGGGGGTTCCACTAATTGATGAATGGATTGAAATGTTCATCGGATATCGCGTCGACTTCCTTTTGGGCCGGTCAGACACTACCACGGTCAATGGGCATTAAGGCCGTCAGGCTCAGCTCCTGATAGATCCCCAACACTCTTAAGACTGTATAGAACACGCTACAACTCGACTGCTTCGATGGATTTCCGACTGGCCGTCTCCCTCACAGCACAGCACAGGCTCCCGTCAAGACGTTATAGCGACTGCAAATCGCGTAATTGATTCATGGAGAGAGGGGTAGAGTAGAGAGAGAGAGAGAGAGAGAGGACGAACTGGCACATCACCTAATCTCCTTCACTCGCTATCCTCCGTCCTAATTACTTCCGGTCCGTATGCTTTGCAACAAAAGAAACAACAACGCCATTTCCCTGTCCAGTTTCATCAAACGACCCAGCTTTTAACGCTCTCGTCTAGCCAGACGTCAACGCCAACAGACGTTGCCAACAACAGCAACAACCGGGTACCAATGGGTACGAATATGACACGCCAATCTGGTGCGAACCCTTCAAGGGCTCTCACCGGACTCTGCTCATTTTTCGTCGTCCAGTTAATTGTGGCGGCTAGCCGGTGTCGCATCATCATCAAGCCGGCAACCGGTGCGACGACATTGCGCTGCTGGGCCACATATTGAACGAAGAAAAGTCACAAAACATAACGTAAACGGATGGTAAAAATTGAGACAATTTCCTTCAGGGTCGAGCAGAAAGGCCTTTCGTCCGGTTTCGAGCTGGCGACTCATTTTAATAAACGAGCTTGCACATTTTCATTTCTCGACGGAAGAAAACGCAATCATACGGAAAATGTCTTGTCACCTAACCCGTTTCCATTTCCTCCAGAAGAACTCTCTTGGACATACACCCAGAGATGCTCCTGAATTCGGTAAACGATGGTCACCACACTGATTCACATTGTGGATCGATGGTGCCACAACAACTAGACACAAAACAAAACGTAGAAAGAAAAAAAACAACAACTTTTAAGCTGCTAAAGGCGACGCAAGGCCAGTACACGTGCCCCGAAACTCTAAAACTTGAGAGTTCGCACTTTGATATCTCGAAACGCTTTCCAGCATATATTCATCCTAACATGTTTCATGTTAAAGCCGGTCGGGAATGTATGTTTCTAAAATAACATCGAATAGCTAACGTTCCGTGTCCACATTTTGATTTCGTATCGGCAGTAAGTGAATCGCGATCTCCGTTTTTCCGGGAAGAGATCCCTAGAAACGCGTCGGAGATATCTATCTTCGTGAAAGTGAATTTTCTGTCGGAGAAAGCTTTCCACTTCCTATATACGTACCCCTATACGCATCGAGTCGTGATCGACCCCATCTTTTATATTTTGGAAAACAAGCCACGGAAAAAGAAAAAAAACCAACTCGTTTCTAATTTAAAGGCAAGACGCCCAGCATCGCACGGCAGGGTGCGTTGGACGTCAAGTGAGAGAAAACAAGGCCCATTAGGTTTCGTAGAGGTCAGAATAAGAAATCAATCCCGTTTCCTAATTCAGACAGCAGTCGGGGTGCTTTCACTTGGGCGTTCTTTGTCTATCTTATCCATTACGACCGTCGTCACGACGACGTCGAGCCATTGAGTTCCAGACAATTCGGCAAGACGTTCCTCGTTGCTTATTCTCACCGAATGTAGAGTGTTTGAATCGAGGAAGAAAATCACTCGAATACTGGTGCCGTTCAGCGCCCGGAAAAGCTCTGGAGGAGTTCTGCTTACTCATTTTCCATAGAAGCGAAGACTACGACGACGAGCATATTCTTCGTGTTTGTTCGCGTGTGTTTTTACCGTCGAACAAAACTTGACACAAATGCGAGGGAGGAAGACAACCGGAAGTTAAGAGGCATGAGACATTTGCTATTATTAAGGCTCCGTTTTCCCTGAGTTAGTAATGAAGAACAATAAGAAACTTTGTCAAAAGGACGACTGACGTAAAAAAAAAAGATGGCAGACGAGCCGGCCGGGGATTGGGCCGACTGGAAACTCGATGATAAATCCGTGAAACGCCGCATATGAATAACAATGATTCATTTTCGGGGCTCGTAAATGTCAATAATACCTTACAGATTAGCTACTGCATTTGTAATAAGCACAAATATTTGTCTTTGGGTTAAAGCCGACGTTGGCTGTCAAATCCATTCCTGAAATTAGAATCGTCTGCTTTTGACGGCGAGGCACGTTTTATTCAGACGGGAGTCACGTGAATTTTATCACAAAATGCGACGCACCAATATTCAAATTGGCTGCGAGTGATTAAAAATTGGACGTCAGTCATTTTGGAGCCGTCAGTCGTATTGGAAAATAAAAAAGAGGACGAGAAAAAAAGTGGTATTTCATTTTTTTCCCTTATTCGTCGCTGCGTGAAACTGTAATTTAACTCGTTTCACGGTTCTATATGTATACAAAAGTACTTCTCTACCAGCACTAGCTTCACTTGGAATGGCACATACAAAGTAGATATATAGAAGGGACAAAATGTTATGCAAATGGCCCCAGCGAGCGGGTTAGCGAAATAAAAACAGAAGAAGAACGACTCGACTCGTCACTTGGAAACGAGACGTCTACGTCTCACAAATGGTAGGCAATTGAAAATCAAATTGCTCGTGTCTGTCTCTGAAGTGCACATACACCTAACTTCCGACTAAAAGACGAAGAAATGAAAAAAAAAGAAAATAATAATAGCAAAAAGAAAAAACAAAACACAAGGAATATGGAAAATGGCGCTGTCGTCGTCGTGTTCCACGTACTGAGTTTTCCACATTTGGTTTTACTAAAAGTTGCCCGTAGCAACCATGTTCTTACTCCCTCCGTCCTCATAACTCACAAGACTTGTATACGAGCAAAAGATCAAACAAGTTTCCGCGATGTCACGTATTTTGTTACTTAATGTAAATCTATCCAAGAGCCAGCAGCTGCAATTCACGCGGAATAATCCAGCACAACAATCTTTTACGTAATAAGTACCTAGGTTCTCCTCCTTTATAGATAATTCCTTGCGAGTACGATTCACATAACACGTGGTTGGCGGGTAAAAGAAAGAATATCGACCAGTTTTGTTTTGGCTGGGTTTCATCAGCTCAAAACGTTCATTTGTGTTGTTTGTGGTGACCGAAGAAAATAGCTGGAAACTAATCAAGTCGCGTTAGGTAAACTAAAGCCCCGCAAATGGAGGAATGCCGATAATCCTTTGTAATGTTTCTGCTGCTACACGACGAGCCCGACCCAGAAAACGTGCTAGACCTCCCAAAGACTGCTTATCTTATTTGATGTTGTAGCACAACCTCTGGTATTTTTTAACTAAAATCCTCCCTTAAAGGATTCAACATGTAACAACAAGTAAGTTCAAGCAAGTCCATTTTTCAGCGTCCTAAGAAGTATATACTGTGCCGGTCGGTCGACCCCACCTGGTTACACAATCTTGCAGCAGCCATCATGAAAAATTCAGCGAGTTGTAGCGAGCCAGACTTACTTTTCCAAACGTAGGCCTACAAGATTTCGCCCAGAACCTTTTTACAACTTTCTTTTTTCGGGGGGAGAACGTTGCAAAAAACTTAAGAAGATTTCGCCGTGGCATCGTACCAGATGATTTACAATTTTCTTTGTGACGCATTTCGATTCACAAAACTTTTTGCTGGTGCTGTGTGGGTAAGACGGTCGTTATTTTCGCTTACATTTCTATCTCAGTTTCTGTGTTTTAGTTCGTGTGGAAAGCTTCAGCTCTTGATTCATTAAGGCCAATCCTCTAACGAGAGATTCATTCCTCTTGCTCCCTAATTAATCGTAACGAAAGATGAAAAGGTTTTTGTTTTAAGTTGTTTTTACAGGTCTTTCAAGATATTCTTGCGTACCTTGACGACCCCTTCTTGTTTGAAATATATTCCTGTATTATTTTTGAAAGTAGGAAAGAGACTAAGAAAGTATTTTTGACGATCCTGGAACGACAAATCTTTCTGCGAGACCAAGTATAAAAGGGATAGAGAGAGAGAGAGAAGTGAAACAAGTTACAAGAGTTTAGAGACTGGCTGAACTCTTTTGGCGTCATGCAAGCGCTGGCGCAAGCGTGATAGACACGGACCGATATGTTTTGCTCCACATACTGGGCCATCGCAAACCCTGGGCGCACAACACTCCCGCACGGCTTCCGTTCCGGGAGCTTCCCTATCGAGTCTGCTCTCTCTCTCCCTCTCTCTCCTTTAAATTGTTGTTTTTCTCGGTTCCACTCCAGCTCTTCCTGGATAAGAGTTGGCCAGCATCTAGAGAGTTGCTGTCAGTGCTGTCGGTCTTGTGACTTTTGCTCCGGTCAAACTTTAATTAATAGTCTACCGATGTGGTTCCCTTTGGTGACTGTGTCCGTGTCTGCGAATCCGCTAAATTGGACGACGCCACTTCTCTCCGACGTGGACAAAAATCTAAACTAGTTGGCATGTTGGGGCGGGAACAGGAGCAGAATGCCTCAGTGTCGAGGTTAACCGATTAGCGGCGCTTTTGCAATCAGCCGTTGTTTAGAACTTTGCCAAAGAGACAAACACCCCGCAAACTTCTCTCTTCTTCAGTTACTGGGAGTGCGTTTCTGTGTAGTAGACATTCCCGGTCGCGTCTGCATCTTTGACGAATTTACCAGGGGATTTCCTACCGTTGCTGCTCCTGCCGTGCACCTGGTCCTACCGATTGGCAAAGGTACTTAACAACGATAGAGCGGTCTAATCCTATCGGGCACCTCATTCATCTCACACCAACCTGATCCATAGAAGGAACTCTCCGATTCCGCTGCCAGTGTTCCACATAATCGAGAAAACCGAGTTCGGATTCCCAGCGCCGTAGGTGTTTGTCTCTTTCTTTCTTTCTTTCTTTTTTTTTTTTATTTCCTCGTAATAACTAATAATTCCAGCCGTCTTCTTTTTCGTCTTTCGACAAATCAAATGAGTTGAGACTAGTTATTAGTTTGACGAAGTGGATCAAAACTCCAACCGTTTGTGCCGAGATTTCAAACGGATGCCTTGTGCCATTACTCACGTTGGCTGCCGGCTTAGTCCTCGTCGACTACATGGATTTATAGATCCACAGAGAGAGAGAGAGACGCCCGGCAGCTGTCTGATCTATTGACATTCCCTCGCTCATTTCAAATTGCATTTTCAACAATCGATTCAATTACACTCATCCCTGTTCCAGCCTGCACTGACAACGATGCCCGACGATTTTTTTCTCTCTCTCTCTCTCCCCAACCGTTCACCAGCAATTACGTAGGCGATGCATCAGCATGAGGATCGACTTGAACAAGAGATTGAAGAGATATGGAATCGGCGCGCGCAAGCGTTTTCCATACTTTGAGATTCTCTCTGAGCTGGCAAAAGTGTTTCTCCTTTTTTTCTTCTTCTCTTTTTCCTAGCATCAGACTTTCAGGCTCTCTGCGCTTTTATGTTTTGTTGTATTTTCCAGTTTTTGTTGTAGTCATCTCCTCAGACTCTTCCGGTTGGTGTCTTCCCATCCGCCGCCGTCGCCGAACGACGACGACTCCTTTTTGCAGGTTTTGGGAGCGTCCCTCGTAGCTTCTGAGATTTTCTCCGATTCTTTTTGTTGTTGCTGTTGTTTTGGTGACTTTGGTGGTGAGGTTTTACATCTCGGAGACGTCGCGCAACGAACAAAAATGTTCCGGATGACTCTGTTGTTTGTTGTTCTTTCGCGGAGGTGCCGCCGGGTTCATTACGCTCCAGAGTCTCAAGACGGAAACTTTTGTTTCTCTCTGGAGATCGACTCTAGATACTTCTTCATCATCAAGAAATATATACATGTTTATATCTTTTTTTTTTGTTTTTTTTCCTCATGTTTTTGTCTTTTCGGTTGCTTCTACCAGCAGCCTTCTCTAGCTCGCTTCCGGTTCCGCCCTGTCTCGCAGTCCCGGGAGTTCGTTCTATCGCGCCGCCGATGTCAGGTTGATCCATCGGCATCGATCCGCTCGTCGCCGCACCGATTCAGCGGAAACACCAACGTGGAATCAAACGCAACTTGCAAAGGTACCCCATTTCTCTTCGTGTCGGACTCTTTTATCTTTCCTGATCCACTCGTCTCCCTACTCCTCCTCCTCTTGCTCTAATCAAAACAAGTCAGACAGATCGCTTGACCGGAATTCACTATCTGTATCAACATTTGTCGAAAACCCGTCCCGCTTTTTCGCCAAACTGTTTTTACGAGAGTTCCTTAACTTTTTTGGCGCGTCGATATTTGCCAAGGATTGCGACGTCGTCGAGTTTTCGAACACTTTTCCATTCGTCGTTTGTTTTATCCC
>JACCDP010392064.1_pt1 | contig 11353 bp, 11 predicted proteins | sample 7445841 | NCBI WGS metagenome assembly JACCDP01 (sample SAMN15323441, study PRJNA562643) | freshwater metagenome | isolation source: river surface water | place: USA:Blue River Watershed | collected 2017-08-17
AGCATCGGTGCCACAGGATTCACTGGTTCAATCGGTCTAACAGGATTCACTGGTTCGATTGGTGTCACAGGATTCTCCGGTTCAAGATGATTCACTGGTTCAATCGGCTTCACTGGTTCGGCTGGTCCGACCGGTGGTTCGACCACACAAGTTCTGTATAACAACGCCGGCACAGCGAGTGGTTCACCTACATTCACTTTCAACAACACAACAAACACAGTCAATGTTGCAAACCTGAATGTCACGAATACCGCGACTGTCAATGCTGAATCATGGACAGTATCGAATACCGCCAACACAACCATTATCGGCCCAGGCTATATCACACTCGACGGCCTGCGTGTTGGCTACCGTGATATTCCGCCGAATATTCAGAACGCAACTTACTCAACTATCGCGGCCGATGCCGGTAAGATGGTTGGTAAAAATAACGCGACAGCATACACCTACACAATTGCAAACAACGCAACTATTGCATATGACATTGGTACCGCGATTTCATTCTTCAATGCCAACGCAACAAACAACTTGACAATCAGTATTGCAGCTTCGGATACAATGTATCTCGCGGGCACCACAACAACAGGTTCGCGCACACTGAGGCCTTGGGGTTTTGCGACCGCGGTCAAGGTTCAAACAACAATTTGGTTAATTTCGGGTAACGGTCTGGTATAATGAGTGCAGTCCAACAAGCCACACTGATGAATAAAGATGCTGTTGCCGATATCTCGATGAGTTTCGTCACATCATCGTCATCAACCACAACCAGCCATACAGTAAGTTCATCAGCACAAGCTGGCGATATTGCGATTATTCACATGGCTGCCAACGGTTCTGGTGCTTACGCTGGCGCACCACCTTCTGGTTGGGCAAATACTACTTGGGCTCGAACCACAACAGGTACAGGTGCGGTCTGGGGGTCTTTCGCATGGAAACAATTAGTATCAGGTGACATCGGTGCAACATTGACTAACTTACCCACAGGTGGTGGCTGGCGTAACAGTGTTATCGTTTATTTCCGACCATCAAAAGTAATTACAGCAAACTCGGTGGTCGGAACACCAAATCAAGAAGCTTCTACCTTAGCGCCGGCAACACAAAGTAACAATGTGTTGACATCCAATGTTCCACCAAACATACTCGTTGCAGGTTATATCTCGAACGGTACTATCACTGCGCGAACTTCTTCCGTAACAATGGATGAAATTACACAAAGAACCGACAATGTGTACTTAAAATACAAGATATACAACATTGGCGACACTCTAGAAAACTCTACAGTGAGCATGGCTGACTTTGGTAACAATGTGTTACATTCGTTTTACCTAACAATATCCTAAGGACTACAAAATGAGCAGAACACTCATAACAGAAAATGCAACTGTCAAAAGAGAACTCGTTTCTCCTACAACGATTATTAATTGGGAACCACTTTCAAATAGTGGCACCCTGACTTTTCAAATGCAAGAAATGATTTATGTAAATGACCAGTTTTTCAAGTCTGTACCGGTCAACAATATTTCCATGACACTTCAAGAATTGGTGTCTAAAACTTACAATATCGAAATCGAACCAGGAGTTTTTATGGATGTGCCTGGTGGTGTGATTATGTTGGCGTTCAAAAAAGCATTTGAAGAAACCGTAGCACTAAACAACCTAGGTTATCCCGTAGAATAATGCCAGTTACATTTACCAATTTGCGAATACAGAATATCACAACCTCATTTACTCCTGTAACTCGCACATACACAACCGGCACAGCTGCCACAGAAACTGCACCTGCTGGTGCGACCAATGTGATTATTGCAGTCTGGGGTGGCGGCGGCGGCGGAGCTCGAGGTTGGACAGATGGTGAATTGATTCCTCAGTCTTCGGGTGGCGGCGGTGCCGGCGGATACAGCAACACATCAACTTCAATATCTGGCGGCCAAACATTGACATACACCGTTGGCGCATTGGGTGCTGGTGGTACAACATCCGATGGAAATCCAGGTACAGCCGGCGGTAACAGTTCGGTTTCGAGTGGAACAAAGTCCATCACAACAATGACTGCGAACGGCGGTGGCGCCGGCCAACAATTCACAGCTGGTGCCGGCGGCACTGCTAGTGGCGGCACAACAACCAATACGACCGGTGGTGCCGGCGACTTACCAACAGCTGGCGCGGCAGTAGTGGGTTGGAACTCAAATACCGGCGGAGCTGGTGGTGAAGGTGGTACAGGTTCTGGATCCGATGGTTTGGCAGGTTCAACAGGTAAAGTCATTTTCTACTACACATAATCCACGCCTAAATAAGAGATAATTCAGGAATACTACAATGGCTAAACCAACAACACGCAAACTATTCAAAGATTACTGCCTACGCCGTCTGGGTTGGCCAGTTATTGACATCAATGTGGATGACGACCAAGTAGAAGACAGAATTGACGATGCTATTCAGTTCTTCCATGACTATCACTTTGATGGTTGTGAAAAGCTATACATGAAACACAAGTTCACCCAAGAAGACATCGACCGTCGTTGGATTTACTGTCCGGATCCAGTCATATTTGTGACTGCGGTTCTTCCGTTTGATGATTCAAACTCGTCTATCAATATGTTCGACTTGCGTTACCAATTGCGCCTGCACGACCTGTATGACTTTACTTCGGTATCATATGTGTCTTATGAAATCACCATGCAACACATCCGCACACTGAACCTGTTATTCTCAGGAACACCACAGTTCCGTTTCAATCGTCATCAGAACAAACTGTTCCTTGATATTGACTGGTCACGCGATGCAACCGTCGGAGAGTATGTAATCATCGAGTGTTACCGTGCGTTGTCGCCGGACTCGGTCACTCTTTCGGGCACACTGACAGGTAACACAAGCAACCTAGTCATGACAGGTACCAATACTGTGTTTGACCAAGAAATCATTGAAAACGATTTCATCACACTGTCTGATGGTCAAGAAGTTCAGGTACGCATTATTAACTCACCTACTGAGATTGTACTGGCCAAGGCACTGACCTCAAATGTCGCCGGTGTTACTATGACCAAGGCCGGTGCATCTGATGTCTGGAATGACCGATTCCTGAAACAGTACGCAACTGCGAAAATCAAATATCAGTGGGGTTCGAACTTGAGTAAGTTCGCGGGTATTCAATTGCCTGGCGGCGTTACTCTGGATGGTCCAAGAATCATGTCAGAAGCGCAAGCCGAGATTGACAAGATTGAAGAAGAAATGCAGGTCTACAATGTTCTGCCTAATGAAATCATGATGGGATAACATGGCGACCAATCTGTACTTCAATAACTATCCGAAGAATATCACATCGGAACAATTACTGGTCGAAGACCTGGTAATCGAAGCTATGCAAATGCATGGCATGGATGTGTTCTATATGCCACGGTCTTCACGCGATGAGGTGGACTATATCTTTGGTGAAGACACATTGAAGCAGTACACACGCGCATACCCGCTTGAAATGTATCTCGAAAATGTCACAGGTATGGAAGGCGAACAAGACTTCATTTCAAAATTTGGTCTTGAGATTCGAGATGAAATTACACTGTTGGTTTCCCGTCGCCGCTTCAAGGCAACTGTGCCACAGGTCAGACCTAAAGAAGGTGACCTGGTTTATGTTCCACTGATTGACGGTTTCTTTGAACTGGTCTTTGCTGAACACGAAAATGAACAAGCGATGTTCTATTCTTTAGGTCGTGGTCGTGGTGGTAACATTTATGTGTTTGCTTTGAAACTGAAACAGTTTGTATTCTCCAATGAAATCGTACAGACAGGAATTGATACCATTGACAATAACATCCGTGACTACTACTCGCGCCACAACTTCATTCTGTCTACCGTCACAGGTAAGTTCTTGAATGACGAGATTGTGTTCCAAGGAACATCACTCGCCAATGCAAACGCACAGGCATTGGTCCACGACTTCCATCCTTCGACAGACATGGATGTGTATCGCGTACAGGGTCTATTCAAGAATGGCCAGACAATTACAGGTTACACCTCTGGTGCAACCGCTACAATTCTGGTCGAGTCGGATAGCCCAACAATGAACGCAGCCTTCGAAGACATCCAAGACAATGCTCGATTTGAGGCTGAGGCAGATTCAATTATTGACTTTACCGAAAACAATCCTTTTGGTGACCCATAATGTTAGGTAACAGGCACTTTTACAACAGAACAATTCGTAAGCTTGTCGTGGCATTTGGCTCGGTATTCAATGATATCGAGGTCCGCCGATACAAGAAAGACGGTAGCACTCCTTCGAAAGAGAGATTCAAGGTGCCTTTGGTCTATGGACCAAAAGAAAAGTACATGACACTGATTACTTCGGATCCAACCAATACCAAATCAATTGGTGTGTTTGTACCAAGAATTTCATTCTCACTTGACGGTCTGGCCTATGACCAGTCACGCAAGCAGATGTCAACACTCCAGAACTTTTCGTACACCGATGCGGAAGGTCTAAAGACACAATACTTGCCTATTCCTTATAACTTCGATTTCTCTGTATCAATCTATGTGAGAAACACCGAAGACGGAACACAAATTCTGGAACAGATTCTTCCGTTCTTTACACCAGACTTCACTGTTACCATCAATCTGAATCCAGAAATGACACAGAAATATGATGTGCCAATTTTGTTAAATTCAGTAAGTACTGCCGTTGACTATGAAGGTGACACTTCGACCACTCGTTTGATTGTTTGGGACTTGTCGTTCACAGTCAAAGGTTTCATCTTTCCACCAGTCAAAGGCGGTCTTGATGAAGACGGTGAAGGTGGCGGAACAGGTATCAATGGTCGCCGAGGAGTCATCCGTCGTGCGAACACAAACCTGTATCTGACCTCGACTGATGTAGCTTCTGCTCAGAAGGTCTATGTGGATTCTGCCAATGGCTTTGGTGTATATTCCACAGGCGAAACAGTCAGAGCAACAAACAGAGAACTTATTGGCAAGGTCTCATATTTCAGTAATAATGCCACAGGTATGCTGGTCGTAGAAGACTTGACAGACTTCTTGAAAGCCGGTGATATTTTGGTGGGCGATTACACAAACGCTAAATATACCATATCAACAGTAGATTTGAATCCATACAAAACAGTTTCGATTGTTGTTGAACCGGATCCAATCACCGCCAATGTTGATGATGATTATGGATATACAGAAACCATTGTTGAATATTAATGAACAAAGTAAGTGACAACCTAACAGAAATCTTTGACCTCGACCCAGTAACACCACCAGAAGAACCACAGATTGTCGAGGCCGAACTGGTATTGGATGAACCTAAAGAGGTGACTCCAACTGACCTTGCGAACATCGAAGATGATGCCGAATTCGCACGAAAGAATATTCGCGAACTCATCGAAAAGGGCGGAAAAGCGATAGACGGTATACTGTCTGTGGCAGAGCAGTCAGAGAAGGCTCGCGACTATGAGGTGGCCGGTGGTCTCATCAAGCACCTCGCGGACCTAAATAAGGACTTAATGGATATCCACAAGAAGAAAAAGGATGTCGCGCCAGTAGCTGCAGGCCCAAGATTGCCTGGTGTTTCTGTTGACAAGGCGATTTTCGTTGGATCCACAACCGAATTGGTCAAACTAATCAAACAACAAAAGGCACAGGAATAATGGAAACACTAACCGAACTGATGAAGAAAGTCCTTGCAGACACCTTTGCAATGTACCTGAAGACACACAATTACCACTGGAATGTGGAAGGTGTGAACTTCCAAGAATACCATGCGTTCTTTGGCACACTGTATGCCGAACTACATGACGCAATTGACCCAACCGCAGAACAAATCCGTGCGCTCGGTGTTTATGTTCCTGGCTCGTTCACCCGCTTCTCTGAACTGACAGAGGTCGAAGATGAACTGAATATTCCTGAACCACGCAAGATGATTACAAATCTGATTGCAGACAATGATGTGGTTCTTGATACTTTGATGATGGCAACTAAACTGGCAGAGAGCTTCGAGAAGAGAGGCCTTGTCAATTTCCTAGAAGGCAGAATTGATATCCATAGCAAACACGCTTGGATGTTGAAATCAATGGCAAAATAATGTCAAAACAAGATGATGGTTATCTGGGTAATCCCAGGTTAAAGCGAGTCGGTGAAAAAATTTCATATACAGAAGAAGAGGCATTAGAACTTGCCCGCTGTATAGAAGACCCCGTTTACTTTATCAAAACTTACATGAGAATTGTCAACGTCGACCATGGTTTGGTCCCGTTTGAAATGTGGCCATTCCAAGAGGACATGGTCCGCAATTATCATCAGAACCGATTTACGATTGCAAAGATGCCTCGTCAGGTAGGTAAAACTACTACCTCGGCAGGTTTCATGTTGTGGTCTGTTCTGTTCCAAGACAACTACAATGTCGCGATTCTGGCCAACAAAGGCTCTCTTGCTCGTGAAATTCTAGAGCGCGTCAAGTACGCCTATGAATACTTGCCTAAGTGGTTGCAACAAGGGATTGTCATTTGGAACCGAGGTAACATCGAGCTTGAAAATGGATCCAAGATTGCGGCCTATGCAACATCTAACTCAGGTGTCCGAGGTGGTTCGTACAACTTGATTTTCTTGGACGAATTTGCCTTCGTTCCACACAACATGGCGGTAGACTTCTTCACCGCGACATATCCCGTTATTTCGTCTGGTAAGACCACAAAGGTCATTATCGTTTCTACACCGAACGGACTCAATCTGTTCTATAAGATGTGGATGGATGCCATCGAAAAACGGTCCTTATACATACCATTAGAAGTTCACTGGTCCATGGTTCCCGGTCGCGACGAGCAATGGCGCGAAGAAACAGTCAGAAACACCAGTGAAGAACAGTTCCGCCAAGAATTCGAAACTGAATTCATTGGTTCTACCGCAACCCTGATTTCGGGCACAAAACTCCGAATGATGGCTTTCAACGACCCGATATACTCTGAGGATAACGGGCTAGATATATTCGTACAACCAGAGAAAGGCAGGATGTATGTGTTGTCTATTGACTGCTCAGAAGGTGTTGGCCATGACTTCTCGACAATTAATGTCCTAGATGTCACCCAAGTACCTTATGTGCAGGTCGCAAAATTCAGAAATAACAAGCTACCGTTATTGTTCTTCCCGACAGTCATTTACTCGATAGCAAAGAGGTATAACGATGCCTTTGTGCTGGTCGAAATCAATAGCATCGGGCAACAGGTGGCTGATATTCTACACTATGACTTAGAATATGAGAATGTTTACAAGCTTGAAAACCACAAGGTAAGAGGACAGTCTGTGTCCGGTGGTTACAAGAAGAATTCCAAACTGGGTGTCAAAACAACAAAAACTGTTAAAAAGGTTGGTTGTGCGAATCTCAAGACTTTGGTTGAGAGTGATAAACTTATCATCAAGGACTTCGATACTATTGCCGAGTTAAACAGCTTTGTCCGTGTGCGCGATTCATATGAAGCGGATGAAGGTGCAAATGACGATTTGGTGATGGGTCTGGTCCTGTTCTCTTGGTTGGTTTCTCAAAAGTATTTCAGAGAAGCCTCCAGTATTGATATCCGCAAGGCAATGTTGGAAGAAGAGGATTTACTCGGTGACGAATCCGTTACTCCAGTCGGTTTCATTGACGATGGCCAAAGTTTCGAGTTGTACAACGATGGCGTAGATTTGTGGGCTCCTGCTGGATCCAATCATTACCTGTTCTAAAAACACAAAATCAGAAATAACTAAATACAGTATAAGAATTTGACCCTCAACAAAAGGAGAAATCCATGGCATTTCAGCTTTCACCAGGGGTAGCCGTATCAGAGATTGACCTGACTACGGTTGTACCTTCAGTCGCCACCTCAATCGGCGGCTTCGCTGGGAATTTTGCTTGGGGACCGATTAATCAAATTGTCAGCATCGCTAACGAGGTCCGTCTTGCGGATACCTTCGGAAAGCCAACTGCTGATAACTATGAGCATTGGTTCTCCGCAGCTAACTTCTTGGCATACTCAAACAATCTAAAAGCAGTCCGCGCGGCCGGTACCGGCACCTTAAACGCAACTGCTAACGGCGCCGGCATTCTTATCGAGAATGATACCGATTACCTAGAGAACCACAAAGCCGGCGCGAACACTAATGGTGCTTTCGCGGCAAGATACGCAGGTGACCTAGGAAACGGTCTACAAATCGCTCTCTGCCCAAATGCAGAAGCTTTCGAAAACACCTACGCAAATACAGCAATTACCACTGCTAACTTGGTAAATACAAATACCACTTTCGTTGTAACCACTGCGACAGCATTCGACATTTCTGTTGGTGATACCATCAAAATTGCTAATAGTACTGTTTCTTCTGGTTTCGTTACTGTTTCAGCTGTCAATACAACTACAGGTCTAATCACAGTTTCTTCTGCAATCGGTATTGGTGGTGCCAACACCACTTTCAACCTGACTCGCCGTTGGAAGTACTACTCGCAATTCACTGATGCTCCAGGCACTTCTGACTATGCAGCTCGCTACGGCGGTGCTGATGATGAAATGCACATTGTGGTCATTGACACACAATCGAAGTTCAGTGCGGCTGCTAACACCATTGTTGAGAAATACGGCTTCGTTTCGAAAGCTTCAGATGCCAAAAACTCAGATGGTTCGACCAACTACTATGTTGATGTTCTTGCAAACCGTTCAAAGTATGCTCTATGGTTGTCACACCCACCACAAGCAAACACTGGATGGGGTACTGTAGCTCTGAACAAGACATTCACAGAAATCACCTCAACAGCTTCAATTCCAGCTAACTATGCCGCAACATTTGCCAACGGTGCTAACGGAACAATCGCTGATGGCAACATTATCACTGCGTACCAGACCTTTGAAGACCCAGACGCAACTGATGTTTCGTTGCTAATTTCTGGTCCTGCAACAGAAACAGTGGCAGATGCCCTGATTGCTATCGCAGACTCAAGAAAAGACTGCCTGGTATTCGTATCACCAGAGAAAGCAGACTGTGTTGATAACGCAGGCAATGAAGTCACTGATATCCTTGCGTACAGAGCTTCTCTGACATCATCTTCATATGCTGTCATGGATTGCAACTGGAAATACCAGTACGACAAGTACAATGACACCTACCGTTGGGTTCCACTGAACGGTGACATTGCTGGTCTGAACGCTCGTACCGACCTTGAACGCGACCCATGGTACTCACCAGCAGGTCCTTCTCGCGGCATCATCAAGAATGTTGTCAAACTTGCTTTCAATCCATCGAAAGCAGAACGCGATGAACTTTACACCAAAGGTGTCAACCCAGTTGTTACATTCTCTGGCGAAGGCACAATGCTTTACGGTGACAAGACTCTGTTGAATCGCCCAAGTGCATTTGACCGTATCAATGTTCGCCGTCTGTTCATCGTTCTTGAGAAGACCATCAGCCGTGCTTCACGCTCGACTCTGTTCGAATTCAATGACCAATTCACTCGCGCACAGTTCATCAACCTTGTTGAACCTTACCTGCGTGATGTACAAGGCCGCCGCGGTATTTCTGACTTCCGCGTGGTATGTGATGAAACCAATAACACAGCAGAAGTTATCGACCGCAACGAATTCGTAGGCGACATCTATATCAAACCAGCACGCTCAGTCAACTTTATCCAGTTGAACTTTGTCGCGGTGAGAACAGGTGTATCGTTTGATGAAATCGTTGGCAGTTTCTAACTAAATAAGAGAGATAGGAGAAAAATCACATGGCTTTTAATGTAAATGAATTCCGCTCTCAGATGGTTGGGGACGGTGCTCGCCCAAATCTATTTGAGGTCAGCTTACCATTCCCAGCTTTCGCTCTGCCAGCAAACGCACAACAGAAGATTACCTTCATGTGTAAGACAGCACAACTGCCGGGTTCCACACTCGGCGTTGTACCTGTTCAATATTTCGGCCGTGAGTTGAAATTCGTAGGTAACCGTACTTTCCAAGACTGGACAATTACTGTTATCAATGATGAAGACTTCGTGGTCCGCAATGCGTTTGAGCGCTGGATGAACGGAATTAACTCGCACTATTTCAATATCAGAAACAGTGCAGCTGCCAACCAAACAGGCTACTCGGTTGACGGTGAAGTAAGACAATTCGGCAAGACAGGCAATGAGCTGAAGAAATACAAGTTTGTAGGCCTTTTCCCAACCGATATTACTCCAATTGATGTTGACTGGGGTTCGAATGATACAATCGAAGAGTTCTCTGTAACTCTGTCGTATCAGTGGTGGGAAGCAGTACAAGACAACGTGTTCTAAGATATTGGGCCAAGTCATTTCGCTTGGCCCGTTTCTTACAAAATTTAGGATGAATTAATGGCAATCAAACTGTTCGGTTTTACCGTAGGTAGAGAAAGTGTTGTGCAGGTGCAAGATCCTGCGCAACAATCTTTCGCACTTCCTACAGAAACGATGGATGATGGTGCGGTAACCATCACATCAAATGCCCACTATGGCACATATGTAGATTTAGAAGGTTCGGTTCGCAACGAACTTGAACTGATTACTCGCTACCGCGAAATGTCCAACCATCCGGAGTTGGAACAAGCTATCATGGATATCGTTGACGAAGCGATTACCCGTGACTCACAGGGCCGTGTTGTTGACATCAATCTCGATGGTCTGAAACAACCAGAATCGGTCAAGAAAAAGATTATTGAAGAATTCGGTAACATCCAAAAGATGATGAATTTCAGTAATCTGGCAGACGATATTTTCAAAAGATGGTATATTGACGGTCGTATCTACTACCATGTAGTGGTCGATGATAAGAAACCAAAAGAAGGTATCAAAGAATTAAGATACATTGACCCACGCAAAATCCGTAAGGTTCGTGAGGTCAATCGCACACGCGATGCCAAGACAGGTGCAATGGTCATTGGCTCAATCGCAGAGTACTATGTGTACACCGACCGTGGTACAACCACACAGACATTCACCGCGAATGTCAATGCCGGTGTCCGTATTGCACCTGATGCAATCATCAATGTGAACTCGGGTCTGATGGATGCGAAAAACACTTTCGTAATCTCGTACCTGCACAAAGCAATCAAACCATTGAATCAGTTGCGTATGATTGAAGACGCGGTGGTCATTTATCGCTTGTCACGCGCACCAGAACGCCGTATTTTCTATATTGATGTCGGTAACTTACCTAAGGGTAAAGCAGAACAATATCTGCGCGACATCATGGTCAAGTACCGTAACAAGATGGTCTATGACGCGAACACTGGTGAATTGCGTGATGACCGCAAGCACTTGTCAATGCTCGAAGACTTCTGGTTGCCTCGCCGCGAAGGTGGTAAAGGTACAGAAATCACCACTCTGCCTGCG
>JACCDP010360179.1_pt1 | contig 11352 bp, 10 predicted proteins | sample 7445841 | NCBI WGS metagenome assembly JACCDP01 (sample SAMN15323441, study PRJNA562643) | freshwater metagenome | isolation source: river surface water | place: USA:Blue River Watershed | collected 2017-08-17
TTTAATCGGAACAATACCAACGCGCTGCCCCTTTCCCATTGTCTCACTTCCATGACCGATATCAAAATTCGTTTTTACAACACCTCTCCAGATATTGTATCCTCTAAAAATGGGCGAGCCGTCATTAGTTACATATTTCCTAACTTCCGAATGGATTCCATCTGCACCAATAACGGCATCAAATATTTCCGATTTGCCATTTTCGAAGATAAGTCGTAGCTTATTTTCATTCGTTTCTTCGATCGTTTTAACACCATGGTTTTCATACAAGGAAGCAACTGTATGATTTATCAGCACCCCATGAAGATCTGCTCTGTGGATACATATTACTGGATATTCACCTTTTGGTTCTGAATAACCGAGTGTCGTTCCATTTGAGGTCTTAATTAAAATCTTCTTTAATTCTCCGGCTGTTTTTAAAATGTCGGAGTATAATCCCAGTTCATCCATTACACATAGTGCGTTGGGAAACACACTTATTGCTGCCCCAACTTCCCCAAAAGATTCTTTCTTTTCAAAAATATGACATTCGTAGTCTTCTGATTTTAAAGACAAGGCAAAAGTCAATCCAGCTATTCCACCACCAACTATAGCAATTTTTTGTTTCTCCATTAATTCAATTTTTTTGAATTTAGAAAATAATTCTAAAATTATAATTTATTGGAGTTTATGCTCATTTTAAAGGTATAGGTCAAGCATTTAATAAACATAATCGATTTTATTGACACTCCCTTATCAGTCGTTGTCTTGACATATCATAGATTTCGTAAAGGTTCGATTTGTCCGTTTTTGCAAACGATTTTTCCAACGATAAAACACGTTCAGAATAAGTTTTAGTTTTGTTAATGAAGACCAAAATGAATATGAAATTAATATTATCAATATTTACGATTTAATCCCTTAACTTGTTAATTGAAATGAACGAAAACCGAAAAGTTATTTTATATATTTCAATGAGTTTAGATGGCTATATTGCAACAAAAGACAACTCTATTGAATTTTTATCTATAGTTGAAAAGGATGGAGAAGACTACGGTTACCAAGATTTTGTGAAGTCTATTGACACAGTAATTATTGGAAGGAAAACTTATGAAAAAGTAATTTCAATGGGTTTTGATTATCCTCACACTGACAAAAGCGTTTATATCGTGACAAGAACTTACAAGCCTACAATAGGGAATTTTACGTTCTACTCAGATAACCTCCATCAACTTATCATAGATTTAAAAAAACAGAGCGGTAAAAATATTTATTGTGATGGTGGAGCAGAAATTGCCAATGAATTAATGAGCAATAACTTAGTCGACGAGTTTATTATTTCAATTATACCTATTCTCCTGGGAGATGGCATTAAACTTTTCAATGAAGGACGACCAGAACTTAAATTAGAACTTATTTCGACAAAAAAATTTGATAGCGGGCTGAATCAGCTCCATTATAAAAAAGTAGATCTTTCAACAAACTCAAAACTATAGTTCAATTCATTATAGAATTATCGCTGGACAGCTTTTTCTAAATTCAAACTTGGTAATGTTCTTCAGTAATTACTTCGTGCTTCTTATTCACACTTTATTAATTGGATTTGTTATTTAGTTAGAGAATAAAATATCTAATTTTAACCAATGAAAGTTTGGCTTATTCTTACATGTTTTAATATAATAGCGCTAGGAGTTTCTGCACAATCACTGCGCTTAAATGAAAGCAAGGTATTGGCTTCTCACAACAGTTACAAAAAGCTTCCGCATAAAAAAGTAATTCGATTTCTTTCCAGGTTTAAAAAACAACTGGGCCCTTCAAATGATCCTACGCAATTGGATTATGGCCACAAAACGCTTCCTGAACAGTTCGATACGTTTAATATCCGAGGAATTGAACTAGACCTCTATTACGATCCAATTGGTGGTCATTACAAAAAACGAAAATTAAACCTTTTCTTATTTGGACTCAAACAACGCGTGAGAGACCCGAAAATGAAATCCCCGGGATTTAAAGTGCTGCATATAGCGGATGTAGATTACGAAACACATTACCTCACTTTTAAAGATGCATTAATTGAACTGCGCACATGGAGTGAAAAAAATCCAGCGCACCACCCTATTTTTGTCAACATAGAACCAAAAAGTACTAGTCCAGGAAACGAATCCAAAACGCTAAGAAAGTTGGGTTTTAAACCTTGTGTGCCTTACGATCAAAAAGCTTTTTTAGAGATGGAAAAAGAAATTACGAGTGTTTTACCCACGAATATGATCTTTACACCATCAGATTTAAAAGGTGATTTTTCCACTATTCAAGAGCGACTTACTGAAACGGGTTGGCCAGAATTGAATCAATGCCTTGGGAAATTCATTTTCATTTTAGACGGAAAGGAAACACTGTACAAATCTGCAACTGCTACTCCAATCATGTTTTATTATGCGTCACCCCAAGATCCAGATGCAGCATTTGTTGTAATGAATGATCCGGTTGGAAACGAAGAGAAAATTCAACAATTAACCTCAACGTACATCGTGCGCACACGTTCGGATGCAGGCACAATACAATCAAGAAATAATGACTATTCAACCTACAATGCTGCCCTCAAATCGGGCGCTCAGATCATCTCCACTGATTACTATACACCTGACTTACGTTGGAGTACTTTTCAAATCAAACGTTAAACACTAAGCCCAAATCGTTGTTTTACTTGTATCAATACCATAAAAGTGGTATTTTTGCAAAGAAATAACAGGTTATTTATAATTAATCTAAATAAAAACAGATGATTACGGTAACAGATACGGCTAAAAAACAGGCGTTGCGCTTGATGGAAGACGAGGGAAAAGAAGGGTATTTTATTCGCGTTGGCGTTGATGGTGGCGGTTGCTCTGGATTAATGTATCAACTTTCCTTCGACAACGAAGAGAAAGAGGGCGACAAGTCTTTTGAAGACAACGGAGTGAAAGTAGTAGTAGATAGAAAGAGTTACTTGTACTTGATTGGCACTATATTAGATTTTTCAGGTGGATTAAACGGAAAAGGTTTTGTGTTTAATAATCCTAACGCTGGAAGAACGTGTGGTTGTGGTGAATCTTTTTCGTTATAAATCATGGCAAATTACACTGAAAACGAGCTTGCAAAGGATTTAGAAAATCAGGAATATAAATTCGGATTCGTTACCGATATTGAAACAGAAAAAGTTCCAATTGGCCTGAACGAGGACATTATCCGCTTGATTTCTTCCAAAAAAAATGAACCAACTTGGTTGTTAGATTACCGCCTTAACGCCTTCGAAACTTGGAAAAAAATGGTGGAGCCGGAATGGGCACATGTTCGGTACGAAAAACCAAAATTTCAAGAAATCACCTATTACGCAGCTCCAAAACAAACCAAAAAATACGAATCATGGGAGGATGTAGATCCAGAAATGAAGGAGACCATGACCAAGTTAGGAATTTCATTGGAAGAGCAGCAACGCTTGACCGGAGTAGCCGTTGACTTCGTTATGGATTCAGTTTCTGTTGCAACCTCGTTTAAAGAAAAACTCAAAGAACTCGGAATCATTTTTTGTTCATTTTCAGATGCTGTTCAAGAACACCCGGATTTAGTTAAAAAATACATGGGAACCGTAGTTCCAACCACGGATAATTTCTATGCCGCATTGAACTCGGCTGTATTTACAGATGGTTCTTTTTGTTATATTCCGAAAGGAGTGCGTTGCCCAATGGAGTTATCTACCTATTTTAGAATCAATGCAGGGGGAACCGGACAATTTGAACGCACCTTGGTGGTAGCCGACGAAGGCTCTTATGTTTCCTATCTCGAAGGGTGTACAGCGCCACAACGAGACGAGAACCAATTGCATGCAGCAGTTGTTGAGTTAATTTCCCTTGAAAACGCAGAAATCAAATATTCGACTGTTCAAAATTGGTATCCTGGTGATAAAGAAGGGAAAGGTGGTGTATTCAATTTTGTTACGAAACGTGGAATATGCGAACGAAACGCAAAAATTTCTTGGACGCAAGTTGAAACAGGTTCTGCGGTTACGTGGAAATATCCTTCGTGTATTCTAAAAGGAGATCATTCGGTGGGAGAATTTTATTCGGTTGCAGTAACTAATAATTACCAGCAAGCAGATACCGGAACGAAAATGGTGCATCTTGGTAAAAACACAAAAAGTACCATTATTTCGAAAGGAATTTCGGCAGGAAAATCACAAAATTCTTACCGTGGCTTAGTACAAATACATAAAAATGCACAACATGCACGAAATTTCTCACAATGTGATTCCTTGTTAATGACGGATGAATGTGGGGCGCATACGTTTCCTTACATCGAGTGTAAAAATGCCAGTGCTAAAATTGAACATGAGGCTACAACTTCCAAGATAGGCGAGGATCAATTGTTCTATTGCATGCAACGGGGAATTAGCGAAGAAAAAGCAATTAGTTTAATCGTAAATGGATATTGTAAAGAAGTATTGAATCAATTACCGATGGAATTTGCTGTCGAAGCACAAAAATTGTTGGCGATTAGTTTGGAGGGAAGTGTTGGGTAGAATTGATTGACAGATTGCAGATTGGCGGTTTAATAGATTAAGTTTAAAAATGGCAACGATTGGGAGTTTTGAGGAATTGGAGGTTTGGAAAACAAGTATGGTTTTGTGTACAGAAATTTATAAACATACAAATACCGAACTGTTCTCAAAAGACTTTGGGCTAAAAGACCAAATTAGAAGAGCTTCTGTTTCAATTCCATCAAATATTTCGGAAGGTTATGAGCGAGATAGCAAAAATCAGTTTTTGTATTTTCTTGCAATTGCAAAAGGTTCTTGTGGTGAAGTAAGAACTCAATTACGCATTGCGCATAATTTGAATTATTTGAATGAATTGGATTATGAAAATCTGTATTTAATGTGCGAATCGACTGGTAAACAATTGTCAGGATTTATAAAATATTTAAAGGGATTCAAAGGGAACAGGTGAAAACGATGTGGTAAATCTGCATTCGATGAATCTGCAATTTGCAATTAAAAATAAAGAAATGATAAAAATTAAAAACTTACACGCAAACATCGAAGGAAAGGAGATTCTAAAGGGATTGGATCTTGAGGTTAAGGCCGGAGAAGTTCATGCTATTATGGGGCCAAATGGAGCCGGAAAAAGTACATTAGCAAGTATTTTAGCTGGACGTGAGGAATATGAAATCACAGCCGGATCTATAAGTTTTGATGGTAAAGATTTACTTGAATTATCTACAGAAGATAGAGCAAGAGAAGGCTTATTTTTAGCTTTTCAATATCCCGTTGAAATTCCAGGTGTTTCAAATATTAATTTCCTCAGAACTGCTCTTAATGAAATTCGCGAATACAAAGGGCAGGAACCGATTTCTGCGAAAGACTTCATGCAAATGGTTCGAGATAAATCCGCACTAGTTGAACTTGATAGCAAATTGGCGAATCGCTCCGTTAATGAAGGTTTTTCAGGAGGAGAGAAAAAACGTAATGAGATTTTTCAGATGGCCATGCTTGATCCAAAATTGGCAATTCTCGATGAAACTGATTCGGGACTCGATATTGACGCACTGCGAATTGTAGCTAACGGCGTAAACAAACTCAAAACTCCATACAACGCTAGCATCGTTATCACCCACTACCAAAGACTGCTTGATTATATTGTTCCGGATTTTGTACACGTGTTATACGACGGTAAAATCGTGAAAACCGGACCAAAAGAATTGGCCTTAACGCTCGAAGAAAAGGGCTATGATTGGATAAAAGAATCAATTCTCAGTTAACGTCTTTCTTATGCAAGAGGTAAATACCATTCACGAAAACAAACTCGATAAGTTGCGCGAAAGTTTATCTAAAACTTCAATAGCTTTTAATAAAAATCTTTTAGTTGAGTTGGGCGAATTTTTAGAGAACGCCGATCTCCCAACCACGAAGCAAGAATCATGGAAGTATACGCGTTTAACAAAGTTATCGAATACGACATTTAGTGGATTCAATGAAAAAAGTACACTATTAGCCGTTCATGAAAGAGCCTACAAAATTGTATTTGAAAATGGAAAATTACGTTCAAAGGACATATTTGAAGGTCTCAATACATTAACGGAACTTTCTTCCACACAACTTTCTGAAATACACGCTTCTCATGAAGTTTTTGACGCCCTTAACCTATGCTATGCAGAAGATGGCGTTTTTATTGAGATTTCCAAAACACTTGACCGACCGATAGAAATTTTGCATCTATCAAATGGAAATAAAATAAATAACTTACGCCATTTTATTCGATTGAAATCCAATACCGAGGCAAATATCACGATGATATTTAGTTCCGAAAAAGAAAGTAAAAACTTCTCAAACTGTGTAACTGAATTCCATGTAGAACAAGGTGCACATCTTTCTGTAACAAAAATTCAGATAGAGAGCGGTCAGGATATTCATTTGTCAAAAGAAAAAGTATTTCAACACCGCGACTCGAATTTTACGCTCAACACGGTGACTTTAGATGGGCTGTTTGTGCGAAATGAAGTTGAGGTTGCGGTAGAGGGTGTCAATGCTGAAACTAATTTAAATGGCGTTTATGTTGCCAATCAGCAGCAATTTGTCGACAACCACACAACAATTGATCATAAGGTAGCTCATTGTTTATCGAATGAGCTATACAAAGGGGTATTATTTGATAAAGCAACAGGGGTTTTCAATGGAAAGGTATTTGTGCGAAAAGATGCTCAAAAAATCAACGCTTTTCAATCCAATGCAAACATATTAATGAGTCAAGATGCCTCTGTTAATGCAAAGCCCGAGTTAGAAATCTATGCAGACGACGTGAAATGTTCACATGGGTCCACCACCGGACAATTAGACGAAGAGGCAGTTTTTTATTTAAGATCCCGCGGTCTCTCAGATAAAGCAGCACGAAATTTATTGGTGAGTGCGTTTGTGGGGCAAGTGCTGGAAAAAATCGAAAACACCGAGATACTGGACTTTATTTACGGAAAATTAAACGACCGCTTTGGATGGGAATATTGATTTTTCTCTCTTTTTTTGAGAAAAAAGCGTTGAAATCTTATTGTTTTTGTTGATATCATTTTAGGGCATTTAATCGTCGGACAAATAGCCTTTTCTATCTTTGTTCATGCGCAAATTAATAGCCTTTTTCGAAAGGTTCAGGGTGTTTTTGTTTTTTGCTTTTTTGCAAATTATTGCATTGTCTTTGTACATTACCTTTCTTTCTTTTCCTAGATTTCAGTTTTTAACGAGCGCAAATGCTGTTTCAGGTCAACTTTATTCCTGGGAGCATGACCTAACGAAACACTTCAACCTTTCAAATGAAAACTCAAAGCTACAAGATGAAAACATTGCGCTTCAGGCACAACTCCCTAAAAGTTTATTCAGATTGAATAATGGCTTCATAAAAATTAACGATTCTATTTACCGGCAACAATATGAATACATTCCGGGAGAGGTTATCAACTCAACGGTAACCAAACGGAATAATTACTTCACCATAAATATCGGAGAGAAACACGGCGTGAAACGATTAATGGGGGTGTATTCACCTAACGGAGTAGTAGGGGTCATTCATTCAACAAGTGAGCATTACAGCATAGTTAAATCAGTATTGACAAAAGATATTAATATTGACGTAACCATTGAGCCTATTGGATTATTCGGACTTCTAAAATGGGATGGCAGACATCCTACGCGTGGAAATATTGCAGGCATTTCAAATGATTTAAAAATTCCAAGAGGATCTAAGGTGCTTACGAGGGGCGGATCAGGAATTTTTCCGAAGGGGTTGATGGTTGGAACAGTTGATGCTGTCTACGCCATTGAAGGGGAAGCACTATGGGATGTAGTAATAACTTACTCTGAAGAATATCGAACCTTGCAGCGGATTTATGTAATTAAAAACCTAATGCTTGAGGAACAACAACAAATTGAAAAAGGAATCCCAGAGGACAAAGAAGAACGCTAATGAACAATGCTTTAAAAATATCACTTCGCTTTTTCTTGTTTTGGATCATGCAAGTGTTGGTCTTTAACCAACTCGAATTTGGGTTTGGTATTCATCTTATGATCTATCCACTTTTCGTCATGTTATTGCCATTTGATATTGGTATTTTTCCTCTACTATTACTTGGATTTGGCTTAGGGATTTCCATTGATGCGTTTTCTGACACATTTGGACTGCACGCTTCTTCCCTATTGATGATGGCTTATTTTAGACCTATTATTTTCAAGTTTTTTGCACAGCGCGAAGGATATGATCCATTAAAAGAGCCTTCACTTTTCGACATGGGAACAAGGTGGTTTACTTTGGTTTATGGATCGCTACTTTTTATTCATCATTTTTGGTTCTTTCTAATTGAAATTTTCAGAATAAACGAATTGTTTTGGATACTTCAAAATACCGTATTGAGTATTGTTTTTTCTTTTTCCGTTAGCTTATTAATTCTCACCTTAATCTCCAGAAAATCGCGTTCTAAATGAATTTTGAAGGCCGAAGATATGTCATTATCACGTTCATGCTTCTCGTGGGCGTGATTTACAGTTTTCGTTTATTCTACATGCAAGTTATCGATGACACATGGAAACTTCGTGCACAAGAGATCGCGGAGAAACGAAAAGAAATCATTCCTGCTCGAGGAGTTGTTTTTGATAGAAATGGTCAAAAAATCGTATCTAATAAAACCTACTTTAATCTTATGATGGTGGAGGATAAGATTAAAGATTTGGATACCGTTGCTTTTGCTAAGTTAATTGGCTGGACAGTTGAAGAAGTGCGCAGTCGCTTCAAAGAAATTCGAGAAGGAGAAGGAACATACTACAATAAACATTCTGGTAAACGCACTTCAAATTATCAAAAAGTAAGAGCGTACCCATTTATCAAAGAGCTTACGCTTGAGGAAATCTCCAAAATTGCACCTCATTTAGAAAAATTTCCTGGATTTTATGAGGAAGTAACGAGCATGAGAAGTTATCCATTTAGGGGGGGTGCGAATATCTTGGGATATCTTGCCGAAGTAAACGGAGATGAAATTGAGAAAGATGAGTTCTATAGACCAGGTAGTAATATTGGTAGAGCTGGGTTGGAAAAATATTATGAAAATGAACTGAGAGGTTATAAAGGAGTTAAATATGTGGTAACCTCTGCCTTAAACAATGCAATTGAGAGTTATGCCGGTGGGAAATACGATACGACTGCTGTACAAGCTGCGCCACTTACTTTAGGTTTAGATATGTTGATTCAAACATATGGAGAGGAGCTAATGAAAAATAAAAAAGGGTGTATTGTAGCCATTGAACCCTCTACAGGGGAGATTTTGGCCATGGTTTCGTCTCCTTCATTTGACCCTAATTTACTTGTTGGAAATAGAAATATAAAACTGAATTATCCAAATCTATTAAAAGACCCTACGAAGCCTTTGTTTCCTAGACCTCTTGCTGCTGAGTATCCACCAGGTTCAATATTTAAACTTGTTCAGTCATTGATTGGGCTACAAGAAGGCGTTATAACGCCAAGTTCGGGTTTTGCATGCGACAAAAGTGTTGTAGGATGTCACGGACACCCAAGTGCAAGTAGTATTCAAGAGGCTGTACAATATTCATGTAACCCCTATTATTATGCAGTTGTGCGCAGAATCATTCAGCAAAACAAAAAATCAAGTTTATTTGAAGATGCAGAAATTGGGTTAAACAGATGGAATGAATACATGCAAAGTTTTGGTTTGGGAAAACGATTGGAGGCGGATGTTTTCGGGGAACGACCTGGGTTAATACCAAATAGTGCATATTACGATAAATGGTATGGGCATCATCGTTGGGCATTTTCAACCATTCGTTCTATTTCTATTGGGCAAGGAGAGGTTAAGTTAACCCCAATTCAAATGGCCAATATTGCAGCAATCATTGCAAACAAAGGGTGGTTTTACACCCCTCACTTTGTTAAATCCATTGGCGAAAGTGGGCCTTTGGAAAAATTTAAAACTATGCACAAAACGATGGTGGATGCAAAACACTTCGATCCAGTAATTGAAGGTATGCGCAGAGTTGTTAACGAAAATGGAGGAACAGCACGGATGGCAAGGCTCGAGGATATTATTATTTGTGGTAAAACAGGAACAGTTCAAAATCCGCATGGGGAAGATCATTCAGTTTTTATCGCTTTTGCGCCAATGGACAAGCCAAAAATTGCTATCGCCGTATTCGTAGAAAATGCAGGTTTTGGTGGTACATGGGCGGGACCTATTGCCAGTTTAATGATTGAAAAATACCTTAAAAGGCGGGTAACAGATATGGCCAAAGAAAAAAGAATTTTAGAAGCTGTACTAGCAGGTGGTGAAGAATGAGAAAAGACGATAAACTTTTTGGGGAATTAGACTGGCCATTGTTCATCACTTTTATGCTCATGGTATTTATGGGTTTAATGACAATATATTCTGTAGCATTTAATCCTGAGCATCCATCAATTTTTGATATCGAAAAACAATACGGAAAGCAAATAATTTGGATATCTGTTTCATTGTTTCTCGGCTTGATTGTCTTTCTAATTGATTCAGATATATACCGGAAGTACGCTTTTCCCATTTATTTATTCACCCTGTCTTTATTGGTCCTCGTATTGTTTATGCCTCCAATTAACGGAGCTCGAGCTTGGATTGGGGTTGCCAATTTGGGTATCCAACCCGCAGAATTTGCCAAGATAGCCTCCGCGTTATTGCTGGCAAGGTATATCAGCGAACTAAATATTAAGCAATTAAATACTTCAAGTGTTTTTCTAGCAATTCTGATTTTATTGGTGCCAATGACCCTAATTTTATTGCAGCCTGACGCTGGAACATTTGTGGTTTTTACTTCGTTTTTATTTGTAATGTATCGTGAAGGGTTGACCTTCGATCCCATAATTTTAAAGTTCATCAATGCATATCCTGGAGTTAAATTCAAACAAACTTGGGTTGGAACTCACTTTATTCCTATTTTATTTGTTCTTATTTTCATTAGCATCGTGACGCTTTTATTATCTAATATGTCCTTTTATTTATGGTTTTCTGATGAACCGATAAATGGGTCGATGGGAATTATATTGTTTTTGACAATCCTAGCAATCCTGGCGATTCTCTTTATTCAGCGATTCGGAAATAAAAGAGAAAAGGGACGAATGATGTTGATTATCTTGCTCGGCTTTGGCTTAACCGGAGGTTTATCATTTCTCGTTGGAAAATCTTTTAGTAGCCTCGCGCCTCACCAGAAGGATCGAATTGAATTATTTCTTGGGTTAAAAGAAGACCCGAATGGAAAAGATTACAACAGAAACAGAGCAATGTCGGCAGTGGGTTCGGGTGGTTGGTCAGGAAAAGGCTATAAAA
>JACCDP011516981.1_pt1 | contig 11352 bp, 20 predicted proteins | sample 7445841 | NCBI WGS metagenome assembly JACCDP01 (sample SAMN15323441, study PRJNA562643) | freshwater metagenome | isolation source: river surface water | place: USA:Blue River Watershed | collected 2017-08-17
ATGACAACTGCTAGGACGAGGCTGTAAACTAGGGTATTGGGGGGAAGATCCCTCAACAAGGGCATGAACTCTGACATACAGTTATATAAGATCCTGATCGCTTCTAGGCTCTAGATCTGGCGCTAGACACACTAACAGACTCTGGAACTGCTCAGGTATCCAAATCCACATGGTGTCCGCACAGGGAGCGAAATGGCCCTGACAACGCTGCACGAACAGAGCGATCTGTTCTCTATCTCCAGTCTGAGCACTGGTCCAGCGATAGGCTCGCAGCCTAGTCATAGAGCGACCAAAATAACACAGCAAGGCAGACTAGGTATAGGATCACTGTGAGATCTAGCATAACAGATGTATGTAAGTGGCTGATTCCGGCGAGCATTCTATGACCACGAACAATAAATCGTCAGTGAGCCTGTGCTGTACGCCCAGTATATACTGATGTGAACCTCCAGCATACAAAGAATCCAAATAGTCAGTGACCCGATCTAGCGTGGGCTCATCAAGCTCAAATGTGTATAACATCATGTATTTAAGGCTGTAAACAGCCGAGGGACTTAAATAGCAGTATGCAAGCAGCCATATTACTATACCTTTGGTGTATGTTACAGATAGCCAAACCCACTGTAATCATACTCTTAGCAGCCCTATGCCTAAGACCGTTTATTATCTAACACACAGAGATACTGGTCTGCGAGAGCGTTACTATCGGACACTGGCTGGCGCAAGGATAGCCCAGCGAACTCGTAACAGGCTCTTGGGCTTCCGAGATCGAGTAGAACGTGTGAGTATAGGTGATAACTGGGAAGTGGAACAGTGCAGATTGGCTGACGGTCGGATAGAGACTGCCACTTGGTGCATAGTAGAAGACACCGTGGATGACTACACAGATCAGTAAAGTGTGATTTACTGAGGCCTGATCTGCGTATAGGCCCCGCTGCGTATGGTCAATGTGTGCGATGGGTGTGATTTGGGTGTGAATCTGTGTGGAAAAGTGCAGAATTGTGTGACCATTTGAGCATAGCCTGTCAAACCACCATGCCTCCACTGTAGATCTACTGTGATTTCTAGTATGCGGCCAGCTCTTTTGATCAGTTTCCCACCATTTCTCCACCGTGATCCACCGTGGACCACCGTAGAAAACCAGGCCCCGCTGCGTGATATTACTAGATCTACTGTGCTTATTACCGTATCAGTGGGACTCGCAGACAGCAGCGACTATACATATACTGTATGAGAGTCTGGTCGTTGATCCTATCACTGTACGTATGCTTTGCTCTGCTATATGCTCTAGGTGAGTTCTTGGCCTGTTACTCGATGCTCACGGGATCTTCTGCATGGTGCGAACCAATTTTAGGTCTATTTTGACTATTGGCCCCGCTGCAGAGAGTTGACAACGCAGGGGCTTACATGTATAATACACACATGTTTAAGAAACGGCGGCTCACGCTGTACAGAGAATCAGGTTCTATGACATTACCAAACGAGCGATACAATGCGATCTTCCGCACAGAACAGTTCTTGAAAGATCTCTGCGATCCCAAACGGACTCCCAGGGTCCCCAGAGACATCAGGATACAGGCATCGAGACTCTTGCGCCACTATCCTTCACAGTGGGACATGGATCGCGCAGCACACAGTTGTCCGCAGGTTTTTGAATCCCAGAATCAGCTAGATGATCTCCAGGTTTGGATCATCTCGGGCAAGGAGAACAGTAAGTAACAGATCACGGGCCCTTAGCTCAGTTGGTTAGAGCAGGCGACTCATAATCGCTTGGTCACAGGTTCGAGTCCTGTAGGGCCCACCAATACAGCAGCAGCAAGACCGTCCTTAGCTCAGGGGATAGAGCAACAGCCTTCTAAGCTGTGGGCCGCAGGTTCGATTCCTGCAGGACGGGCCAGTATTACAGCAGCAAGCGACCGTGGTGAAATAGGTAGACACAAGGGACTTAAAATCCCTCGCAGCAATGCATACCGGTTCGATTCCGGTCGGTCGCACCAATTCCAAAGTAAGTGTTTACCGACAACTAGCAGTGCCGCAGCGTGTGGCATTTTGGCAACAGAATGGCGGGCTTCATTTGGTTGACAGATTGGATCAGGGGTGCTATACTAAGAACATGAAGAAACGTTCAGATCGCAATCACATCATATACCAAATAGTGGGCCCCAAGGGCACCTATATTGGCGTCACTGCCAAGACGGAGACCACAGTGCTCAAGTCAGTACGGGCTCGCATAGCCAAACACTGGTATAGGGCCCGGACGGAGACTAAGTCGTGGGCATTGTGTGAGCTGCTTCGCTCGTACGCCAGCAAGGACGATATCGATGTCAGAGTGTTAGAGATCGTCCGCGGCAAAGCAGAAGCCCACGCCCGCGAGCGCGAGCTGATCCGCGTGGAGAACCCATTCTATAACACTGACAAGAGAGGTGTGTGATGCAACTGTTCCAAAACAACCCCAGCAACACCAAGCCCACAGAGCCCCCAAAAGAGGGCTACCAGTGGGTCATCAACCTCATGACGGGTCAATGGGTAGAGCAAGAGATCAACACCCCACACTGCTGCAGGGTAGACTCAGAGACCTACTGGTCTAGTTGACAGAGGGCCGTTTTGGCTGTATACTCAAGTCACAGTGAAAGGAGCGACTATGATCAAGGACAAAGTAGGGCAGGAGATCAGACCCGGACTCAAAGCGGTTTGGTCGTCATACAATCAACTGTTCGTGGGCACCGTCAAGCGGGTCACAGAGCATAGGGTCATAATGGAAGCGGTCAGCCAGCGAGGCATCAGTTCGTATCGCCACATGCCCTTTCCGCACAAGGTCATGATCGTCGCAGAACTGCCCAAGCAGACCATGTTTTGGGCCATGATGGGATGACTATGAGACATTGGGATGTGCTGCTAGAACGCGAGCAGGATGGGTTCACCATCATCATAGACAAGACCTGGGAGGAGATGCACCCCGGAGACTGCTTCGATGACTCGGCCTACGACATAGAAGACATGTGCCGTAAGATCGACCGCGGTGATCTAGATTGGTTCATGGCCCGTGCCCGTGTGCTGGTAGACGGGGTAGAGCTGGCGGATGCCTGCTTGGGCGGCCTGCTCTACGATGATGCCCGTGAGTTCCTCCGGGACTGCATGGCCGAGGACTTGATCCTGGACGCTGTCACGGAGGCCAAGGCTAGGTTGACAGATTTGGCCAGAAAGTTTACAATGTTGGCTATTAAACACTCATAGGAGCGGAAGATGGAAACTGTAACGCTGCGTGGAGAGGACTTCAAGATCATCCACAATACCCTCTGCGATCTACGCAATCTAGTAGGCCGTATGGAGCAGTCGATGATCAAGACTGCAGAGTTCGATCGCATCATCGAGGGCTTCCAGATGGGGCTCAAGGATGCCTACGAGCAGGACAACTCCACGTTCGATTCAAAGATGGCGTACTACGGTGATTTCCAGCGGCAGAACGGGCTAGCAGCTATCTGGTCAGTCTACGAGCTGCCCATCCATGGGTTCCTGTTCGATCACCCGTTCCCCTCAGATGCTTTCGTGGTCTACAAGGATCAGCATTGCGCGATCTACGGTCAGACCTGGGCAGATGTTTACCGTGCTGCTGATCAGTGCATCCGCAACTCGGGCGATCTGCATCACATCTTCATCGAGAACTTTGAGCTGTGGGGCAAAGAAGTACGGTTGACAACTGGCAGCTGAAGTGCTATACTATAGGCTGAGTTAAACAAAAGGAGCGAGCAAATGGGTACACGATCACGAGTTGCTGTCATGCACGGCGACGTCTGCAAATCAGTCTACTGCCACTATGACGGCTATCTGGACTACACGGGCAGGATCCTGCAGGAACACTACGACAGCACACGGGCCAATCTCTTGGTGTCCATGGGTGATAACTCGGGCGTCAAAGAGACCGTAGAGGAGATGAACTTCTACAAGGACCGTGGTGAAGAGGATGTGGGCTATCGAGTAGCGCACTCCTTCGAGGAGTTCCTGGAGCAGGTAGAGAGCTGTTTTGGCGAATACTACTATGTGATGCGGGACGGTGAGTGGTACGCTGGCTGCGTCTACGAAACACAGGGCTTGATGAAGAACGGCTTGGTTCCGCTGAGCAAAGCTCTAGAGTCTCTGAAAGTAGCAGAGGACGAATAACCCAGAATGTTGTAGGGTTTCTAGGGGTTGACGACAGCCCCTAGAGGCAGTATAATATTTGAACATTGACACACACAGGAGCGAACTGATGTATATTACATTCACTGAGGGCTGGTACAATATCAAGGGTCAGCCCACAAATGTCGGCGGTATGACGTTTAAACTAGTAGAAGACTACAAAGTGGCCAAGAGCGGTGAGGGTTATGTCACTGTCGAGGGCGGGGGTCAACCCGGCTTCCCCGATCGTAACATCCGCATCAAGTGCCGGCAGGGTGCCTATAACACCGCTGGCTCAGCCAAACCCATTCCACAAGGAGTAGCGATGCTGACAGCTCTCAAGCAAAAGAGCACCAAAGATGCCACAGTCACTGACATGACCCAGGTCAAAGTGCCAGATCAGGCTGTAGCACACGAGACTGACGAAGAGATCATCGAGCGTACACGACTGCGCTTCGAGATCCTCAAGGACATGACCAAGGCTGTGAAGTCTGGTGATGTGCGAGCTATGATCGTCACAGGACCTCCGGGTGTTGGCAAATCGTTTGGCGTAGAAGAAGTACTTGCCAAAGATGATCTGTTCAACACCTTGGGCGAGCGCAAACCCAAGTACGAGATCGTCAAGGGTGCTATGAGTGCCATTGGCTTGTACAGTAAGCTCTATCAGTTCTCAGACGCTAAGAACATCCTGGTGTTTGACGACTGTGACAGCATTCTTTTGGACGACATTGCGCTGAACATTTTGAAAGCGGCTCTAGACTCTAGCAAGAAGCGTACTATCTCGTGGAACACTGATTCGCGACTGCTACGCTCTGAGGGTATCCCAGATCGTTTCGAGTTCAAGGGTGGTGCTATCTTCATCACTAACTTGAAGTTCGAGAACGTCCGCTCCAAGAAGCTCCAAGAGCACTTGGCCGCACTGGAGTCACGCTGTCACTACATCGATCTGCGTATGGACACTGATCGCGAGAAGGTCTTGCGTATCAAGCAGATCGTCAAGGACGGTATGTTGGACAGTTACGAGCTCGAGGACATTGCTCGCGACGAAGTCGTGAACTTCATCGAAGAGAATCGTGCAACTATGCGTGAGCTGAGCCTGCGTACGGTGCTCAAAGTAGCGGACCTGCGCAAGAGCTTCCCTAACAACTGGCAGAACATGGCCAAGGTCACTGTCATGAAGGGTGCCTACTAATGAGTACTCTGTTTAAAATCGTGGGCATCGGGGCACTGATCGTGTTCCTGATGGCCCTGGGGCCCTTGCTGATACTGTGGAGCCTCAACACGCTGTTCCCTGTGCTGGCCATACCTTATAACATTTGGACGTGGTTGGCTGCATTGATTTTGGGCGCTGCTGTATCGCCCTCCGTGAAGGTCACTAAGAAGTAGTTTGGTGAAATTGCTGGTTGATTTTGTTTGCGAGTGATAGTATTATTATTGAACGCTGATAGATGAAATCAGCTCTAACTTAAAAGGAAAAGGCAAAAATGAAACGTTTCAATCCCGAAACCAAAACTTTCAAGGTGTTCAACGCTCTGTACAATGGTAAGGTTCTTACCCCCGCCCAAGCCAAGCATGACCTTGGTGTTGGCAACTTGGCTGCTGAAGTCAGCCGCATCCGTCAGGGTGGCTATGCCGTTTATGCGAACACTCGCAAAGCTGGCAACGGCGTCCAGGTAACTGAGTACGCTATGGGCAAGCCCAGCCGTGAAATCGTTGCTCTTGGTTATAAGGCCAAGGCAATGGGCATCACTCTTTAATAGAGTTTCAAACCTAAACCGATTCGCTCCCGGGGCGGGTTTGAGGGTGTGGCAGAAATGCGACACCCTTTTTTCTTGACCGGCACTCCTGGGGTTGACAGATTGGACGGACGGCTATATAATAGAAGCATACTAAGAAATTAGGAGCGAATGATGGAATTTACCGCTGATCAAGTTTGGGCCTGTGCTGCTGCCGCGCAGCGCATCAACGGTGGCTATCTCAAAGAAGCCGTCTATGCCCAGAACCTAGACGTGATCCAAAAGTATCCCAACAAGGTCCTAGTCAAGGATTGGCTCCGCGAGGGCAACTTTGGTCTGATCATCGAAGATGATTATGCTGCGGGCCGCCAGGCTCGTGATCACTTCAAATCCTATACCCTGCGGGCCCTCACTGGGCAGCTCAACGATTTCCAAAAGACCGCGATGAAGATCGCTGCCAAGGACTCGTTCACTGGTCGCGATATGTACGATTTCGCTGTGATCAGCTGCTTACCTGATGTGGCCCAGCGTGATGCTGCCCATGCTGAGCTCAAGCGTGAGATCTATGCCTCGGAACAGCTCCAAGGAGCTATAGGTGATCAGATCACGGGCGATATCACAGTGATGCGGGTCCGCTACTCACAGGAATACAATAAGTTCAAGATCGATGCCCGTATGGGTGAAAGCTTCGTGGACTTCTGGCACACCCAGGAGCTTAAAGGGGAGCTAAGGATCAAGGGCAAGATCAAGAACGTCCGTGGCAATAAAACAACACAGCTCAACTATGTAAAGATCGTAGGTTGACAATGTAAAGAGTCGGTGTTATACTATTGAAACTGAGAAACTAACTAGGAGGTCTTAAATGAGTAAATCCACTGACATCAGCGTCCGCCAATGCGGGCCTAAGAGTGCCAAAAAGGCGATCCGTAAAGCGATCAGCGTTCGCCGTCCTGTGTTTCTGTGGGGTCCCCCTGGAATTGGCAAATCCGATCTCGTCAAGCAGATCGGTGAAGATGCTGGTCGCGAAGTCATCGACGTTCGCCTAGCACTTTGGGAGCCCACTGACATCAAGGGCATCCCCTACTACAATGCAGATCAAGGCAAGATGGTCTGGGCTCCCCCTGCAGAGCTCCCAACGGACCCAGAGTCCACGGCTATCATCTTCTTGGACGAGCTGAACTCCGCTCCTCCAGCCGTACAGGCCGCTGCCTACCAATTGATCCTCAACCGCCGAGTTGGCACCTACCATCTGCCCAAGGGTGTTGATGTAGTGGCCGCTGGTAACCGCGAGGGTGATCGTGGCGTCACCTATCGTATGCCTGCTCCGTTGGCTAACCGCTTCGTCCACTTGGAAATGAAGGTGGACTTCGATGACTTCCAGGACTGGGCTACGCTCAACAAGGTGCATCCTGAGGTGCTGGGCTATGTTGGCTTTGCCAAGCAGGACCTCTATGACTTCGATCCAAAGAGTGCCTCTAAGGCGTTTGCTACTCCTCGCTCTTGGGTGTTCGTCAGCGACCTGCTCAGCGATGAGGACAATGACACCGAAACACTCCACAACCTGATCGCTGGTGCTATCGGCGACGGACTGGCTGTGAAGTTCATGGCTCACCGTAAGATCGCAGGTAAACTGCCTAAGGCCAGTGACATCCTCGATGGCAAGGTCAAGGACCTGCAGATCAAGGAAGTGTCAGCGATGTATTCGTTGACGGTGAGCCTCTGCTACGAGCTCAAGGACGCCGCAGAGAAGAAGGACAAGAAGTTCGACGACAAAGCCGATCGCTTCTTCGAATATATGATGGCGAACTTCCCAACTGAGCTAGTGGTCATGGGTGCCAAGACTGCACTGACCAACTACAACCTGCCCTTGGACGCTACGAAGATGAAATCCTTCGATGAGTTCCACAAGCGGTTTGGCAAGTATGTCTTGAGCGCGATGGAGAACTAAGACCTCCCCATCGCTAGGGCGGGGGCTTTCTCAGGGCTACCCGCCCACCCTTTTTTGGTTGACAAGAGTGCCGGTTGGTGCTATAATAGATACATACAGTAAGGAGAGCGACTTATGGACCCAATCGTAGAGAAACTGACCACTGCCCGAGTAGGACTGCTACTCAAAGCGCCATTCTTCGGCAACATGGCTACTCGCATGAAGCTCATCCAAAGTGACGACTGGTGCCCGACTGCGGCCACTAACGGTCGTGACTTTTTCTACTCCACAGAGTTCGTCAAGAAACTGTCTGTGAAGAAACTAGAGTTCCTGTTCGCCCACGAGATCTGCCACGCTATCTTTGATCACTTTGGTCGCGTAGGTAGCCGTGATCGTATGCTGTCTAACATCGCACAGGACTATGCGGTAAACCAAATCCTAGTAGATGAACGCATCGGTGAGAAGATCACTGAAGTGCAGATCTGCTACGACAGCAAGTATCGTGGCATGAGTTGGGAAGAGATCTACGATGAGCTCTGGGACAAAGCAGAGAAGATCACCTTGCCCGAGCTGATGAAGCAACTGGGCGATCTGCTTGACGAGCATATCAAAGAAGAAGAGAGTGCCGGCAGTGGCGACGGTGACAAGGACGGCAAGGGTAAGCCCTCGCTGACTAAAGAAGAAGCAGAGCAGATTCGCCAAGAGATCAAGAACGCTATGATCCAGAGTGCCGCGGCCAGTGGTGCTGGTAAGGTGCCCGCAGGCATCCAGCGTATGATCAAGAACTTGACTGAGCCCAAGATGGACTGGCGTTCTTTGGTGCAACAAGAGATCCAGAGCATCGTCCGCAACGACTACTCCTTCACCCGCGTGAACCGTAAGGCCATGCACTCAGGTGCGGTGTTGCCAGGCATGAAAGAAGCAACTACCATTGACGTGGCAATCAGCATCGATATGTCGGGTTCGATCGGTGACGAGGACGCTCGTGTGTTCCTTTCAGAGATCAAGGGCATCATGGATCAATACGAGGACTTCAAGATCGACCTGTGGTGCTTTGACACAGAGATCTACAACTGGAAACGCATCACGCACGATGAAGCCCATGAGCTCGAAGAGTATGAGCCCCAGGGTGGTGGTGGCACGGACTTCGAAGCCAATTGGCGTTTCATGGAAGAGAACGGTATCCAGCCCAAGAAGTTCATCATGTTCACGGACGGATACCCATGCGGTGGTTGGGGTGACGAAGACTACTGCGATACCGTGTTCGTCGTCAAAGGCAACAAGGACGCAAAATCACCCTTTGGGCAAACTGTGATCTACGAACGGGAAACCGAAACGGCGTGAGTGCCAGGGGTGTTGTAGAAATGCAACACCCCCACCGGCCCCGCTGTATAGAGGTTGACAATTGGTTAGATCGGTGCTATACTAATGACACTGAGACATTGAAAGGAGCGACATGAACATTTCAAACTTGGAAGCATATGTAGAGCAGGAGAATCGGTTTTCTGCGATCTTTGGTGGCCGGCCCTTGAGCCTGCTGAACAAAGCAGATCGTCAGAAGATCGCTGACAAGATCGATATGCAACTCAGCCCGGAGAACTTGACCTGCGATGGTGAGTTGAGCCGAGCACAGGTGCAGAAGCGATATGCCCAACTAACCCGTGTTGCTCGTGAATTGCAGAGCATTGATCCAACCGTAACCTTTATGGAGTTCGCATAATGTTTTCACATCTAGCCGCATTCATCGCAGGCATCGTAGTGGCCACTATCGGCTTCTCCGGTGTGGCATTTTACGCTGATCAAGGCGTCAACAAGATCAAAGAAATCACTCAAGAGGCAACTAACAAATGAGCAAGATGGCTGAACTAGATATGATGAGCTACGACATCGAGCAACTGTGGATCGAAGGTAAGAATCCCGTAGAGATCGCAGGAGAGCTAGACTGCCATGTGGATATGATCTATGCCTGGATGGCCATCAACAATCTGGAGGATGCAGGTGTTTACGATCCCTTTGCCACCATTGGTTCCTAGTAACCGCAATCTAGCGCCTGCGGACGACTCCTACGAGCTACCTCCGCACTCGGATTAAACCCTACGCTCTGTAGGGTTTTTTTGGCTTTGGTTGACGGATTGGATGGACGGTGCTATACTATGGGTACAGTGAACAACAAGGAGCGAAAGATGACTGCAACATTCGATACCGTGAAAGTGCAAATGGCCCATGTCCGCGCACTGGCAGAAGCCCAGAGTGCCGCACGTGAGTTCAGCGAGAAATACTTCGGTGGCCGGGATGGCGGTGCCTGCGGCTTTGCATGGGTCAACGTCTACAAGGTGCGTTCCAACAGTAAACTGGGCAAGGCCCTAGCAGAGGTTGGCTTCCGGAAGAGCTACGATGGTGGACTCCAACAGTGGAACAAGTGGTGGCCCGGACAGAGTGTAGACGCAGCAGAGCATGGTGCCACTGCCTACGCTAAGGTCATGCGAGAAGAATTAGGTCTGGACTTCTACTCCGGTAGCAGGCTGGACTAAGTCCCAGGTTGATCGCTGGGCCAGGGTGGGCGAGCAACCCCCGCCCTGTTGATAAACAAAGGAGTGCCAGATGGAAGCGGTTAGAGAGATTACTAAATGGGATGTGGAATACCGGCAGCCCAATCACATCTACCTGCTGGATGGCGATAGGATCAAGGCCTACATCAAGTGGGGTCAAGGTCCCGTAGAATGGCTCAGCGGTAAGATCAAGATCGATCGCAGAGGCCGTAAGTTCGAGAAGGTTGATGCCAGTTTGTTTGATGTTAAAGAGCAGACCGCAGACTACATTATAGAGGTTCCTGGTAGCAAGGGCAATTCCTACTTCGTCGATACGCAGGCTGGGACCTGCACCTGCCCGGGGTTCACATTTAGAGGTTCTTGTAAACACACCAAGGAGTTAGAACTTGAAGACTACTGATCAAGAATACGTGAGATGGGTTTGGACCAGCACCCTTAAATCAACCCTACAGGCCCTAGGGATTTATGGGGGTCTGTTGGCCATCTTTTGGTTGACAATTGGCTAGGTCGGTGCTATACTATGGGTATAGTGAAAGGAGCGAACCATGTATGGATTTAATCATCGAGTAAGCCGTCCGGCGACCAACGAACTCATAGACCTAGCAGAAGGTGGAGTCATCGATTGGGAAAGGCTGGCCCGTGATCTGCTTGGTTGGATGAGCGAGCACGAGGTCTCAGAGTTCGCACGTCGCAACGACTACATCCGGAACGAAGAGGCGGAAGATGAATAAGGCCTACAAGTTCACCTTCTTCCGCAAGAGCATCGTAGAGGAGAAGTTTGAGGTCTTAGCAGACACATTGGAAGAAGCCCAAGATCAGATGTTGAACGGCGGATATCCAGACCCTACAGACACTTCCTGGGTAGACTGGTACGAGGACGAGTTTGTCGCAGACTCCGAACATCCTCCGGAACCGCAGTGTAAACTCTACGACATGGTAAAGGAATACGAATGCGCTATTTCCTAATCTCGTTTGACTGCCACGG
>JACCDP010454880.1_pt1 | contig 11351 bp, 6 predicted proteins | sample 7445841 | NCBI WGS metagenome assembly JACCDP01 (sample SAMN15323441, study PRJNA562643) | freshwater metagenome | isolation source: river surface water | place: USA:Blue River Watershed | collected 2017-08-17
TCTGCGCTCTTCGAGCTTAAGCCCGCGATCACGGATGAGCTGGCAAATCGAGTCGCGGGTAATGCCTCGCAGAATCGTTCCGTCGAGGTCTGGGGTCACCACGCGACCATCGCGGTAGACGAAGAACACGTTCATGCCGCCGAGCTCTTCGATATAGGTTTCGGTTTCTGGGTCTAAGAACAGCACCTGCGAGCATCCGTGTTCGTAGCCCTCGTTTTGAGCCATGAGCGACGCCGCGTAGTTGCCGCCGGTCTTTGCCTCACCGGTTCCACCCTTGCCGGCGCGCGCCGAACCGAGTGCCAGCCAGATTGAGATCGGCTTGATGCCGCCGGTGAAGTATGGGCCAACCGGCGAGGCAATCACGCGATACTCGGCTCGGTGAGCCGAGCGAACACCCAAGAAGTTTTCGGCGGCGATTTCGAATGGGCGAATATACAAAGTCTTTTCGTTGACCGGCTGCGGCACCCACTTGCCATCAACCGCAATCAACTGGCGAAGCGACTCGATAAACATTTCGGTTGGCAACTCTGGCAGTGCCATGCGGCGAGCCGAAAGCTGCAAGCGTCGAGCGTTGTCTGCTGGGCGGAATGTCCAAATAGATCCGTCTTCGTGACGGTATGCCTTGATGCCCTCGAAGATTTCCTGACCGTAGTGCAGAACGGCAGCAGATGGGTCCATCATGATTGGGCCGTATGGCACGACTTCGGCCGAGACCCATCCTTGGTCTTTTTGCCAAACGCAAACCACCATGTGGTCGGTGAGGTTCGCACCGAAGACCGGCGCCTCAAGAATTGCCTCGCGCTCGGCGTCTGGCTTTGGGTTGGTTGAGAGAGTTACCTTGAAAGTCGGGTTCGTCATGACTTCTTCTTTCTAGAGCAGAGCAAGAATGCTCTGGGCAACTTCGGTGGTTGAACGCTTCGCGGTGCCGCGAGTGGCTAGGTCTTGCGCAACTGCATTCTCGATGCGCGCGGCTGCAACATACTGCCCGAGGTGCTCGAGCAGCATCGAAGCCGAGAGAATCGCTGCGGTTGGGTCGGCGAGGTTCTTGCCGGCGATGTCTGGGGCCGATCCGTGAATTGGTTCAAACATGCTCGGATACGCCCCGGTCGGATTGATGTTTCCCGATGCGCCAAGCCCGATGCCGCCGCCGATGGCTGCAGCAAGGTCGGTCAAAATGTCGCCGAAAAGGTTGTCGGTGACGATTACGTCGAAGCGCTCTGGATCGGTTGCCATAAAGATCATGGCGGCATCGACGTGCTGGTAGTCGACCTTCACGCTAGGGAATTCCTCTGCGATGCGATTGACAGTGCGCTGCCATAGCGAGCCCGCGTGAATTAAGACGTTGTGCTTGTGAACCAGGGTGAGCTTCTTGCGGTCGCGCTCAACTGCAACTTCGAACGCATAGCGCACTAAACGCTCAACTCCATAAGCGGTGTTCACCGAAACTTCGTTGGCGACCTCGTGTTCGGTGCCAACACGAATGGCTCCGCCGTTGCCAACATAGAGACCCTCGGTGCCTTCGCGCACCACCACGAAGTCGATCTTGCCCGGGTCTGCTAGCGGGCTAATCACGCCTGGGTAAAGTTTGGTCGGGCGCAGGTTCACGAAGTGGTCAAAGGTGAAGCGCAACTTGAGCAGCAATTGACGCTCGAGAATGCCAGAGGTGACTCGCGGGTCACCGATGGCCCCGAGCAAAATTGCGTCGTGTTCGGCGAGGGCTGCCAGATCGGCATCCGTGAGGGTTTCACCCGTGGCCAGGTAGCGGCGAGCACCAAGGTCGAACTCTGTGGTCTTGAAGTCGACGCCCGAACCGGCGGTCACCTTGTTGATTGCCTCGAGGGCAATAGCGGTTACCTCAGGGCCAATGCCGTCTCCGCCGATGACGGCGATCTTGTATTCACGGGTCACGAATGCTCCAAAGGTCTTTGCTTCAGGCAAGTCTAGCCAAGGCAAAGCCGCAAAAGGGCCGGCCCTCAGCGTCAGAACGGCTTGTTAGGCTTGGGGAAAGTCAGCACTTGGGGAGGCCGCCATGCCAAGAATCATAAGCAATGAGGAGCTTTTGCTTCTTCAGGTTCTAGATGAACACCTTCCTCACACCAAACAACTAGATGCCAGTGTTGGCTATTTCAACCTTCGAGGTTGGTCTGCCATCAGCGATGGCCTAAAGGCAATGAAGAGTAACCCGAATTACGTCGATGAACCCGAGCGAGTGCGCCTCCTTGTCGGCATGGCCGTTAACCAATCCGAAGCAAATCGTCGCGCTCTTTCGCCTATTGCAGCAGATGAACCTCCTCAGATTTCACGAGCAGTAGAACTCGCTCGTGCAGCAGTTAAGGAATTTGCCGCCCAGTTGACCTGGGGTATCCCCACAGACCAAGACAAAGCATCTATTCAGGCACTCCTTGCTGATTTGAAATCAGGGTTCTTAAAGATCAAGTTCTACACACGCAATCCACTACACGCAAAGCTTTATATCTGCCATCTCCACGGCGGCGCGGGAAACATGAAAGCCGCCACGGTAGGGTCGTCAAACTTTACCCCGTCTGGATTAGCAAGAAACGGCGAACTAAATCTCGAAGAAACAGATGCCGGTACGACGGCTCAACTTTTCGACATTTTCAAAAATTGGTGGCATGACAACTTCTCTGTAGACATTACTAGCGAACTAATAGAAGTGATTGAAAATTCTTGGGCAATTGTTGAACAACCAAGCCCACGTCTAGTTCACCTTCGACTGGCCTACGAGCTATCCAGAGATGCTCGCGCAGGAAAGAATTTAGATATCCCCGATGCAATTGCAGGTAAGTTAACGAAATGGCAAGATGCTGCCGTCCGAGTCGCTACACGAATGATTTCTACTAAAGGAATCGCTGTAATTGGAGACGTTGTTGGTCTCGGTAAGACGCTTGTTGGCACAGCAATCGCGGCGTCCTACGGCGAAAGTGTATTGGTCATAAGTCCAAAGAATCTAACCAAAATGTGGGAAGAGCACCTTTCTACTTACCACGTTCCTGGACGAGTAGTTAGCCTGAGTGACGTCCACAAAGTTCTTCCCGAACTCCGGCCTTTTAAGTTGGTTCTAGTAGACGAATCGCATAACATGCGCCACACCACCCGCCGCGATTGGAAGGCTGTAAATGCCTATATCCAGAGCTGCGGTGCGGACGTTGTTCTGTTAACCGCGACAATGTTCAATGCTCACCACAGCGATATAAGTAGCCAGTTAAAACTGAAAATCACTGAAGACCAAGATCTTGGGATTCGCCCAGAAGAACTTCTTTCGAAGTTGGGCGATAACGGTGAAATCGAATTGGCACAGAAGACCCAGGGGCGCCTTTCAAGCATTGCCGCGTTTGACCAAAGTGAAGAAGCGAAAGACTGGCAAAGACTTTTGGGCCAGTACCTTATTCGCAGAACCCGCAAATATCTAAAGGAAACTTACGGAAAGATTGACGAATCCACAGGCAAAATCTACTTTGAATTCAATGATGGAACACGTTTCAGCTTTCCTGAAAGAAAGGCTGTTCCCTTGGAATATGTTGGCGGCCCAAACGACCCTGGAGATCGACTAGCTTCTATCGAAAACTTTGATGCTCTTGCCAATATGAAGTACGCCAGATATCAGCCTGGTAGATATCTAAACGACAACATCTCTCACAGCAACGAAATTGAAAAAGGGCTACTTGAAGACATGCGTCGAGGAAAATCGACGTCTGGGTTCATTCGCACAACAGTTTTGAAACGCTTGGCTTCATCCCCAATGGCATTTTTTATTACTCTCGAAAAGATGCTTCTTCGTGCTCAAGTACTCAAGTACGCGATTGATCAGAAAATCGCGCTCCCTATTGGAACGCTTGACGACCGAGCATACGAAGCAGGCCAAAATGATGACTTAGACATAGAGTCGGACACGGATCAGGCTGACGCTCACGAGGATTCTGAAGTTCCAGCTTCTTGGGCACGTAATTATGGCGATTCCAATTGGGCAGCTTTGGCAAAGAAAAATTACGAAAAACTTGTGGCTGAGAAACCTAGGGGCCTGCGTTGGGCTAATCCAGAGTGGTTCAATCTTCAGGAGTTTGCCAAGGATTTGATCTCCGATATTGGAACGTTACAGAGTTTTGTTGATAACTTCGGCGGTTGGAAGCCCCAAGATGACTCAAAGCTAAAGGCATTGGCCGACCGCATAAACGCCCTTCCCAATGGTGAGAAGTTACTCGTTTTCAGTGAATACAAAGACACTATTGATTACGTCTTTGAGCACATGAAGAAGATGTGCCCCGGCGTCGAAATTGGTTCCGTTTCTGGCAGCAGCTCGCTTGACCCGACCGAGATGGCACGCAGATTCTCGCCAGTTTCGAATGCGGACTTAGGCGGCTTACCTGCCGGCAAGAGCGAGCTACAAGTTCTTTTGGCGACAGATGTCCTTTCAGAAGGCCAAAACCTCCAAGACAGCGCACTGATACTCAACTGGGATCTACCTTGGACCATCATTAAAATCATCCAGCGAGCTGGACGTGTAGACCGAATAGGTCAAAAGTCGGACACTATTCAGGTTCTCAGTTTCTTGCCGCATGAAGGTGTAGACGATCGAATTCGCCTTATTCGCCGTCTAGCTGACCGCCTAAGAACCAACCAAGACATCTTCGGTGGCGCTGAGGAGTTTTTCCGCACGGACTTAAACGACGAAAACTTTGACATCATGGGGCTCTACACCGGTGGAGCTGCTCTGGATGGCGACGAAGGCGACGTAGATTACGGTTCTTATGCGCTCGGTATTTGGGATTCGGCAAATCAAGAAGAGCGGGAAAAAGCCCTAAAACTGCCAGTAGGCATGTCGACGACAAAGCCGCGACCTGAGGGCGGTCCTAAAACTCTGGTTCACACAAAGATTATTCAGAAAGACTCAACCCCAGTGGATCTCCTGGCGAGACTAAACGTCGATGACTCCATCACAACAATCACCCAGCTAGAAGCACTCAAGATGACGGCTAGCGAACCGAGCGAAATCGCTCTAGAGGAAAATCTAAACCACCTGAATAATGTGCGCCGCATAGTCGCTGAATCCATAACCCCTCAAGCGACGCAAACTCGCGTGATTTTCAATCATGGAATTCGTCACTCCCTCTATTCATTCCTCACAGGATTTGTCGAATCAAATGAAATTGACGCGGCAATTCGGTCACAAATAGACGACCTCTTAAGATCACTGGCCAAGGCACCTCTTTACAAAGAATCCGAAGCCTCGGCTAGAGAAGCACTTAGAGCTCGCCACAAGAAGGGTGATTTCTACTCGACTGAAGCCCTTATAGCGCTTTTCATTAACGGCGAGTTACTCGACCTCAGCAAAATAGAGAGTCCCGAGCTGGAAATTACCCTTAGCTTTGGTTTTGGATCGGAGTAAACAATGGTCTTACCTGTTTATCTAGCCGTGAAGGATGTCTTTGAAACAAAGGGATTGCCTGCCGTATTCCAAGAGGTTCTCGGATGGGACTCCCCCTCTAAACAAACGTTGAGAATACAAATAGGTGGGCGCACTTTTGAAGGGCAACTTATTGCATCGCTTATTGGCACCGCAGCAGTAATTTGTTTCAGCACCACAGAGACTCTAGCCAGCACTGCCAAACGTGCTATCTCAATGGAAGTTGGAACGAGATTCCCCGAGCGCCTTGTAGGTTTTGAAAGTCACGGTACAACCACCTGGCTCTGGCCTAAACGCACCTCTTCAGGTTCGCAAACATACGAGCACATCGATGTTCCCAGTGCAATCATGCCGACATTTTTTGCTCAAAGATTGGCAGGTCTCCAATTCACCGTCGCAGACCACACCAAGGGCATTTCACCACTCGATCTAAAAAATAAGCTTCGTGGAGCATTTGATACCAGCAAAGTGACTAAGAAGTTCTATGACGGATTTCAGCTTCGCCATAAGGAGCTCGCTGCCGAGATAAAAGGACTGCCTGAAGATCAGGCAGCCAGCTATGCTTCTGTGTTACTGAACCGCCTAATGTTCATCTACTTCCTTCAAAAGAAAGAATTTCTCAATTTAGATCCGGACTACTTGCGCACAAGTCTCACTAAACTTCAGGCTTTGAATAAGAAAGACAGCTTTTACTCTTTCTATCGCGATCTACTCTTAGAGCTATTTTTTCATGGACTGAACGATCAGGAGCAAAAGTACTCAACACCAGAAATCGCTGACATCATCGGCAAGGTTCCATATGTAAATGGCGGAATTTTTGAAGAAACCGAGATTGAAAAAGTCAACGATATTGAAGTGCCAGACTCAGTTTTCGAGAGCATCTTCTCTTTCTTTGATTCCTTTACTTGGCATTTAGATACCCGTCCAACGGGCAACCCAGAGGAAATCAACCCCGAAGTTATCGGCTACATTTTCGAGCAATACATCAACTTCACTTCCAACGGTAAGAAAGAAAATGGTGCCTATTACACCAAACAAGATGTCACGGGCTATATGGTGACTCAGACGGTAGTGCCTCGACTACTAGATCAGCTCGAGCGCCTTGGGCAAAATCCCATGAAACTCTTGAACTTTAGTGGCACTAGGTATTTGAGAGATTCTCAAATTCACGGTTGGGACTTCTCCAACGAAAAATGGCTAAAGCTTGAAGCGAACATTGAAGAGTTGTGGCGGAGCGAACCTGACAAGTGGGTAGAGCTCGATCAACTGCAAACAGATCCAGAAATCTGCCTAACAGGAGAATCATGGGTAGAGGCACTCAACCGAAGGGATCAAGTTGATGAAATCTTGCGATTAGTAGAGACAAATGAATCATTCTGCACAAATGATTTGATTACCCACAATCTAGACGGAACATTGCTTCTTATTGATGCAATTTCACGCATGGACGATGACGCCTCAATTGAGACATTTTGGACTTTTCTAACGCGGTTCAGCGTAATCGACCCTACCTGCGGGTCTGGAGCGTTTCTATTTTCCGCTCTAGAACTTCTTGAGGAAATCTACAGCGCGACACTCGGGATCATTCAGGACAGAGCTGCCCCCTATGCCATTGCCCTGAATGAGCGAGTTTCAATTCATGCAAATCGCCGCTACTTCATCAGAAAGCAAATCGCACTGAATAACTTGTTTGGCACGGACCTGATGGCCGACGCGATCGAAACTGCTAAGCTGCGAATTTTCCTGGCCCTAGCTGCCTGCCTTGAATCTCATGAAGACATTGAGCCGCTTCCAGACCTAGATTTCAATCTCAAAACAGGAAACTTGATAGTCGGCCTACATAGTGAAGTTGAGGCCTCATTAGAAGAATCACCTGAACTTTTTTCCTCTCTTGATGAGAATGGTCTGAAAATTCGCATTCAAGAGTACATCGCACTGTATAAAGCCTTTCTAGACGCATCAGAAAAAGGTGATCCCCAAGTACTAAAACCGCTAAAAGATGTCCTGAACTCCAACGGCAAGAGACTTAGGTTCGATGCAAACGCGATGTTTGGGAATCAACGCGGACTCAGGGGCTTAGAGCTTGATTCATATCTATTTGAAAAGAAGCCGTTCCACTGGTTTGTAGAGTTCCCACAGATAATTGCCCGAGGTGGCTTCGATGCGGTCGTCGGGAACCCCCCGTATGTGAAAGCGAGCGATTGCGACAGGGCCGACTTCATTGGTTACCAAACAAGAGCATGTCCCGATCTATACGCAATTTGTTATGAACGTTCCCTTCAACTACTTCATCCAGAGGGGCGACTTAGCCTTGTTGTAATGGCTTCATTCGCTATTGGAGATAAGTTTGAAAAACTAAGGGAAATTGTTTACCAAAATCGAAACGTCTGGACCAGCACCTTCGATCGAATCCCCGATGGCCTATTTACCCCTGCTCGAGTCCGAAATGCAATTACTATCCTCGGCCCCGGGCAGTCACAAATGACCTCGATCCACAATATTTTTAGTTCAGCGACTAGGGCACATTTGTTTACCAACCTTCGCTATTTCGAATCCCCACTCATGAAGGGACGTAAGCCAAATAGAGGTGGGGTTGCTCGTAACCTAATTAAGGCGATTGACGACGCAGAGCTAATTTATCCCGAGAGAAAAACAGCATTTTCAGCCCGCAGGTCGGGAGGGTACTGGCTGCCAGTTTTGTACAACAAGCCCAATATCATCGACGGCAATGGCAACGCGACGGATCTTATAGACGAAACTTCTCTGGATATTTATCTTGCACGCAATGAAAACAAAAATCTTGCAATTGCTGTTCTTGGGAGCAAGTTAGGCTACCTGTGGTGGGCATGCACAGGGGATTCGTTCAATTTTTCGGCTGACGAAACCATTCCTGTGAGGTCGCTTGTGTCCCAATTAGCAAGAGAAGATCCAGAGTTGAACAAGTTAGCGGAAAGCGTCCGAGCGAAAGCTAAAGGTGCTCTATTTTGCACCCAAAACGCTAAAGCGAGCTACTTAAACCTTCGCTGGCCTAGCCTTTCAAAGGAAACTGATGCGCTCGCGTTCGAACTCCTTGGCCGACTTGGGTTGGATGTTGAGTGGAGAAATCTAAATATTCTCTACCGTCAGCTAATGAAGTCATCAGGAGAGTCCAATCGAGCCAGGGCTGTTACAGCTGCCCAAGGAAAACAAACCGATTTGCTCTAAGTTCCTAAGCTGAGCGCATTTCATCTCCAGGTAGCCCATGTCCTTTGAAGAAAATCCCATTTTGAAAGATAGTGATTTTCATCGGTTCGTCCTAATCAGACTCAAAGACCAGATAATCGAAGTCTGAAACCCCCAAGTCGAGATCTATCTGACAGACCCCAGATTTAGAGTGCGTCCAGTAGAGGTGTCGTTGACTCGTCCGCAAGATTCGAAAGTTGATGGCTACTTCCTTCATCGAGAATGGCATTTTTGATGCGTACATCTGTTGGTCCGGGGCATTTTCGACGGGAGACATCGGCTTCTCCACGAATGGATTCCTGAAATCAAGAAACGTAATCTCGGACTTGCCTAATGTCATTTGCATCCCCCTGAGACATCGAACTAAGTCAAAGCTACAGTCGATAGGAAAAAGTGGCCTGACCATGTTTTGCGGCCAATTTTCGAATTTGGTCCAAGGTCAAGGTTTCTAGCGCAAGGCTTTGTTCAAGTGGCCACATGAAGGATGTGTCCCGTCCATGGCAACGCAAGTAAGTTGCCTTAACCTGCCTCAAATCCCATTTCAACTTTTGCCTCCTCAGCCGGATTCTAGCCTTTGAATGCGGTCGTGAAACTTCACGATTATGAGCTGTAATCAAATAAACCTGGCTTGCAACAAAGGGCCACTCGTCGGTTGACATTAGCTCTCGCTTTGGACTTATCGATTACAGGGTTCCAGATTTGCCATTAAGGGTTGGCACAGCGCCTTCGTATTGCTCAATTGGGGCACCCTGTTTGCTCAAACTATAGCCTCCGCGCTCTCAGAACCAGAGTAATTGATGGCTTGAGACCATCTTTGGTTTGAATCTGACCCTCGAGGTTCTCCAGCATCTCGACCTCAACCGGCTGGTCGGCCATTATTTCGCGAATCTCGTCTATGTCGGCGAGCAGGTCTGGGTTCTGCTGGCCCGAATAGTCGCTGGCCAGGTTGGCGCGCGAGTGCCAGACGCCAAAGAGCACTCCCCCTTTGCGAATGTTCTCGATCAGGCAGTCGAGGGCATCGGCGAGGTCGTTCACTTCGAGTTGCAGGTAGGCAATGACACCCAGGTCAACCGGAGTGAGCACCGATTCGAAGCCGGTGGCATCTGCACAATTCGCGAAAACCTTTTCGCTGACTCCGCGCTCTTCGGCAAACTTCAAGAACTTAGTTAGACCAACGCTCGAAATGTCGATGTTCTCAACCTGCCAGCCCTTTTCGGCAAAGAAAATCGCGTTGCGGCCCTCGCCACCGGCGAGGTCAATCATCTTGCCCTTGGGCAGCTCGCCACAAAACTCTTTGACGAAGCGATTTACGGTGTCGGTGTAAATGAGTGCGTCGGTCGCGGCGAACTTTTCGTTCCAGTATTGCTGCGGTGTGAGATTCATTGCAGCACGATTGGCAGATTGGTGAGCGCTGCCGCGTCTTCGATTCCGCCGGCGTTGGTTAGTTCACCGGTGAAACCGAGTTCGCGCATGAGCGGAATGGCCTCTGACACCCTGCCACCCGAACGGCAATACAAGACGTAATCGGCACCCTTGTCGAGCTCAGAGACCAGTTCAACGAATTCTGGGCCACGGTAATCAATCACGAGTGCGCCATCGAGTTTGCCCTCAGATACTTCGAAGGGTGTGCGAATGTCAAGAACTAAGGCGGCCATGGCTAAAGCCTATGAAAAGTTAACGTTGATGGCAGTCATTTGCTCTGCCTCAATGGCAACGCGAACCTGCTCGAGAACCGCAGCTTCAACCGGAGAGTCAACAGTGATAACCGACAGTGCCTTGCCACCCTTTTGCTGGCGCGCAATCTGCATGGCGGCGATGTTGATGCTGGCCTCGGCGAATGCTTTGCCATAGATGGCCACGATGCCTGGGCGGTCGCGGTAGACCATGAGAACCATGTTCTCGGCCATTGCCAACTCAACCTCATAGCCGTTGATTGCCACGATCTTCTGGTGAAGCTTCGGGCCGATCACGGTACCTGAAACCGAAGCGGTGCTTCCATCGGCCAGGGTTGCCTTTATCGAGGGCACGTTGCGGTACTCCTCGCTCAGCGAGTCAACCGTGAGCTTCACGGCCACACCGCGCTGCTCAGCAAGCAACGGAGCATTCACATAGCTAACCTGCTCGGTAACCGCGTTCTGAAAGAAGCCCTTCAAGCCGGCGAGTTTGAGAACACTCACGTCGTGAGCAGCAATCTCGCCGCGAACCTCAACGTCGATTGCTGCAACGTTTCCACCAGAGATAGCAAACAGAACCTGGCCCATGTTCTCCATGAGCGCGATGCCCGGCTTAACTGAAGAGTCGATGTTTCCACCGGCAACGTTCACGGCGTCAGGAACAAGATCGCCAGCAAGCGCCAATCGAACCGATTTGGCAACCGAGATGCCAGCCTTCTCTTGCGCTTCGTCCGTCGATGCACCGAGGTGCGGAGTAACAACAATGTTGTCGAGTTCGAGAAGTGGTGAGCCGGTTGGTGGTTCGTTCACGAACACGTCAAGACCAGCACCGGCGATGCGCTTCGACTTGAGCGCTTCATAAAGTGCAGCCTCGTCGATGATGCCACCGCGCGAGCAGTTGACGATGCGAAGGTTTGGCTTCGCCTTGGCAAACTGTGCGGTCGAAATCATGCCTGTGGTTTCAGGAGTCTTTGGAATGTGAATAGTGATGAAGTCTGACTGCTCGAGAACCTCATCGATGGTTGCCAGCTTCA
>JACCDP010319502.1_pt1 | contig 11349 bp, 7 predicted proteins | sample 7445841 | NCBI WGS metagenome assembly JACCDP01 (sample SAMN15323441, study PRJNA562643) | freshwater metagenome | isolation source: river surface water | place: USA:Blue River Watershed | collected 2017-08-17
CAAGAAGCAAGAAGAATTAAGGCTGCAATCCAATATGTTAGTTGATTTTTATTTTTCATTTAATTCACTAAAAAAATGATAGAAATATGGAATGGTTTCAATTCCCTTGTAATAATTGAATAAACCATAGTGTTCATTAGGCGAATGAATCGCGTCGCTGTTCAAACCGAATCCCATCAAAATTGTTTTGAGTCCTAATTCTTTTTCGAACATAGCAACAATTGGAATGCTTCCTCCGCTGCGGACAGGAATTGGTTTTTTACCAAAAGCTTTCTCGTAAGCCAAACTTGCGGCTTTGTAACCAATGGAATCAATTGGAGTAACCGCCGCTTCGCCACCATGATGAGGTTTTACAACAACGTTCACGCTATTTGGGGCAATTGCTTCAAAATGCGTTTTGAATAATTGTGTAATTTCTTCTGGATCTTGATCAGGAACCAAACGCATGGAAATTTTTGCAAATGCTTTAGACGGAATTACCGTTTTTGCACCTTCCCCGGTGTAACCTCCCCAGATTCCATTTACATCCAACGTTGGTCTGATCGAACCACGTTCGGGAGTGGAATAGCCCGCCTCACCCATCACATCATTTAAATCTAAGGCCTTACAATATTCCTCATGTGAAAACGGCGCTTTTGCCATTTCTGCTCGTTCTTCATCTGATAATTCAACCACTTTATCATAAAATCCTGGAAATGTTATTTTTCCATTTTCATCATGTAATGAAGCAATCATTTGAGCAAGAACGTTGATTGGATTGGCAACACATCCGCCATACAACCCAGAATGCAAATCGCGGTTTGGACCAGTCACTTCGACTTCCACGTAACTTAGTCCGCGTAAACCTGTGGTAACTGATGGAGTATCATTTGCCAACATTCCCGTGTCTGAAACGAGAATAATATCAGCTTTTAGTTTCTCTTTGTTGTTTTTAACAAAAAGTCCCAAGTTTTCACTACCAACTTCTTCTTCTCCTTCAATCATAAATTTAACGTTGCAAGGCAGTTCATTGGATGCAAGCATTGCTTCAACTGCTTTCACGTGCATAAACATTTGGCCTTTGTCATCGCACGATCCTCTCGCAAAAATAGCACCTTCGGGATGTATTTCTGTTTTTTTGATTACTGGTTCGAATGGCGGAGAAGTCCATAAATCCAACGGATCTGCTGGTTGAACATCGTAATGTCCATAAACTAAAACGGTAGGTAAATTAGAATCGATCATTTTTTCTCCATAAACAATCGGATTTCCGGCAGTTTGACAGATTTCAACTTTTTCTACGCCAATGTCAGATAGATTTTCTGCTAATTTTTCAGCGCATTTCATTACGTCATTTTTGTATGCTGGATCAGCTGAAATAGAAGGGATTTGCAGAAGTTCAAATAACTCATTTACAAACTTCTCTTTTCGGGATTGAATGTAGGCCTGTGTTTTTATCATGTTATTTAAGAATAAGTTATTCAAAGTTGCTAAAAAGGATTGATTTCGCGATGTAAAAACAAAACATTAATTTTGCAATGCAACTTTTTTTATTTTAACAAGTCTCGTAACTATATTAAAGAATATTTCTGTGAAAAGCATCGTTATAGTTTTATTGTTCTCAAGTTTAATCGCACAGGGATTTTATGCTCAAAGCATAGTGGTTAATACAGCTCAAACACCAACTCAATTAGTAAACAATGTGTTACTTGGTTTTGGTGTAACTGCTTCAAATATAACCATTAATGGAAGCCCTGTAAACGCCAACACACCTGTTTCGAACGTAACAGCATTCACAAATAATAACCCAGCATTTCCATTTAATGCAGGGTTATTATTAACAACAGGAAATGGAGTTGGTGCTCAAGGTCCAAACAATTCGACCTCTTTTACTAATAATAATCCCCCAACCACCAATGTTTCATCAGACCCTCACTTAGATGCAATTGCCAATGGAAATGTAACAAACGGCACTGTATTGGAATTTGATTTTGTTCCGTCTGGTGATACGATGAGTTTCAGATATATCTTTGGTTCTGAGGAATATCCTGAATTTTCACCTTCTTCTTTCAATGATGCGTTTGGATTGTTTTTATGGGGGCCTGGTATTTCCGGCGCTTATCCCCTTGCTGGTTATCCTGCCGGAGGAGCAAATATTGCTGTTATTCCAGGTGGAACGCCAGTAACAATAAATAACGTAGGAGATGTGTCGAATACAGCATATTACGTTTTTAATGATAATGGTTCTACTTATGGAACAGCCATCCAGTACGATGGAACAACCGTTGTATTAACCGCTGCAGCATCTGTTCAGTGTAATCAAACATACCATATAAAATTGGCAATTTCAAACGTTGGTGACCAATCTTATGATTCAGGTGTTTTTTTAGAGGCAGGAAGTTTTGCTTCGGATGCGGTTGATGTAACTGTTGCAACCGTTTCTGGTGATACGACAATTATAGAGGGTTGTACTGATGCAAACTTTATTTTCACCAGGCCACAAACACAATTGGACGATACCTTAATGATTAACTATACAATTACTGGAGATGCAATAGAAGGTATTGATTATAATTTTTTACCCGATACAATTATTTTCTTGCCAGGTGTTGATTCTGTTATCATTAATTTAACCCCTACCCAGGATGGAGTAACAGAAGGGTTTGAGTCGGTAATTATTACGGTTGAAATTATTAATCCTTGTAATGACACAATATTCTCCTCAGGAACTATTTACATAGGTGAAGGGCCAATAATTAATATTTCAGAAAATGATCCGATAGTCCAATGTGCTGCAGATAGCATTCCATTGTTTGCCTCTGCTTCTGGCGGTTATGCTCCATATGATTACGAATGGACGACTATTTCAGGAACTCCTGCCGGGACAGGAGACACCATAAGCGGAAGTATTTCTGAAAATGGCTCTGTTTTATACTTGGTTACAGCAACAGATAATTGTAATTTTTCAGGAACAGATACCGTGACAATCACAATGAATCAAACACTTGCAATTGATACGATGGGAACAGAACCATCAAGTTGTCAACCGACAGGTGTTGTTTGGGGATTAGCAACGGGCACAACCGGAATTCCATCATTTAACTGGACAGGGCCTGGTTCAAATAACGCTAATTTCATCGATGCCTCTGTTTGGGAAGACATCCCTTCTGGCTGGTATTACTTTACTGTAACGGATGACGTTTGTTCCGTAAACGACAGTGTTTATGTAGATTTATTGGATCCACCGGTAGCAGAATTTACAGTGACGCCTCTTAGTGGTTGTTCTCCATTGGAAGTAACTATTACAAATAACAGTCAAAATGGAACCGCATACGTATGGAATTTAGGGGATGGTACGATAAACACAACAACTGACTTAAGTGGCTTTACACACATTTTCGAAAATCCAACACAAAACGAAGGATTCACTATTCAGTTAATTGTTCAACAAGGGGCGTTTTGCTCCGATACTGCTGTGGCGGGAATCGTTACCACGGTTTGTGGATGTACAAATTCAGAAGCAGATAATTACAATCCTAATGCAACTGTGGATGATGGTAGTTGTATTTTTCCAGATCCGGTAATTGAAGCACCGAATGTCTTTACCCCAAATCAAGATGGTTTAAATGATGTTTTTGAGTTGGAATGGAAAAACTTAAAATCGCTTCGGTTGATTGTACTTAATCGTTGGGGTAATGTTGTCTATGATGAAACGAGTGAAGATTTAATAAATACAGTTCCTACTTGGGATGGAGGAAAAGCTGAGGAAGGTGTGTATTTCTACAAATTTCAAGGAGTAGGAATAACCGGTCAAGAATTAGAAGGACACGGATTTATTCATTTGGTTAGATCGGAAAATTAAATTTCATAGAAATCATTTAACTTTATAAAATGATTTCTAAACTTCTAATTCTTATTTTTCTAGTCTTTCTGACACTATTTTCATGTAAAGAGAATTTAGAAGAAAAAAATGCTCAAGGAGGAAAAAAATATGGTGGGACGTTTACTTTTTTCTCACCAGAAAACACAACTGTTTTTATACCTTATTATTCTCCGTCAGTCTATAATCAGCGTGTTTTATCGCAAATATTTGAACCCCTTTTTCAAATTGATGACAATGGACAAATAAAAAGCAATCTGGCTAAAAAGTTTGTTTTAAATCGCGATAGTAAGAAAATTACAATTACACTTAGGTCAAATGTTTTTTTTCAGGAGGATGATTGTTTTTCTGCCGATCGAAGAATGACCGCTGAAGATGTTAAATTTTCATTGGAATTTGCCTGTTCTGGAAATAGGTGGAACTCATTAGCAGGGCTACTTCGAGATAAAATAGTTGGTGGAAAAGAATATTATCTGGCTGCCAAAAATAAAAGTCATAAGAATGGGGTTTCTGGAATAAAAATTTTAAATGACACTATAATTCAATTAAATCTCACAGATAATTTTACCAATTTTCAGAAATTACTGGCTCATCCAAGCTTAGGTATCTTGTCTAAAAAAGCCTTCGAATATTATCAACATAATTTAATTAATCATCCCGTTGGAACAGGACCATTTCGTTTAAAAGAAATTAGAAAAGATGGGTTTGTTTTAAGTCGTAATCCAGAATATTGGAAAAAAGACAATTTTGGTAACCAGTTACCTTTTTTAAGTGAAATTCATGTCCGTAATCTTCATGGAATCAATCAAGAGTATTCCTCTTTCTCAAAAAAAGAAGCTGACATAATCTTCGAACTCCCGGTTGGGCAGCTAGATTTTGCTTTTGGATCCTTACGTGATGCCCAAAATGGTAAAAATCTTTTGCATCGGGTTGTTCTCAAAAAAGGATCTAAGATAAATTATCTATCTTTTGACTGTACAAGTCCTCCATTTAATAATATCATGGTTCGCAAAGCAATTGGGATGGCTATCGATCGAAAAAGAATATGCCTTGATGCAATGAATGGTGAAGGAAATTATGAAATTAATGGCTTCGTTCCGAGAAGTTCCTATTATAACCCAAATATCGGTCAATTGTTAGAGTTCAATCCAATTAAAGCCAAAGAACTATTAAATAAAGCCGGATATAATGAATTAAAACCATTTCCAAAATTAACCATATTTGTAAATGCCCAGAGAGGCGGTGTTGCTGACAAATGGACAAAAGACTTGGTTTATCAACTTAAAAATAACCTTAATATTTCACTACAAATTAAATATTGTTCTCTTGAGGAAAAACATCAAGCAATATTAAAACGAAGGGCAAAAATATGGAAATCTGCCTGGATACCCGATTATCCTGATGCTGAAGCTTATTTCAGGGTTTTTTACGGAAGCACATCCAAAATTGCAAACGAAGAAACAAATTATAATAACTACAACAACTTTAATTTTGATTCCATTTATGGCTTGGTTGAGCGAACTAAAAATTACAAAAAAAGAATGATGTTAAATAATTTATTAGATCAAATTCTCATCCAAGAAAGTGCAGTTGTTCCAATCTTTAGTGAAGATTTATTCGTCATCGTTAATCTCCGTGTTCGCGACTTTAATATTAGCAATTCCGGAATAATCGATTTTTCAAAAATTTATATTAAAGAGGTTTTTTAAGACCATTTATGGTTTCTTCCACCCAACCTCTTCCCCAGTTTTCAATTTCTTCACTCGACCATAATTTCGGATAAAAAATGCGTTTTTGAAATCTTGGTGGTAAGTATTTTTGCCAGTTTGTTCCTCCTGTTGCGGCTACATCTTCCGTATCTCTTGCTAAATAACGAACTGCTGATTTGTAATGGGCTAGAGGCCAATTTACATTTACATTAATATCATTCGTTCTTAAGACCGCCTTTACTTGTTGATCATGTTGATCTTCAGTATTTAGCTTTAAATAAACCTGCCAAAGATTTTTTTTGCGACATTTTTCTCCCAGAGAAATAAAAGATTCTTTGTATTTATCTTCAAATTGAGTCAATGTTAGCGTTTTTTTACCAGTTTCAACTTCTGTAGCGCCATCTTTCCAATAAATATGCTCCAACATTTCTTTAATGGAAGATGTTGAGTCAAAGTTTACCCGTTGATCTTTTGCAACCAGATTGATAAAATCGGTGCTGTAAATTTCTATATTCCGATATTGAGCAGATTGAAAGCCACTTGCGGGAAGTAAAGACATTCTGAATTTCAAAAACTGATCACGCTCCATTCCCTCGATCATAATTTCAAAACTTTTTATTAAAGCCTCAAAATAGCGATTGATTCGGGTTACACGAGCAATAAAAAAAGCTTTGTCAATGTTTTCATGATTACCAAGTTGTTCAAACTCTCTAAGAGATAATTTGAAGTATAATTCGGTAATTTGATGATACATGATGAAAACAACCTCATCAGGAAAACGTGTTTTAGGTTTTTGTAAACTTAGCAAGGTATCAAGCTCAATGTAATCCCAATAGGTAGTAACATCAGCATACAGAAGTCCATCAAGATAAGACAATAAGTCTTGTCCTAAGCCACTATATTTTTCTTGAAGCTGCTCAAGTTTTTTTTCTAATTCAGGTGTAATTTCCATAAATTATATTTTCAACAAAAACGAAGGTAAAGATAAATGCGAAAAGAAGCTTAGATTTGTCCTTATTTAGAATTATTAAAATGATTAGTTATAATCCTAAAAGCTGGTTAACGTTAATATTTTCCTTTTCCAAAAGCGATACTGTTCGCATGCTTTGGAAACAACTATTTTATATAGGTATTTTATCTCTAGCCATAACCTTTGCTGAATTACACTTTTTTCCAAAAGCCGCTTTTCTTAAGAATTTAATCGCCGTATATTCCTTGTTGGGTTTTGTGATTTCACTTTTACTGGTTTTCAGAACAAACACAGCTTATGATCGTTGGTGGGAAGGCAGAAAATTATGGGGCGCAATAGTAAATGACAGCAGAAATTTAGCACTTAAAATAAACGCCATTGAATCTATAAAAAATGAAAAATCTTTTTTTAAAAACACAATTTCTAATTTTTGCTTTAGTTCTAAAAACCATCTACGAGACAAAATGAACGAAGGTGAAATTGAATTTAATAGTTTTGATGAACAAGAACGATACAATTATAGCGATCACAAGCCAATCTTCTTTGTTAATCTTTTACAATCGAAATTATATCAATTAAAATCAAAAGGTCATATTTCGGATAATGAATGGTTGATTCTAGATAAAAATGTAAACGCCCTTGTTGACTCAATCGGCGGGTGTGAACGAATTAAAAACACGCCTATTCCCTATTCTTACAGTCTTTTTATTAAGAAATTTATTTTCATCTATGTGATTACCTTACCCTTGGCATTTGTAAACCAATTCAGCTATTTTTCAGCGTTTATATCAACATTCGTTTTTTATGCGCTTGTAAGTATGGAGGTTCTTGCTGAAGAAATCGAAGATCCTTTTGGTGAAGATGATAATGATTTACCAACAGATCAAATATGCGAACGAATCAAACAAAACGTTAGTGAAATTCTAAATTGATTCCATATATTTCTTGAAACTATTCGAAATGGCTTAGAAACCAGTATTTTGGAGATAAATAGCGTTTTAATTTTTTAGACCGAAAGTCCAATGTTAGACTATATTCAAATATTCCAAAAAAACACGCCCTTCTTAACTGTTATTTTCAGGATTCCAAAACACTATTTTTCTTTTCGAATTTAGTATAATATTGGGTTTTATTAACGTATTGAGAGGTCAAAGTATTAAATTTGCCTTATGTCAGACAAAAAAGGAATCGCCATTCTTGGTTCAACAGGCTCCATCGGAACACAAGCTCTTGAGGTCATCTCCGCTTATCCAGAATACTTTGATTTACAAGTCATAACAGCAGGTAAAAATGCTGATTTATTGATTGAACAAGCTCTTAAATATCAACCAAATACAATTGTTATTGGAGATGAAAATCAATACTTGAAAGTCAAGGAAGCATTAAAAAATGAAGACATTCACGTATACTGTGGTGATGATGCTCTTTGTCAAGTCGTAGAATCCAATGAAATTCATACGGTTTTGACTGCGCTCGTTGGATATGCTGGGCTGAAACCGACCATTCATGCTATCAACGCTGGAAAAACTATTGCTCTTGCCAACAAAGAAACGTTGGTGGTAGCTGGTGAACTCATTACAAAACTGGCTAAGGAAAAAGGAGTGAATATTTATCCCGTAGATTCTGAGCATTCGGCCATTTTTCAATGCATTGTAGGTGAATTTCATAATCCGATTGAAAAAATTTATTTAACTGCTTCCGGAGGGCCATTTCGAGGATTCTCTTCAGAACAACTTCGTGAAGTTACTTTAGAACAAGCCTTAAAACATCCTAACTGGTCTATGGGGGCAAAAATCACTATTGATTCCGCTAGTTTGATGAATAAAGGCCTGGAAGTTATAGAAGCAAAATGGTTGTTTGGATTGAATGCGGAACAAATTGATGTAATTGTGCATCCACAATCAATCGTGCACTCGTTAGTTCAATTTGAAGACGGTAGTATGAAAGCACAAATGGGATTGCCCGACATGAAGTTGCCTATTCAGTTTGCTTTAACATATCCAAATCGATTTAAAACAGATTTTCAGCGATTTAATTTCATGGATTATCCAAATTTAACTTTTGAAGCTCCAAACAGAAGCGTTTTTAAGAATTTGGATTTAGCTTTTCGCGCGATGCATGAAAATGGCACTGTTGCTTGTACGTTGAATGCCGCTAATGAAATTGCCGTCGATGCTTTTTTGAATAAAAAAATTAGTTTTATTGAAATCGCTCAATTAAATGAAAACGTGGTTAATTCATGTATTAATACACTTGCACCAAACTACGAGGATTATGTTTCATCTGATTTAATTGCACGACAAAAAGCACTCGAATTAATTGGTAATTAACCTTGGCAAGATTTTAGTTATAATCGTATTAAAAACCGTCCAAAATGAAACCATTTTTTTATCTTTTCCTTCTCCTTCTAACCTCTTGCACAGCGCAAAAGGTTTCCGTTTTTATGGAAGTTTATAAACCATATTGTGGTGGTGCAAAACCCACTCCTGAAATGGCAAAAGGAACAAGAACGCCTTTCTCAAATGAAAAAATAGCTGTCTTCAAAATGAGCGATGATTTAAAATCTTTTGAGATGGAAAAATGGATTCAATTAGATTCTTTAGGGAATTGGAGTGGCAAACTAAAACAAGGAAACTATATCGTTTTTCGTTCAGATAAAATGCTTTCCATCGAAGAAATTCAACAAAAATTCAAAAAACCGGATAGTGAACTTTATGCCTTCGTTGGTATAAAACAACTTGAAACGTGGAAAGCAACAGCTGATTTTACTTTTGAAGTGAAAGAGGAAACCAATGTTTCAATTACTTTATCCGAGAAGTGTTTCGTTGGGCTAAATCCATGTATGGAGTACATCGGTCCAAAACCAAGATAAACCTAGAAAAACGCCCGCACTTCCATCGTTCCGCTTTGAATCAAGCGAGAATTTTCAGATTTTCTACCTAAATACTGAATGGAAAGTTGAAGGTTTTTGGAGACATTTCTTTGGTAACTTATGTTCCAGGTGTAGTTTGTTCCGGGTTTTAAAGACTCCAGCAATTCGAATCCAACCGCAGAATTACTATTTCCCTCAAAATTCATACGAACAGTTTTAAATTCTGCTTGAAAACTACCTTTTTCTGTTTGATTGTATTTCAAACTACTACCTACTTCCAAGAGCGAACATTTTTCTCCTCCTAATTCTTGCGCATTTACTTTCTCTGAAATTCTTCCGTCTAAGGAAATTCTAAAATTCGTTGAAGGTTGAAAAATCAAACTTGGTTGTGACGTCTTGTAATCGTATTTATAGTTTCTACCGATGGTATAATCAGCAAAAGATTCCTTTGTCCCAAGTTGACTTTTTACCTCTATCGAAAAAGTTGGTCGAATGTTCCATCGAAAAGAAAATTCGTGTGACGCATTTCGCTTTGAATCGAATCCGCTCGCTAAAAGCGTTTTTCCTCGGACATCTTGAATGCTATATTCTGCATTCACAATACTCGATGTTCGGTTGAAAAAAAGAGAATTCTTCAAGGTTGAATTAGTGCTTACTAAATTTTGATCATTAATTGTTGTTGCAAACGGATTGAACGCTTCATTAGGGTCAAAATCGCTAATTTTTCGATTGATTCGGACGCGAGCTTGATTGGAAAAACGGGACATAAACTTATAAAATACTGATTTATTAGCCCAAATTCGTTCAGGTCTCCAAAAGATGCTTTGATTGAACTCATTCGAATATGTTTTTATATAGGTGTTACTAGGAATAAAAATGCGGACGTAACTTGCCTGATCGATAAACTGCGCTATTTCAAATTCGTTGAGGTCTTTGATTCCGTCTCCGTTATAATCAACCCATGCATAAATTCCTTGACCATCGTTTACTTTGAGGTATTGAAACTCACGTTTTTGTTCCAAGCCGGAGCCGACTTCATAAAACGTGTTCCAGGTCAACGCGTTCCTCCACCACCTTGCTTCATAGTCAATTCTTCCAACCATCGAATTCTCAGGTGTTTGGACAAGTAATATGGTATCTGAAACACTTAGCGAACGATATGCGGCAATGACGTTTAATCGTTGGTTTTTAAATTCAGCTAGTTTAATTTCTCCTCCAGCGGTAATTGCCTTTGCTACGGGTTTCAATCGGCTGCTATCAGCTCGTTGATCGTAACGCTCGCGATAAAAAAGCTTAAAAAATGTTTTGGAGGAATCCCCGCTTGAAAGGTAAAATTGGTAATCGAAAAATTGGTAACTCAACGGACTGATTTTATCGGAAGTATTTCGAAATTCATTTCGCTCGTGATCGTCGATGTATCCAATTTTGATTGATTTAAAATCCTTCGAAATGTCTGCACGATGTCTAAAAAATGAATTGTCAGAATAGTTGAGGTTTGGATTTATAGTTGTTTGCTCATTCTTAGAAGATAGAAAACTACCATCCCATTTCGCCGACCACCCTTGTTGTTTCCAATTTCCCTCTGAGGCGAAGCGATTTCCGAAATAGTCATTACCAATTGAGAAATGTTGACCTTCCAAATTCATAAAACCATTTCTTCTGTTTTTCAATGTGGAAGACAAATTCGCAACACGTTGAGAACCAATAAACCCTTTATTTCGCGTATTCCAATCACGGTCGAATTCCACCTTTCGGTATTGCTCAATCGGACTAAAATGAGTTGATAAAAGTTCGATTTCTGCAAAGTTTTCAAGTTGCCAACCTACAATAGAATCTTTTCCAAAAGGAAGTATCGATTTGATTTTTGTTCGATTGGCATAACCCTGATCGTCTGAACTATTAAACTTTGAAAAAGTATTTAAATCATTTGTAGAAACCG
>JACCDP011511528.1_pt1 | contig 11348 bp, 11 predicted proteins | sample 7445841 | NCBI WGS metagenome assembly JACCDP01 (sample SAMN15323441, study PRJNA562643) | freshwater metagenome | isolation source: river surface water | place: USA:Blue River Watershed | collected 2017-08-17
ATCCTACAACAAGTTTCCGTCGTCGTGTCGCATGGCTCTTGAAGGCACGTGATCGCTACGAGTGCGCGACCTGTACGACAATTGCCATGTACGATTTGCTCAAAGGTGTAAGCGCAGTAAATGTGCCCCCCTATGATTTATCACTTGCGGAGCGTTGTAGTGAGGCTACACTGACCTTTACACGTTCTTTCTGGAAGGCGCGGCCGTTCCCTGATGTAAGTATGGCAGAAGGTGAAGGATTTCTCAAAGGGCGTGAGAGCCAGTGTGCTGAAATGCCTCCTCAGCAAATTATTGTTGCCCTAAGCCACGGAAATAATCTTGGATCTCGCCAAATGCCAAATGCTGGAAATGGTTGCTTCTGGGGATTCCAGCGACCCCTGCTAGAATTTCTCCATGGCCTTGTTGGCATAAAGGTGGAGGAGGAGAAATAAGCAATGGAAGATACACGCCCTATAGGATTTGTTGTATTTGGATGCTTGACAGTCCCCAAATACAAAGAACAAGTAATTGATTCGTGGAAAACATGGGCTCAAGATGCGATAGATGCTGGTTGTCTCGTACGATTTTATGTTGGAGAAATCCCTGATGACATTGATCCAGCTCTGCGAGAGGTTTGCGTCAATATTGATCAAGGAGATTACTATATGTCTGCGACATTCAAACAGTGGCGTGGTTTAGAACATATGGTCACAACACTACCACCCTGTAAATTGTACTTTACCGCTGGAACGGACACCTTTGTAAATATAGACGGCGCAATGGAACTTGTTGAAACGTATAAAAAGTTTCCACTAGTTGTTATTGGTGGAGGAAAAGGATGTGAAGAAGTGGAAGGACAAAGGATAGACTATTTTACAGGTGGTGCTGGGATTTTTATCAGCCAAATGGCTCTGCTGCTCATTTTAGACGATTTGCCAGAATTTATGCCGCGCTGGATTTCTTCTACAATGGAACCCAAAGGAAACTATATCACACCAACATGTATTGAATATAAAGTACTTTTGGCAGCATCTGATTTACAATTAGGATGTCTTTGCCATCAACACCCTCAAATTGAGTGGATTTCTCTTCCTGATCGCATGTGGGGAGATCGTACATACAAAGGTGAAGGAGTAGATCGTAAAACACTCATTTCTTGCCACCATATGAAGCACGACGATTTTTACGAGTACTATACCGCCTAGAACCACCTGTTTTAGGAGCCACAGGATCTAGAAGTGTATTTTCGCTGGTTTCACTGATTTCTTTAGATTTTTCCTCTTTCGGTTCCTCTGGGTTTGGATCCGCAAGAGGGACCACAACAGGCTGCATTGCTGCTGCAAGTGTATCTCCAATGCTTGCTGGCTGATCCTTACACTTTTCTGTGATTTTCTCTGGAAGCGTTGGAATATTCATGAGTTCAAAAACAAGGCGCAAAGGAGGAATGGCCATGGCTGGGGCCAACACCATTTGAAATTCAGCAGAACAGTAAATCTCAGGATTACTCAACAAACTCTGGAAATTCTGAATATCATCAAACGTAGGGATTTTATCCAATGGGATACGAGGAAATGTGACTTTGACACCTGCTTGTTTCGCGGCACCTTGTGCCTTTTCTTCCAATGCCTCCAACTTTTCATGGAGTTTCTCCACTGAGGCTTTGGCTTTATCAATCATTTGATTCACAGCACCACGGACAAAATCAGGACTGGCAACACTTAGGAGCCAAAGCCATCCTCCAATCACCATGGATTTGGAAGACGCAAATAAATCGTCCTCCAATCGCGCTTGAATATCAGGACTGACAAAATTATAGACCCAACGACCGATTTTTCCTACCATGCCAAATAACATCCAATCTTGACTCACCATTCCAGCCAAGGAAAGCAAACCATCCTTCCACTCTCCGCGCAGAACATCTAAAATCGCCAAGACAAGACTGGAAATCTTTCGTAAAATCGCTACATCATAAAAATTATTGCTGACAATCAAACGACATGCTTCCAATACAGCATTCGCAACAGGTAAAATAAGTCTCGCTGGCATTTGGAGACGAAATGGTAAATACGGTAAAATAGGTCCAATCGCTGGATCTGTTGTCATTTGATTGATAAATGCTACTGGTCCAACTGTCGCAGCAATTTCGCGATTTTTCTGATCAATCATGGCCAAATATTGCTTGATTTTCTCATATGTTTCATCAATACTAATCGGTGGCATCTCGGCAGAAGGTTGTACAAAGGAACTACTCGCTGTAAATTTCATTGGATTGAGCCCTCCACCACCCGCTTGAATCATCGCTGGAGCAGCCTCCTCCAATACCATTGCTTGTTCTGGGGTCCAAATCGCTTCACCAGCAGCATCTACAACACCTCTTGCCCATCCTGTATGCGATTTCTTATCTAAAAATCCTAATAGTGTTCTACTAATTCCATCCATGGCATTGTAGATATGATTGGGAACTTGTTCCTTGTGAGTAGTCAAAAATGATTTTACATTGTTGATTTGTCTGAGGACCTCTGCCTCGCTGATTGCTGCATTTCCCAGAGCGACTGCCTTTGGGTCGTTCATCCTAGTTTATCCATAGATTTGGACATGGATTATTTCGCATAAAATTAGTTTTGAATTTACTCGGAAATCTCTTCTTAACCACTGCACATCAGGCAGCCCTCACCATTCGCAGCCGCATCATTGGCCTTCTTCTGTTCCTCTTCATACTCACGTGTCAGACGCTCTAGCATTTCCTTACGACTCAGTTTGTCTGAAGTGACCGTTACAGTGATTGTGGACTGCTGTTGTTGAGGCTGCTCAATCTGCGCTGCGGTCTGCGACAGGAACTTCGGGTCCACCGTGAACTTCTGCGCCATGACAGCGGCCTTGGTGCGCAGATAGTAGCAGCCCGTCTTCAGACCCTTGCGCCATGCGTAGAAGTGCATAGACGTGAGTTTCGCATAACTCGGGTCCGCTACAAACAGATTGAGGCTCTGGCTCTGACAGATGAAGGCACCACGAGACGCCGCCAGATCAATCAGAGTGCGCTGCTTCAGTTCCCATGCCGTCTTGTACAGATTCTGAAGATCCTGGGGAATCTCAGGAATACCCTGTACACTGCCATTCTGCGCAATGATCTTCTGCTTCAGATCCTCATTCCACAGACCCTTGTCCACCAGATCCTTCAGCAGATACTTGTTCACAACAATATACTCGCCAGCCAGCGTGCGGCGCGTATACAGATTGCTCGTGAATGGCTCAAAGCACTCATTGTAACCCAGAATCTGACTCGTACTCGCCGTCGGCATCGGCGCCATGAGCAGAGAGTTACGAAGACCATGGCGCTTCATGTAAGCACGTAGGCTCGTCCAGTCCAGAGTTCCCTTTTGTTGGGTGATCGGCACAATACCCCACAGATCAGGCTGGAGTTTGCCCTCAGATGCGGGACTACCCTGGAAGGTCTCATATGCCCCATCCTCCATGGCAAGTCGCACAGACTCCTGAACGGCTGCATAGTAGATATGCTCAAAGATCAGCTGGTTGACTTCAGCGGCCTCGGCAGAATCCCACTCAAGACGGAGCATGGCAAAGACATCTGCGAGGCCCTGAACACCAAGGCCGATCGGACGATGGCGCATGTTGGACCGCTTCGTCTCAGGAGTGGGGTAGTAGTTGACGTCAATGACACGATTCAGATTCCGTACAGCCACCGCCGTGACCGCCATGAGTTTGTTGTAGTCAATACCATCAGGGCCCACAAAGGACGGGAGACCAATAGAAGCCAGGTTACACACCGCCGTCTCATTCGCATCACTGTACTCAATAATCTCAGAGCACAGATTGGATGACTTGATCGTTCCTAGATTTTGCTGATTGGACTTGGCGTTGGCGGCGTCCTTGTACACAAGATACGGCGTACCTGTCTCCATTTGAGCATCCAGAATCTGGAACCACAGCTTGCGAGCCGAAATAGTCTTTCGCCCACGCCCTTCGGCTTCGTACTTGGTGTAAAGAGCGGTAAAGGCGTCTCCATGGACGTCCGCCAACCCAGGTGCCTCCGAAGGACAGAAGAGAGTCCACTCTGCATCACTATCTACACGCTTCATAAAGAGATCGGAGATCCAGAGCGCATAGAAGAGGTCACGCGCACGATCCTCCTCTGAGCCCGTGCCGAGTTTTAGTTTCAGGAAATCCTCTACATCTGCGTGCCACGGCTCCAGATACATGGCAAAGGATCCATTGCGCTTGCCGCCACCCTGATCAACATAGCGTGCTGTGTTGTTGAAGACACGGAGCATCGGCACAAGACCATTGCTCGTACCATTCGTTCCACGAATGATGGCGCCCTTGGCACGGATGTTGTGAATGTGAATGCCGATACCACCAGCGTACTTGCTGATCAGAGCACAGTCACTCAGCGTCTTGTAGATACCAGCAATAGAGTCGTCGGACATTGCTAGAAGGAAACAAGAGGAGAGTTGCTGGCGCGGAGTTCCTGCATTGAAGAGCGTCGGCGTGGCATGCGTAAAGTACTTTTGGCTCATGAGGTCGTACGTCTCCAGAATACGCGGCATAGCAACGTCATCCGCCTCGTCTGCCCACATGCCAACCGCCACTCGCATCCACATGTGCTGAGGACGCTCTAGAACTTTACCACTCGTGCTCTTGAGCAGATAGGACTTCTCCAGGGTCTTGAATCCAAAGTAATCCAGGAGATAGTCACGATCGTGCTGGATATAGTTGTTGAGCGTCTCAGCGTGAATCTCCACAAAGTCCTCCACGGTACCGTTGAGATACGAGATCGGCTCACCCGTTTTAGGTGCGACCTGCGTACACAGTGCCTTGACCACTTCAGAGAAGAGCGGCTCCGTGTTCTTCTGGTGATTACTGATGACGATACGACCTGCAAGAGTGCCATAGTCAGGATGGACCGTAGCGAGGCTGGCTGCGAGTTGGCTCGTCAGTTCATCCAGTTGCGTCGTCGTAACACCGTCATAGATCTGACCGAGAATCTTCTGGGCGAGGGCCGTCGGGTTGACCGAGAGGCCATCCGCGGCACGACGAATGCGCTCTAGGACCTTGTCAAAGGAGACGTCCTCACGGCGACCGTCGCGCTTGACCACCTGCATGCTAAGATTATCCGAGAAAGACATGGTTGCTCTGTAGCGCAAACCTGGAAAATGAACAGAATCAATTTTCTCCAGAGTGATAATTCTCAGCACAATTAGATGGACCTCGTTGGTGTCTTGAGTATTTTTCTAGTGGCTGTATTACTCAGCACACTTTTGGGATATCAAATGAAACGTGCTGTTTGGCCTGTCGCGAGACCACGTCTAGAGGCAACATGGCCAATGCGCCCTGAAGGATTCGCTGATATGACTCTTGAGCAATGGTTGCCGTCTCCCGAAGTTGTCACAAAGCCCGCTGCTGGAGAGTGCCCTGGATCCCTTTTTAACGCAGCAAACTATGATGGTGTCAAGGGTGTCTATAAGAATTTTGATCTCGTCGCTGATTATATTCCTGCAAAGGAAGGCCCTCGTGTTGCTGTTGGACCTACATCCCAACAGTGCTATGAGCGTGACTGGGCGACTGGCCTAGAAAAGGGCGGATCCTACGCCCAACGGACCAACAACTTCAAACATGGATACCCTGACAGTTGCTCTGCGCCAAATCATGATTTGGTTCTGGATTTCTATAAGGAGAAGCCCATGGCAGGACCATATATGTTGCCAAAGGTGGTATAATTCGTATATATGATTATTAACGAGTGTTGTGCAAACAAGTATTAAAATACTTGTTTGCTAATAACTGCTACATGTGTTACAAGAATTAAGTTCTAGTACGGGTCGGTGTTGGTGACCGTGTCTTGGAAGGTGTCACTGATGGTGTTCTAGAACGGCTTGCTGTGATTGTTCGTGAAGGTGTAATACTTGGTGTACGTGAAGGTGTTGGTGTCTTTGATGGTGTCACAGTTTTAGAACCAGTTATTGTTGTACTTGCTGTAATACTTGGTGTTCTTGATGGTGTTGGTGTTTGAGATGGTGTAATACTTGGTGTTCTTGAATTAGACCCAGTAATAGTTGTTGATGGAGTTTTTGAAGGTGTTCCTGTACGTGAAGGTGTTCCTGTACGTGAAGCAGTCCCTGTAGGTGTTCCTGAACGTGACGCTGTATTGGATGGTGTTCCAGATTTACTAGGTGTTCCTGAACGGCTTGCTGTTCCAGAGGATGTAATGCTAGATGTTGCTGTGATTGTGCGAGTAGGTGTTTGTGTAGGAGAGGATCCCTGCGTGGATGTAGGTGTCTGAGTAGGCGTTTGAGAGGAAGTGATAGACCCTGTACGTGAAGGTGTCTGAGAAGGCGTTTGTGTTGTTGAACCTGAACGTGAAGGTGTCTGAGAAGGTGTTTTTGATGGTGTCATGGTCCGTGATGGTGTTACTGATGGTGTACCAGAGCGACTTGATGTATTGGATGGTGTTCCTGATTTACTTGGTGTTCCAGAACGACTGGGTGTCTGTGATGGTGTTGGAGTTGGCGAAGATGTAATAGAAGGTGTTGGTGTTTTTGTTGGCGATGACCCTTGTGTAGAAGTTCTTGTACCTGTACCCGTTTGAGACGCCGTAATAGACCCAGACCGTGAAGGTGTCTGAGATGACGTCTGTGAAGGTGTTGGTGTTTTAGAAGGGGTTCCAGATGGTGTCCCTGAACGTGAGGCTGTTCGTGATGGTGTTCCTGTGGATGTACCTGAACGCGAACCTGTAATTGTTGTTGATGCTGTGATAGAGGTTGTACGAGATGGTGTAATAGACGCTGTTCTGGATGGTGTTGGACTTTGAGATCCTGTAATTGTTGTTGACGGTGTTGTACTCGGTGTTTTAGACGTTGTAATAGATGCTGTTTGTGATGGTGTTCCTGACCCAGATCCAGATCTTGAGGCTGTATTACTTGGTGTTTGCGATGGTGTACTAGAAGGTGTTTGCGATGGTGTACTTGATCCTGTATCTGATCCTGAAGAAGTAATTGTAGTAGATGATGTACGAGTTGGTGTTTGCGACGAAGTAATAGATGGTGTTTGAGAGGGTGTAGCTGAAGGAGTAACTGTTCCAGTTTGTGACGCTGTACTAGATGATGTTCCAGATTGTGTTCCTGTAGTGGTGGGCGTCTGGGATGATGTTGGTGTTGCAGACAACGTAGGTGTTGTAGTGGTTGACTGCGTAGAAGTTTCTGAGGATGTCCGAGTTTGTGTCTGAGACGAGGTTATTGATGATGTCATAGATGGTGTTTGTGATGGTGTTGATGTTGGTGTCCATGATGCAGTAGGAGATGCTGTCAGAGATGATGTTGGTGTTTGAGTTTGTGATGAAGTAGATGTTGGAGTAAGTGTTGCCGTTGCCGTCATTGTAGTAGAACCTGAACCACTTCCTGTTATTGAGACAGATGCTGTTGTGGATTCTGAACCACTTACAGTCACAGAACTGGAAAAACTCATGTAGGCTGTAGATGTTGCAGGATGTGTTAGAGTCTTATACGCAGAAGGTGAAGTGGAACTGCTGACAGAAGACAAAACCGACACTGAGTAACTTGGTGATGATGAAATGGAAACACTTGCTGAAGAAGATTCAGTGAGTTTAGGAGTTCTGCTATTCGTACGGAAAGAAGACCGTGATGGCGATGCTGATGCAGATACACTAGACGTAATAGAAGGTGCTAAAGTTGTTGTCCATGTTGCCTCTTGTGTCGCTGAACCAGACACAGAAGATGTGCTGGACACAGATACTGATGCTGATGCACTCGGCGATGGACTGACATACGATGTGTATGTAGAGGACTCGGATGGCCAAGGAGTACTAGAAGGCCATGATGTGCTAGAAGGCAACGGTGTAACAGAAGGCCATGAGGTTACAGAAATACTTGCTGAACTAGAAATAGACACACTTGGTGATGGGCTAGCATATGATGAGTACGTGGATGATTCAGATGGCCAAGGAGTACTAGAAGGCCATGCTGTTTGAGACACACTAACTGAACCTGATCCTGAAACACTCGGTGATGGGCTGACATGGGATGAATACGTAGATGATTCAGAAGGCCATGGTGTTGCTGAAGGCCATGCTGATTGCGTTGTACTTGCGGAGGGCGATTCCGTACCTAGTGCGGTTGGTGTAGAAGATGGCCAAGATGACTCTGACGCAGAGGCTGAGAGAGATCGTGTGGATGTAGGCGACACAGTTCCAGTTCGCGATCCTGTTCCAGACCGACTCGGCGACGATGAAACACTTGGTGATTTGGATCCAGTGCTTGATCGTGATGAAGACGATGATGCTGTCATCGTTCGTGTAACAGTGCTAGAAAGTGTACTACGTGTACTCGCTGTAGATGTTCTACTTCCACTCACTGATCCTGTAATGCTGAGTGTAGAAGAGGCGCTGGAAGACGCAGATCCACTCGGTGATCCAGAACCGCTTGCTGATGCCGACAAAGATGCTGAATCGCTCGGTGGTGGCTCTGTAATCGTTGCTGTCTTGGATCCAGTTGGAGATAAAGAAAGGGTTGCGGTTGTTGTGGTTGATGAGGTCCATGTCTGAGATACTGTAGCAGATCCAGAGGTATGCGCCGTTTCTGTAGTCGTACCTGTTGTAGTTCGTGAAACAGACGCTGAACGAGAACCACTCGGTGATCCTGTAGAAGACCTGGTGAGTGTAGCACTCCGTGAATCAGTAGATGTTGTTGTACCTGTTTTACTTGTAGATACAGAGGCCGTTGCCGTTGTAGATTGTGTACTAGAGCGTGATTGTGAATTCGTGGTTGTTGTCGTACCAGACGAAGATGCTGATCTAGATTGTCTTGGGCTGCTTGTAGAAGTCCTGCTTGTACTCATTGTAGCAGTCGTTGTTGTTGATCCACTTTCTGAAGGAGATCGTCTACTACTCGGTGAAGATGTCAGCGTTGTACTGTGCGTGGACGTTGTAGTTGATGTCTTGGAAGTACTCACACTGGGTGTAGTAGTTCCAGTCCTCCATGCCGATGTAGTCACAATAGAAGAGGCTGACGTAGTTTTTGATGGTTGAATAGACGCAGAACTACTCGCAGTAGAACTCGTTGAACGTGATGCGTCCCTGGATGTAGATCCAGTTGCTGTTGAAGAGGGAGATCTAGATGGCCTCATATCCTGTGTTTTTGTTGTGGATGCTGTAGATGTACGACTCGTTGTAGATGAATGCGACGTTGTTCGTGTTACAGAAGCAGTAGATGAATGTGAAGGGCTTGACGTAGACGACCGTGAAGAAGTTACTGAAAGGGTCGTTCGTGAACTCACACTTGATGTTGCCGTTTTTCGTGCTGTAGCTGTTGAACTTAAACTTCCAGTGCTTGTTTTAGAAGCAAGTGGAGTCACAGTTCCCTTTGGAGAAACAGAAGAGGATTTTGAAGGTGCCATAGAACGTGTTGATGTACCTGTTGCTGATACACTCCGTGAAGCCTGTGTAGACCTTGATGCGGTTGTTGTCGCCGAGGAAGATTTGCTTGCTACAGCCGACTGACTAGGAGCTGAACTCGCCGAAGCAGTCTTTGTAGAGGATATAGTAGATGTTCCTGAACGTGTCGCCGTTGTCGTTCTAGAAACAGATGTAGAAGAGGTACTCGTTCGTGTTGGCCATGGTGTAACTGAAGGCCATGTTGAAGCAGAGGATGTCTTTGATGCAAGAGCAGTCTTTGTAGATGTCACTGTCTGAATAGATGTAACAGATACAAGAGATGTTCTTGTAGCCAGGGAACTCGCCACACCAGATCGTGTCGCGGTTGCCGTTCGTGTTGCCGTTCGTGAAGAGGTAGCGGTTAATGTAGGCAGAATCATACTCTCCAGAAGAAGTCTGGGTTGTACATTATGATAAGCAGTAAATACTGCGACCTCTGTGTTTTCCACAGGAGGCGTCTCACCATAGGTGGCGAGAAAAAGGCACGCAATACACGTAAGCCCTCTCCACATTCTACTCTAGGATCTCCCGTTTTCTTTAGCCTTTTCGTTTAAATACATAGTGAATATAGAGTGTAGATATATTCACTATGCCGAATTGGTTATATTTAGTGGTTGGAAGTCGCAATGGAGCGTGTGGTTCTACATATTATGCACAGGGTCTTTCCCCATTACAAATACCATTCTCGGGATATGATACAATACAAATTGTTCGTATGGGCTTTGAAGCAGGCCATGAAAATGTCAAACAGTTGCTCCCATGGTTTCTCAAATTTCAACGAGCCTATAAAAAACGCTATAAGGCGATTCACAATCTACGCTGGATTCGTCAACGTGAACTAGATGGTAAATCTAAGACGTTTCCTCTTCGGAACTTTCTTGAATGAGACATACCTTATCCTTCTTGGGTTTTCCAGCAGGGATCACAAAGTTTCCCGCTTTACATGCGGCGACATCCTTCCAAAATGCTTCCAGATCCGGTTTGACGGACTGAAACCAGGTCCGCGACCGACCCACGGTTGTGAGATACCATTGATTTGTCCACCACGGTACAGTTTCCAATAGTGTCTCATCTTCCGTAAGTGTAGGTTTCCATGCGACAGTGTTCAGAGGGCTGTACTCATAGCGATAGCTGTCACCCTTTTGAATAACAGCAATATGTCCATAGAAGACTGGGTTATTTCTGGTTGGTCGTGGCTGCTTGGGAAGTTCATTGCGCTGAGAGTACAAACTCTGGAATTTCACTTCCAGATAATCACACTCTTCCACATCGCCGACTTCCATTTGAATTTGCATTTGTGTCATGTACTCTTCAGGAATCCGATTGATAATTTCACGAGTCACAGGTGCCTTGAACTCTACAAACCGCCCAAGACGCTCTGGAGGACCTGATTCTACCAGACCATCTGGACTTGCTGCGAGACGAGCCTCTGTAGCATGCTTCAGACGACCCATCTCTCGTACTTTGCTCTGCGTAAGAGACTCATAGATTTGTTTCACTACTGGCTCAAACCGAATGCCCCACGTGAAAGGGTTCAAATACACAGTACGTTGAACTGTTGTGCGCTTGCTCGTATCTACATTTGCCGTTGCCTTATCTTGAACGAGAAGAGCTCGTGACCGTGTAGGTCTCAGAATCGTATGAAACTGGCTTGCCGTGAGAAGGTTTGCCGCGTCCATGTACCACTGTTGAGTACGCTGTTCTACTTGCGTGGAAGCGCACAGCCTCTCCAAGGCGCGACGGCGATCCTCAAGGGACCAGTTGATAAGCGTGGAATACTGCTTTGCCGCAACCAGTCGTGCAAGATCGGCGTAGGAGGATAAGAGGGTCGTAAGAAGGGGTTTTCCAGACTGTGCTTCTTTGGCTGTGAGATGGTCCTTGACAAGGTCGTTCCATGCGTCTTCAC
>JACCDP010076090.1_pt1 | contig 11347 bp, 13 predicted proteins | sample 7445841 | NCBI WGS metagenome assembly JACCDP01 (sample SAMN15323441, study PRJNA562643) | freshwater metagenome | isolation source: river surface water | place: USA:Blue River Watershed | collected 2017-08-17
AGCTAAGCCTCTCAGCGTCGATGATACTGCAAGGGGGACCTTGTGGGAGAGTAGATCGCCGCCGGACATCATTATAAAAAGGAGCTATTCCTTAACTTCGGTTATGGGATGTGCTCCTTTTTTATTTGGTCAAAAATCTACGAATACTTTTTACTTAATTCTTTAATGAAAACTCCACAGAACAATCTCTTCCACAATGAAATTCAATGCCTTTGCGAGATAGATTGATAGCGCACATCATTGCCTAACTTAGAAAATTTTTAAGCAATTCACCTGTTAGGAAATCATGACAATCACTAAGTCCGCTCCGGTGGCAAGACGACGAAAGAAAATTGCGAAAGTTAAAGGCAAGGAACCCAAGGTGTCTGAGAAGAGTGATCAGAAGTTGTTTGCGCCAGTGAATGAAGTGCGATTGGTTGGCAGAGTAACAAGTTTAGCGATAGCTAAGGTGCTGCCCAGTGGTGACAAGGTTGTGGAATTTCGAGTAGTAATCGGTCGCGAGAAAATACGAAACGGTAAGAAAGAGGTTGACTCTCTAGATATTGCAGCCTGGTCAGCAAGTGCAAGAAGGGCAGCGCTGGCGGTAAAGATTGACACTTGGGTAGAAGTAAGGGGTTCTGTTCGGAGAAGGTTTTGGCGGGCACCTACTGGTCTTGCGAGCCGTTGGCAGGTAGAAGCGAGCGATGTTGTTCGACTTTAGATACGGTTAGGGCATGGCAACCGATATCAACTCGATACTAAAGAAATATCTCGCAGCGATGGGCAAGAGTGAAGCCTCCGCCGCTGAGTTAAGCAAGGAGTTGCGAGGTTGGATTCTTGAAAACAGTGAGGTTGTAAAAGAAAAGATCGAGAGCCGGATTGACGAAACTGCGAGTCGAATGGGGTTTGTGAAAGCCTCAGACCTCGATAACCTTTTAGCTCGCATCTCTGATTTGGAGTCTCGTCTTCCTGATTCAAAATCAAAGGTTAAAAAAGCACCTGAAAAATCAGGCAAGAGTGTTAGCAAGTCTTCCCAGAAGCCTATAAAGAAAACTATTAAAAAGAGTTCTGTTGGAGCAAGGAAGAAAAATGCAAGCGAAAGATTAAAAGGTTAGGGGTCAATATGGAAGAAGTAACAGATTCGCAAGCACAGCTGGAGGAAATCAAATCTCGAATTTCGGATGTTCAGAGCAAACCCGTTGACACCCATTCGCAAGAGTTTGAGGGTATACATGCGGACCTAAGTCGAGTGCTCTCTGAAATCGACGGATTATAAATTTATAAATGAAGACAAGATTGGATGCTGAGTTGGTCAGACGAGGCTTAGCGCGCTCGAGAGATCATGCGGCAGATTTAATTGAATCACGCTCGGTCTTGGTGATCGGAATTCCAGCTTCGAAACCTGCGACGCAAGTTGATGCAGAAACTTCAATCACCATTCAAGGTGATCGCGACGATTTCGTATCTCGCGGTGGTCATAAACTTGCTGGAGCCTTGGACGCTTTCTCGGAAGTTAAAGTATCTGGTAGACGAGCTTTAGATGCTGGGGCTTCAACTGGAGGATTCACCGATGTGCTTTTGAAGCGCGGGGTTGAAAGTGTCGTAGCAGTTGATGTTGGTTATGGACAATTGGCATGGGAGTTACGAACTGATCCTCGAGTAATTATTCTTGATCGCACGAACGTAAGACATCTAACAATCGAACAAGTTGGTGAGCCCGTAGATTTAGTAGTTGCAGATTTATCTTTTATTTCGCTCACTTTAGTTCTGCCCGCTCTAGTTTCGGTAGCTAAAACTGACGCTGATTATTTAGTTATGGTCAAGCCCCAGTTTGAAGTCGGTCGCGAGAAATTGGGTGCGGGAGGTGTTGTTCGTGACGTCGCTTTGAGAAAGACTGCAGTCATGGAAGTTGCCGACTGCGCATATGACATGGGGTTAGGTTGCCAAGGCGTTGTAGCGAGCCCACTTCCAGGGCCATCTGGGAATGTCGAATATTTTCTATGGTTAAAACGTGGGGCGAGCGAACTTACACAAGAATCATTGGATAGAGCAGTAGAAAAGGGCCCGCAATGAAAAGCGTTCTGTTGGTTGTTCATCCTACGCGGCCTGCCGCAGCAAAGTTCGGAAATTTACTAGCAGCAAAGTTTATTTCCGAAAAGTATCAAGTATTTGCCAATTTTCCAGATTTGATTTCAGGCTCTAAGGAGATTGAATCCGTCGAAGAAATTTCGGCAGCAATCGTGCTTGGTGGGGATGGGACAATTCTGCGGGCGGCGGAATTAATTCGTGGTCACGATATTCCGATATTAGGAGTAAATCTTGGCAATGTGGGTTTCCTAGCCGAGATAGCTCAGCCATCTGCGGATGAAATAGTTCAAGCGATCCAAAGCGGCGCCATACATAAGGAGCCAAGATTGGTTCTTAAGTACGAAATTTTTCGTGAAGGAAAAATTTTCTCAGACGGTTGGGCTTTAAATGAAGTGGCAGTAGAACGAAGTTCATCGCAAATGTTAGAACTTTTTGTTCAGATAGATGGCCGCCCGCTATCAAAGTGGGGCTGCGACGGGGTCATATGTGCAACGCCTACGGGTTCAACCGCCTATGCATTCTCGGCTGGTGGGCCAGTTTTGTGGCCAGAAGTTAGCGCTCTGGTTTTATTGCCACTTGCTGCGCATGCTCTTTTCTCACGCCCTATGGTTGTTTCTCCGGACAGCGAAATCGTTATTGACGTGACCTCCCAAAATGCACAGATCTCCTCGGATGGGTTGCGGCAAACAGATTTGCTTCCTGGAGATCGGATAGTGCTTACAAGAGATGTCAGCAAAATTCAGCTGGCCTATATAGCTGATGGGAAGTTTACGGACCGCCTAGTGGCAAAATTTAAATTACCAATCGAAGGTTGGCGCGGAGAATCGTCTTGAATTCGGCCAAGAATTTTGATTACGGAACAGAATGAGTAAGAAAAATCCAACGGAGAGTTTGTCTCCCAAAAGTTCGTTACGTGAACTAACGATTCGCAATCTAGGGGTAATCGATACTGCGGAGATCGAGTTCAAGTCGGGCCTAACTGTTCTCACCGGGGAAACCGGAGCGGGAAAGACCATGGTTTTGACTGCTTTGAATCTAATTCTTGGTGGAAAGTCAGATTCCGATTTTGTTCGGAGCGGTGAAGAGCGCTTAGCAGTAAGCGGAAGGTTTGAAATTGGAAGCGCAATTGCTTTAAAGGTTGAAGATGCAGGTGGCTATGTAGAAGATAGCGAAGTCATAATAAATCGATACGTAACTAATCAGGGAAAGTCAAAGATTTCTTTAGGTGGAGCGGTTAGCAGTGCTTCGCAGGTAAGTGATATTGCAGAGGGCTTGATTGAAGTCCATGCCCAATCAAGTTCAGCCAGATTGAGCAAATCTTCTATTCAATTAGAACTGCTCGACGCATTTAGTAATCATGGGAATTTGATTTCTGATTATTCGAATACTTATGAGGAATACCTACAGCTCCGTAAAAAAATTAACGAGCTCGAGAAGCAACTATCGATTCGAGAAGTAGAGATTGCAAAGCTGGAAAGTTTTGTTAAAGACTTCGAGGGAATTAAACCGCGTTCTGGAGAAATTTCGGATCTCGACAACGAAATTAACAAATTGGGGGCGGTAGAAGAATTGAACTCCGGGATAGTCCAAGGGCTGGGTATTCTCAATACCGAAGAGAATTCCGCATTCGTTGCTTTAGGAATCTCGAAAAAGATTTTGGAGAATTTAAAGGGTAAAGACTCTGAATTGGATGCCTTAATCGAAGACCAATCTGAGAGCATTTACGAATTGCTGGAAAATACCAGCAAACTTGAGCGCTACCTTTCGCGGTTAGAAGCTGATCCAGCGAGATTTAATTTTTTACAGACCCGGAAGAGTGAATTATTGGGGCTAGTAAAAAAGCACGGCAAGGGGACAGATCGAGATCTTGCCTATGAAAAGCTTCTTGTCGAAGGAAGCGAAGCCAGTGCGCGTTTGGCAGATCTACAGGGTGGAGATCTCAGATTAGAAGAGTTGCAGAACGAAAGCATCAAATTGTTCGCGGACTTGAAGAGGGCTGCTTTAGCGCTTTCAAAATCTCGGATCGATGTCGCAAAGAGATTATCTGAAGAGATTACAAATGAACTAGCGCTTCTGGCAATGCCTAACGCGAAACTTGTAGTAGAAGTTTTAGAGAATGATGCAGGGGAACCAAAGAATTATTTAACATCAGGCGTAAATGAAGTGAGTTTTCTATTTTCAAGCCACCGCGATGGCAAGCTATTGCCGATAGCTAAAAGTGCCAGTGGTGGCGAGCTTTCTCGTGTGATGTTGGCGATCGAAGTAGTTCTCGCGAAAAATTCGCCGGTCGGAACTTATATCTTCGATGAGGTTGATGCTGGTGTTGGTGGTAAGGCAGCAGTAGAAGTGGGTAAACGGCTTGCACTTTTAGCTAAAAATTCTCAAGTGATCGTCGTAACCCATCTCGCGCAGGTGGCAAGTTGGGCTGACAACCACTTGGTCGTAACAAAAAGCGAAAATGGTTCTGTAACGCAGAGCAATATTATTGAAGTTACAGGAACTGAACGGCGCAAAGAGATAGCTCGTTTGTTATCTGGGCAGGATGAGTCAGTTTCGGCACAAGAACACGCTGGGGAATTGCTTGATTTAGTCGCAAAAGCAACGGCGGAAATGATAGGTTAGTGTTCCATGACCGCCCAGCATGTAACCAAACATCTTTTTGTTACCGGCGGAGTGGCTTCTAGTTTAGGCAAAGGATTAACCGCCTCCAGTCTTGGGCGTTTGCTAACTTCCCGTGGTTTACGCGTCACTATGCAAAAACTTGACCCTTATCTAAACGTTGATCCGGGCACCATGAATCCGTTTCAGCATGGCGAGGTCTTTGTTACTGATGATGGTGCTGAAACAGATTTAGATATTGGACACTACGAGCGATTCCTAAACGTTAACTTGCATGGGTCGGCTAACGTCACGACAGGTCAGGTTTATTCGAATGTAATTGGTAAGGAAAGACGCGGCGAATATCTTGGGGACACTGTCCAAGTTATTCCTCACATCACTAATGAAATCAAAGAGCGAATCAAAGCTATGGCTGGACCAGACATCGATTTGGTCATAACTGAAGTCGGCGGAACCGTTGGCGATATTGAGTCTCAACCATTCCTTGAAGCGGCACGACAGATAAGACAAGATGTTGGTAGAGACAATGTTTTCTACCTCCATGTTTCTCTGGTCCCTTACATAGGACCATCCGGTGAGTTGAAGACCAAGCCAACCCAACACAGTGTTGCCGCACTTCGCTCCATTGGTATAGCGCCTGATGCAATAGTTATCAGATCTGATAGGCCAATACCTGATTCAGTGAAACGAAAAATTTCTTCGATGTGTGACGTCGATCTTGAAGCTGTGGTTGCTGCGGTAGATGCGCCTTCGATCTACGACATTCCTAAGGTCTTGTTCAACGAAGGATTAGATAGTTACGTAATCCGACGACTCGGCCTTCCTTCTCAAGAATTGGTATGGGGGGAATGGGATGAGTTATTGGAACGCGTGCACAATCCGGCTCATCAAGTTTCAGTCGCTCTTGTAGGCAAATACGTAGATTTACCAGATGCATATCTGTCAGTAACTGAGGCGCTTCGCGCAGGTGGTTTCGCGAATAACGCGAAGGTGAATATTAAATGGGTAGCTAGCGATGATTGCGAGACAGAGAGTGGTGCTGCTTCAGCACTGAAAGATGTCGATGCTATCTGTGTTCCAGGTGGATTTGGAGTTCGTGGTATCGAAGGAAAGTTGGGCGCCTTAAAATATGCGCGCGAGAGAAAGATTCCTACTCTTGGCCTGTGTTTAGGTTTGCAATGCATGGTTATCGAGGCAGCAAGGAATCTTGGGAATATTGCTCTAGCTAACTCTGCAGAATTTGATCCCGAAAGTAAGGATCCAGTCATTTCAACCATGCAAAGTCAAGAAGACATTGTTGCGGGCAAAGGGGATATGGGTGGAACCATGCGTCTTGGTTTGTATCCAGCCGTTTTAGCTACCGGCTCAGTTGTTGCAGATGTTTATGGATCTACTGAAATTCAAGAACGTCATCGCCACAGATATGAAGTCAACAACAAGTATCGCGATCAACTTTCTGCAACAGGTTTGGTGTTTTCAGGTTTGTCTCCAGATGGCAATTTAGTTGAATTTGTTGAGTTACCGCGCAGCGTTCACCCTTATTACGTAGGAACACAAGCGCATCCCGAGTTCCTATCCCGCCCAACTGCAGCTCATCCACTATTTAGTGGTCTGATAGCAGCTGCAATTAAAAATAATGGATAGCGGGAGCGAAGCTACAAGAGTTGTAAATGATTACCTGAGCTTTGCTGCGATTGAAAAAGGTCTCTCTAAAAATACTGTTGCGGCATATCGCCGGGATTTAGAGAAGTTCGTAAATTTCTTGGAGCTAAAGAAAGTTGAAGTTCAAAGTGTTGATCATTCGGTTATTGACGATTTTCTCGGATGGATGCGAGGCGCGGGAGGCGCAAACCCAAGTAGCGAGAGCACCAATTCTAGAGCGATCGTGACCATTCGAAATCTTTACAAATTCATAGCTATAAGTAATCGAACACAAAACCCATTGCAGGACTATTCACCACCAAAAATTCCGAAGAGGCTACCTAAGGCTTTAAAGATTGAAGAAATTCTCTCCTTGCTAGAAGCTTCTAAATTTGGGGATGATGTTCTATCTATACGCAACAACGCACTAATTGAAATTCTTTATGCAACAGGTGGTCGAATTAGTGAGATAGTTGAATTACAGCTCTCTGATATATCAGAAATAAGCGAAACGTTCACGTTAAAGCTATCTGGTAAAGGCGGCAGGGAAAGAGTTGTGCCGATAGGAAATTACGCCAGAAAGAGTCTTGAAAAGTATTTAACGTCGAGTCGACCAGCTCTATTGAAAAGCAAGAGAAGTAATACAGTTTTCCTAAACACGCGAGGAAATTCTTTGAGTCGTCAGAGCGCCTGGGAAGTAATCACCGGCTGCGCAGAGAGGTCAAAGATTAAAGCGCATGTCACACCTCATGCAATTCGACATTCCTTTGCAACACATTTACTTGATGGGGGAGCTGATATTCGAGTAGTTCAAGAACTACTTGGTCATTCATCCGTAACTACAACGCAGATCTATACATTAGTCACGATCGATAAATTGCGGGAAAGTTATTCCAGTTCACATCCAAGAGCTAAATAGATATAGAAATTAGCGGATTTTTATTTACCGCGGAGTCTTCTGGCAATAATGCTTTGATCGCCCTTGGTTTCCAAGTCAGCGATAATAATTGCAAGTGACTCTCTGACGATACGACCGCGATCTACTGCTAGACCTAAGTCGCCACGTAGTGCTAAACGTGCTTGCTCAAGATCGTAAAGTTCTTCGGGGGATAGATAAACTGTAATTTTCTCATCATGTCTTTCGCGACCACTTGGCGATTTATCGAATGAGTTAACTCGACGACGAGGTGTAGTGCGGACAGATTTTTTATTTGTGATGGTGGCGGTAGGAACATCTTCAATTGGGGTAGGAGTTTGTGATGGCACCGCACTTAGTGTGGTTGTCTGTCTAAAAAGTTCGTCAGCGCCTGGAAGGCTTACCCTGCGACTCATTTTGCTCCTCCTCGATGAATAAGTTCACGTGCAAGTCTGCGGTATGAAACTGCGCCAGTTGAACTACTGGCATACGTTGTAATTGGTTCGCCCTTTACCGTTGATTCAGAGAATCTAACTGTGCGAGATATAATTGTGTCTAATAGATCTTCTGGAAATTCCTTGTGAATTAGTTCTAGAACTTCTCTAGAGTGAGCGGTTTTGCGCTCGAACATTGTTGCAAGAATTCCGTCAATCTCTAGATGTGGATTGGTATTAGTCCTTACTTTCTCAATTGTTTCGCGAACCAAGCCGAGACCAAGAACAGCGAAATATTCACACTCCATTGGAATAAGAACTCCGTTGGATGCAGTTAATGCGTTGATTGTTAGGGTGCCGAGCGATGGCGAGCAATCGATAAGAATGTCGTCGTATTGATCGATTATTGGTTCGAGCATTTTCCGGAGCTTGTGCTCTTTAGCTAATTCTGAAACGAAAGCCGCATCGGCGGCTGCTAAATCTTTGTGACCACGAATAAAATCCAAACCTGGAACATTTGACTTCAAAATAAATTCTGAAATGTTTGCCTGCGAATCATTCAACAGATACCAGATTGAGCCGTATTGCTCCTTGATCTGTTGTGGCTTAATGCCAAGACCTGTGGTCATGCTTGCCTGTGAATCGAAATCTATTAATAGAACTTTGCGTCCAAGCTCTGCTAGCGCTGCACCGAGATTGATTGTTGTAGTGGTCTTTCCTACGCCGCCCTTCTGGTTTACTACTGAAATAACGCGGGCAGGTCCCGGAGTGGGCGGAGTCTTAATCTGAGGGAAATCAAGCAACTTCTTACCCAGAACGCTTGAGGTCGCGGAAAGTTCCTCTTCACGATTTGTCGATTTAGTTCCTAAGCGAGAAACCTTCGAATTGCTTTTTGCCATGGCTGGACTCTACGGCGGTGCGATTGGGTGTGCAAGCGTAAGTGCATTACCTTTGCGCCATGAATGATGGGACGATTGAAGAGGCCGGAGCGCAAGTTTTAGATTCTAAAACTGATGCGCCAGCAGGTTTCTCCGTTCATCTTTCCAATTTCGAAGGGCCTTTTGATCTACTGCTGCAGCTGATTTCGCGGCACAAGATGGATGTTACGGAAGTAGCGCTCGGAGTGGTGACCGACGACTTCATCGCCTATATCAGAGCCCTTGAAGGCTCAGAGGATGGCTGGGATTTAGAGAAGACAACCGAGTTTCTGGTTGTGGCTGCGACTCTTCTGGATTTGAAGGCCGCCAGACTTTTGCCTTCAGGCGAGATCGAGGACGAGGGGGACCTAGCCTTGCTTGAGGCTCGGGATCTGCTCTTTGCCCGACTGTTGCAGTATCGCGCCTTCAAGTCGATAGCAACGATATTTAGTGAAAGATTAGCCCGTGAGGAGCGCAGTTTCGCCCGCGTGGTAGCTCTAGAGGCTCATTTCGCCAGTTTGCTGCCTGAAGTCCTTATCGGCGTCGGAGCTGAGCGCTTTGCGGCAATCGCCCAGAGAGTCCTATCGCCAAAAATTACCCCCACCGTAGGCATAGCCCACATCCACAGCCCGCTTGTCAGTGTTGCCGAGGAAGCGATAACCATAGTTAATGAATTACGCAGAACTGGCAAAAGCACATTCAGACACTTAATAAGCGATGCCAGCTCTGTTCTAGTCGTTGTAGCGAGGTTTTTAGCCTTGCTCGAGCTCTATCGTGAGGGAGTCGTTCGATTTGAGCAGGTAATTGCTCTCGGCGAGCTTGCCATAACTTGGACTGGAAGCGCCGAAGGCGAGATCGAGGTCAGCGATGAATTTGATTCACCGGTAGTTCAATCCGAAGATAATACAAATGGAGATCCTAATGTCTAATCTTGAACTTAATAGATCACTTGAAGCGATACTTATGGTTGTCGACGAACCAGTTTCCGAGGTGATTTTGGCTCAGATTACTGAAACCCCGACTGAGACTGTCAACGCTGCCCTTCAAGAATTGGCGGCGGGGTATGAAGAATCAGGTCGAGGTTTTGAATTGCGGCAAATTTCTGGGGGATGGCGTTTCTATAGCCACCCAGATCTAGCTCCGGTGGTCGAGAAATTCGTCCTGGACGGTCAACAATCACGTCTGACACAGGCAGCTCTTGAGACCTTGGCAGTAATCGCCTACCGCCAGCCTGTTTCCAGGGCGCGAGTGTCGGCAATCCGTGGCGTAAACGTCGAAGCGGTCATGAAAACTCTCGTGACTAGGGGATTAGTAGAAGAGAGTGGCATCGAACACGAAACTGGCGCGATCCTTTACAGCACCACAAGCTTCTTCTTGGAAAAACTAGGTCTAAATAACGTCTCTGATCTGCCGGCGCTGGCTCCATTCCTGCCCGATGTGGATGCTCTAGACGAAGTTCTTTCTACACTCACCGACTAAGCCTCAACTCTCAAGGGATTTGGGCGAAGCTCTCTTTTGCCGTAGCCTAGGCCTGTAAGTTTTTCACAATCCAAATTCCACGCTGTTGAAGCTGTTGAAAAGAGTAAATATATGAGCCTAATACGTCTACAAAAAATCCTTGCCGACGCTGGCATTGCGAGCAGAAGAGCAAGTGAGCAGATGATTCTCGATGGACGAGTAAGTGTTGATGGAAATCAGATTTTTGAACTGGGGAGCAAGTTTGACCCGGAAATCTCTAAAGTTGAGGTTGATGGTGAAGCAATAAAGCTCAATAAGACTAAGACTTATCTTGCTTTTTATAAACCAAGAGGCGTTATATCCACCATGTCCGACCCTGAAGGAAGGGCAAATTTAGGGGACTTCTTTGAGAGTAGAAATGAACGTCTTTTTCACGTAGGTCGCCTCGATAAAGAGAGTGAAGGATTGATACTCCTAACCAATGACGGCTCATTCACCCATAGGGCAACTCATCCGAGCTATGGGATGAACAAGAAATACCTGCTCGAAATTGAAGGACAGTTCCTAAAGGAGCACATTGATCAGCTATTAAAAGGAGTCGTTCTTGAGGATGGAATGGCCCGCGCCTTGGAAGTGAAGGTTGTTCGAGAGGTCAACCCAAAACATCATTGGGTAGAGGTTTCAATCCATGAGGGTAGATTCCACATCATCCGTCGCATGTTTGAATTTCTAGAACTTGAAGTAATTCGCTTGATTCGTACGGAATTCGGGCCGATCTCGATAGGGGAGACCAAAGAGGGCCGCTGGCGGACTTTAAACTCGGTCGAGCTAGAAAACCTATATAAGGTTTTAAAGTTAAATTAATAAATATAATTTTTAAATAACGATTTACTGTTTTATCTGTTTTTTGCAGACATTCTAATAACTCTTTATCGATATTTCAACGCTCAGATTTTTGTTGAATATCGATATATTGTTATTCCTTCGTATTTGTATTTCCGACTCTTTTTATATCGACAATATTGAACCTCTATTTATCGATAAAACATTTAATTACTTAACAGGTTTAATGCTATCCCTCGGAGAGGGGTCGCAGGGTAGAATCGTCTGATGAAATCAGTCAGAGCCTTCCGCGGCGCCACCCAACTTACGGTGGACACTAAGGCAGAAATGAAGATGGCTGTAGTCGAGCTTCTAACCGAGATCTTGGAAGCAAACTCGATCTCTAATGATGACCTTATTTCGATCCTGTTCACGGCCACGCCGGATTTGAAGAGTGACTTTCCAGCCGCAGG
>JACCDP011298893.1_pt1 | contig 11347 bp, 10 predicted proteins | sample 7445841 | NCBI WGS metagenome assembly JACCDP01 (sample SAMN15323441, study PRJNA562643) | freshwater metagenome | isolation source: river surface water | place: USA:Blue River Watershed | collected 2017-08-17
CAGCAAGCATGAACTTAATCAACGCATCCTGGGTAATTTCTTCAGCCTTTGAAGAGTCTTTTAAAATGCGGTTTGCATGGGCAAGAAGTTCTGAACGGTGCTCTTTATAAAAAGATCCGAACTGCGCAACAGTCCAAACATGCGGAGCTTCAGACACTAAAGACTTCTTAAATGGCACTTTAAAACTTCTTTCTTAACCGGTTTAAACTTCAGTTGCACCCGTCGGTGCCTCTATAGACCTCTACGAATCCAGAACCAATATGTAGTGGAAAAAGGATAAATCGGACATTTCGCTTCTTTAATTCCCGCCTTCCCCCCAGTTACCCCTTTGGAAAAAGACTTGCCTCATTTTAGCACTTAATTCCAACGTTACCATTCACTTTGTTCTAACGATAGATGGAACCCAAATTAAGTTCGATTGGAACGGAAAATTCGTGTGTGAAGTTTAAGGTTTTGTAAAAATCCCTAAAATGCTACAAGTCTGCTGTGTTTGCCCTTGGCTAAATACCCTAAGTTAAATGCAAGAAGTAAAACAATAAATTCGTCTAAGTTTAGATTTTCAGTAGCATTGTTTATTCATTGGATTTACAGAACTAAAAGAATTACTAAAAAATAATCAATTTTCTCTTGAAAAAATACTAAGTGAATAATCATTTAGTTTCTATTAATTTGAGTCCAATTACTTGGTATCAGCATAGTTGGGGTTTCGGCATTAGCAAACCACGGTACTGGTGCAACTACAACATCTTTAGAGCTCAGATAAGCAGCCCACCAACTAAATGTTGAATTTGAGATTATGATGCTCTTGCCTTTGCTCATTGTTACAAGAACTCTTAATGGTGAATCATCTGAACTGCCTACAACTCTTATGTCACTTGAAACTCGGCTAGATATTGAGCTTAATGCTAATTTTGGTTCATCTGAAAAAAGCCAAATATTTTTAACTGAGCTAACATCTGTTACAAATTTAATTCCTTCTACAAAATAAGAGGTGCTAACAATTCCAAAACTGTTCTCTGATTTATAATCCCCTAATCTATAATGAATTACTAGATCAGGAAAATCTTCTTTGTCTACTTGATCTATAGGTTGAATTTTATCTAGAGCGTGGAAGATTAAATTTTTTGCTCTACTACTTTGGCTAAAAGTCTGAAAATACCCAATAAAAAGGTTACCCTTTCGATTTTTAAAATTCTTATCGTGGCCGATTCCAATTGAAACTCGCGGAATTACAATTGAATTCAAATGCTTGGAAAATACGATAAATCCTAGAAGCGTTAATAAGTAACGACTTAAAGAGTGCTTCTGAAGAAACTGTCGACGAGTAGCGCTAGATAACAGTAATAAATAAACTTTTTTGGATAGGACGTGTCTTTTGCTACAAACATGAAAAGATACCTCACCCAATAAATCCAAATTTGCAATTTCAATTTTTCCCTTAAATGTTCTTGGCTCACCTAAGCAAGTTACTACGCAAATTTTAGATTCAGTAGCTGTGAGGGCCCCTGCGAGTTGAAAAAGTTGGTTTCCTAAACCCCCGGTTATAATCAGAAATTTTTTCATACTCTAAAATTTCTTAAAATAAGAAAAATTACATAACCTAGCGCTTTCAAATTGGTAAAAAGACTTGTTGGTCTAAAACTTTTCATTAAAAAGAATTTACTTAAACTAGAAAAATTTATCGCTCCAACATAAACCGACTTAAAAATCGTTATTTGAATTCGTAATAACATAATTGATAATAACTGCTGTACGGGTCCAGTTACGCATGATCGTAAAACTCTGATTATTTCAAAAACTTCAATAAGATCAGGCCGGGCTGAGTACTTTCGAGTTAGCTGCCCATCTACTCCCCTAAAGTATTCATAAAACACACTATTTGAAAATATAAATTTTGGACTTAAGCATAAGCATTCAGCGAAAAATATCTGATCTTCCCCTATTTGTAATTGCTTGAAACTTAATTTATCTATGAACTCTCTACGGAAAACCATTCGCCATAATCCAGGGCTAAACGCGACTGATTTGACGTTATTATCTTTAGGAGGCAATATAATTTGGTCCGAATCTAAATGATTTCTAATAACAAATTGTCCAATTAAAATATCAAAATCAATTTTTGAATTGAGTATTGAATCATAAACTTGAATAGGGTTTGGTAAGTCATCCGCATCCCAAAAGCTTATATACTTTGAATTCGCTAATCTCAGCCCCTGATTTCGAGCAGCACCTGGAGAACCATAATAACCTGAAGTTAAAATTATACTCTCAGAATAAAAACCACTTAATAAACTTTCAAGTTCTAATTGCGTAGCAGAATCACTTATATCGTGAACAATAATAATTTCAATTTTGTTATTTACCGCAATTGGTATCCATTTGGCTAGATTTTGAAGCCTGCCTGCCATGTTTGTTATAGGAACAATTACCGTAAGCACGATCTAAATCTACATTACTTTAAGGATAAATTAAGCAAAATATAGCAAGTGAGGTTAAAGTAACCATATGACTCATAGCGCTAAAAGGGTTTTTGCAAAGAGAATGATTAAAATTTTTAGGATATCTAAGGTTGTCATGAAATTAAATTCTGTAGCTGTTGAAATCTTTTTTTCAAATCTAAGTCGCCAAAGAATTGATGAATTGAGAAATTTGATGCCATTAAGCATTGGAAAAAAACTTAAATTGAAAAGGTATGGATCAAATTCCGATGGAGGATATCTGCTCCATGACGATATTCTAAGAACAGATATTTGTATATCTCTTGGAGTAGGAAATGACTTTTCTTTTGATTTTGATTTATCAAACGAATGTGAAAAAGTACTAATGTTCGATCACACGATTAATGAGCCATTGATTACCAAATCGAACATTAAATTTGAGAGAATAGGAATATCTGATGTTAAATCAAAAGATTTTACAACTATTGATGAAATTCTTAAGCAACTGCCAGATAAAAATGATTTAATTCTTAAAATTGATATAGAGGGTTCAGAATGGAAAGTACTTAGTGATTTATCTCAAACTTCTTTACTCAGATTTAGACAAATTATTGCAGAATTTCATAATTTACATCGTATTGCTGACGACAAACTTTTTTCGGATATGCGATCTGCATTGGAGAAGTTGAATAAATCTCATGATTTAATCAATATTCATGCTAACAACTGGTCAGCTTTTCAAATTATTGAAGGAATTCCTGTGCCGGATGTAATTGAGGTCTTATATTTACGTCGAGACTCCATCAGTTCAGAAAACTCAGTTATCACAACTTTAAATTATCTTGGTAATATGCCAAATAATCCTGACTTATCTGATTTTTCTTTAAGTTTTATTTCAATTTTAAAATTTCGTGAACCATTTTCTAATCATTTTAAAGGGATATTTAAGTAATCGATAAATAGTACCGTTAAGATTGAGCCTTTTTGAATGATCAGTTGATTTATTATTAATCAGTGCTGGATTAACAAACAACCTTTTCCCATTCTTGCGCAGCTCAGCATGGAACGGAACATGCTCGCATATTGGAGTGCCGTTAGAGGTAATTCCTGAGTACTCTCCTTCATTTAGTGCGCCCCTTCTATATAAACCAAAACCTCCGAATGCAGAATCAACCTCGATCCAATTATATTTCTTAGGAATATGTATCATTCGACTTCCTAAACTTATTCGAAGCGCCCGCTCTGGAAACTTAACAAACTCACGGTAAAAATTTAATTGCTGCCAACAATCATTTGGTGACCAAAGAGGATGGCGCAGTGCCCAAATATCATAATAACGACCTTTTTGATTGGCAAAGCATGCATCCCAATCCGATCGTATGAAGCAAGAGTATATTCCTTGCTCATTTAATTCATTATTTAAACCGTTAAAATCTGCGATTGCCACAAAATCTACTTGACTAAAATTCTCATTAAGTCTAATTTCAGAAAGATACCTGTTTCTAGCTAAAGACATTCCAATGGTTCTTGATTCATTGGACTTTTGCAATGCGCCTAGTGAGACAAACTGAAAATTAGATTTCTTATTTGCAATTTCTTCTAATTTTTGAATACTTTGATCATTGCTATCGGACTCCACTAAAAACCAATACACGGTCTTAAAAATTTTCAGTGCGTTTTCAATATTTGTAATATCTTTTTCTATAGATTTATGAATATCTTTAACAATTCCAACAACAAGAATTGTTTTTTTATTGGTTAATTCATATTCCACTGGTATATTCCTACCAATCTATATTGTTGCAAGTCACTGATTATACTGGCATTCTTGTTAGGAAGGGAGAAGCGGTGGCCATTCCTTGTTTGATTGTTGCTTACTCCCGCGTAGAGGGCATATCTCAACTGATTTCTACAATTGATCCGCTTGAGGTTTCGCAAATATATTTAGCTTTAGATGGACCAAAATCTAAAGAGGTTGCAAAAATACAATCAAAAATTGTTCAAAAGGTTGAAATTTTTTGTAGCCAAAATTCAATTCCACTTAAAATCTGGAAGCGCGATCAGAATCTTGGAGTGGCAAAATCTATAATCACTTCGATTGAATGGTTTTTTCTTAATGAAGAATTTGGTGTAGTACTTGAAGATGACCTTGAAATAGGCACTAGTTTTTTTAAATATATAGAAGCAAATCGAGTATTGCTAGAAACACATGAGAAATTGCTCCTGATTTCAGGGAATCAATTCATGTCGAATTCGAATTTAGATCACTCGGTAAATTGGTGTAATTATCCCTTAATTTGGGGTTGGGCGACAACCAGAGATAAGTGGAAGGTGATAAAACTTGCAATACTAGATGAGAAAATTTATCTATTTAATAAAATGTTTGACAAAATAGAAAATTTCTGGAGAGTTGGTGCTATTCGTGTTAGGTTAGAGATCATAGACACTTGGGATATTGCACTTGCATATTTCATGATAAAAAATAAATTCTTGTGCTTGCTACCAGATACTAATCTAGTTTCGAATAGAGGAAATGATGTTTATGCACAACATACTTTAACTGGTGTATTTCCTTTAAATATACCAACCAATAATCCCAAGTTTCTAAGGGTAGATTCTGTACCGAATCTTGTAGATTTGCATAGGTATAATTCATTTCTAGAGAGTAGAGTTTTTAAAGTACGTTTTCGCCACCATTTTAACTATATATATTTCCTTATATTTATTTATCCACTTAGTCTTCGAACTATGAATAAATTAGCGAATTCTTTAACAAAATTAAAACTACCAAATAATAGTTAACTTCGTATCAATTTAGCTTGTGCATCAAAGTCAGGGACTTGGGACCTTACGAAATCAAAACTGCCTGTACTGACTATTTTTCCTTTATCCAGATAAACTACTTTATCTACGTTGCGTACTGTTGTTAGCCGGTGAGCAATAATTACAACAGTTACTTCTCCACTCAAAGCTTCTACAGCCTTAGATATCCCTAGTTCAGTCATTCCATCGAGCGAGCTAGTTGCTTCATCTAATACCAATAATTTTGGATTGGTGAAAAGTGCTCTTGCAATACCCAGTCGTTGCCTTTGCCCACCACTCATTTTGGAGCCACGCTCACCAACTTGAGTGTCTAGTCCGTTCGGAAGACTTTCTACAAAGCTCCATAGCTGAGCAATTTTGAGGGATCGGATTATTTCAAAGTCGCGTTGAGATTCCTTAGGAAATCCCAGTGTTACATTGTCTCTAATTGTGCCATTAATGATTATTACGTCTTGTGGCACATATGAGATTGCGCCTGGCCAAGTTTTTATAGCCTGAATCGGATCAATTCCTGAAAGCTTAACTTTGCCACTTTTCGGTTCCAAAAGACCCAAAACTAAATCAATTAAAGTAGTTTTTCCTGCACCAGATGGTCCAACAAATGCAACAGAAGAACCTTCCGGAATAATCAAAGACACCTCAGAAATTGTATCTAGTGCTGAATTTGGGTAGCAAAAGTTCAAGTTTGAAATTTCTATTTGTGGGATAAAATTAGGATAGGAAAATTCACATTCGTTTGTTTCATCTGGCTGAGGTGAATAGTTTTCTAAACTCTCGATTAAATCAAGTGTTGGTATAGCTGAACCAAGACTGCTTTTAATTTGAATTGCGGCTTGTTGAAGCCGTAGAACTGCTGGCGCGATTCTAGTTCCCGCTGCCAAAAATACTGCTAGTACAGCGACTGCACGGGTTGCGTCTTGAGTTAAAAACTGAATTGCTGCTATTACAAGTGACCCAAAAATAACTACAGATTCAAGTACATACTTACTAATATTTGGCATAAAAGCCATTTCTGCAGAGTTGTTGGCCATAGTCATTCGATCACGTTGGATTTGAGAAACATAAAATGAACGCCGGTCACGCACAATAGCTTCTCTATATGAATTTAGTACTTCAAGAATCATTTCGTTCGATTTAACTGAAAGTTCTGCTGCTTGAATTCCAATCTCGAGGGCACGTTTATTCATAAGTTGGTACAAAATGAATGCTGCAATTCCAAATATAGTGAAAGTTCCTATAGCCATCAGGGGATCGACAATAAAGAGGCCCATCGTCATAAGCATGAATAATGATAAATCAGTCGCTAATGTTACGAGAGTCCCAATTATTCCTAATGAGATGGTATTAACCCCAGCCAAAATTGCATACAACACTTCTTGTGAAGTTTTTGACTGAACTTCAAGTAAGTTTTGTGAAAATAACCTGGACACTAGATTTGAGCTGATGTGTGCTGATTTTCTGCTTAAGAAAAAAAGGATCCGACGTGTAAAGATAACCGAAAGAATCGTTCTAAGCACAAGCGTCCCGGCAGAAAGTCCGCCAAGTATTGCAACTTGTATCTGAAAAGTGAATCCGTCTATGTACAGTAGTTCTAAAATTTGTTGAACTCGATTACCAGCAGCACGAGATTGAATTCCACTTATGGCTAAGGCCCCTAAAATGCCAATAATTGCAACTCCTGCTAAATCCAAAATTCCCAGAAAAATTTGAACTATTGTAATTATTCGAATTTTACGTCGGTCTGCCTTTGAAAAAATTCTCAAAGCTCTCCTAGTTGTTTTGAATCCAATGAGCGGTACATATCTTTTCCACATCTTGGCTAGGATAAAATTTGAGGTTGAGATCAAAGTAGGGCCATCCTGGATGAAAAATCGGCAATTGTCGTTACTAAGCCTTCTTCAAGTTTTACTCTAGGATTCCAGTCCAAAACTGACTGTGCCAACGAAATATCTGGCTTGCGCTGTTTTGGATCATCTTGAGGTAAAGGCAAGTAATTCAATACCGAGTTAGAGTTTGTGATTTCAAGAATTTTTGAAGCAAGTTCTAACATTGTAAATTCTTGTGGATTTCCTAGGTTTATTGGACCTGTAATCTCTTTATCTGATTCAAATAATTTTTCTAAACCGCTTATCAAATCAGAAACAAAACAAAATGATCTGGTCTGAGTACCATCACCATAAATTGAAATGGGCTCATTTTTGATTGCTTGTACAATAAAATTACTTACAACTCTTCCATCAAGTAAATCCATTCTTGGTCCATAAGTATTGAATATACGAGCAACTTTAATTTGAACATCGAACTGCCTGTGAAAGTCGAAAAAAAGAGTTTCCGCAGATCTCTTACCCTCGTCATAGCATGCACGAATTCCAATCGGGTTCACATTGCCCCAATAATCTTCCTTTTGGGGCGAAACGTTAGGGTCTCCATAAACTTCACTAGTTGATGCCTGAAGTATTGGGATATGTTGGGTCCGAGCTAGTTCCAACATATTTATCGCACCCAATACGCTAGTTTTAATAGTTTGAACTGGATACCGCTGATATTGGACTGGTGATGCTGGACATGCTAAATTCATGATGCCATCAACTTCCAGCTTAATAGGTTTTGTAATGTCATGTTCAATAACTTCAAATTTTTTATGATCTCTTAAATGCTCAACGTTCTCCCTGAAACCCGTATAAAAATTGTCCAAACAACTTACCTCATACCCGTTATTCAAGAGCGATTCACATAAATGAGATCCTAAAAAACCTGATCCTCCCGTCACTAAGATGCGCATCATTACTCCTTGCTTTGACTATTACGAAATTTTGAGATCATAGATCGCTTAATGGGAGAAAGCCTACGTCTAAATCGGTGAATTATAGGTAAACCAATTAAAAATCGAACGAATGTTCTCCCTTGAATACTCTGAGTCAACATTCCCCAAATAGCTGAATAACTAAAAAATGGAATTGGTATTGGATTTCGAGACAAGTTTACAAATTTATGCAATTCCCATTTCCATTCTGGTGAAAATAGTTTCAAAGACTTTGAGTGTATATGTATACACCATAATTTCATCCTTTCCTGTGTAACTTTAGAAACTACGTAGAGATTTCCCTGTAGATCAATATCATAATCCACACAACTTGGATCGACTAATGAATCCCCTGATGTAATTGGCGTAGAATCGTGAATAAAAGCTTTTCCGTAATTGTTTCGAGGATCATGTCCAGTAAACCACATTCCAATAGCGGCACCGTCGAAAATTCCATCTTGAAAAATACTTACATCACTAACTTTATCTATAAGAGTATCACTCGCCTTGTTGGCACGATTTTTTAACTCAGGAATTGCATTGGTTAAGGAGGGAAATAACGAAATTTGCGTAGCGATTGATTCTCTTATTTCCGCCAATACAGTCATATCTGTATGCAAAGAGTTTTCCGATAGTAATTGTTGAATTTTCTGAATTATTTTAGAATGAATTTGAAAATTTGGGTAATACAACAAGGCCGATACATCGCGTTGGAAATTATAGTTATTCCACATGGGCTTATTTATTGAATCAAATATATTCCACGGAAAATTTGGTGATAACAAAATATCAGATTCAATATGTAAAATAGACCTACTTGGATTACTTTCATGAAACTCAGCTAGAGCAAAAAATCTTTCTAAGCTAAATCGCCAAAATCCTTGTCGAAATTTCGGGTCGTAAGAGTTAAAAACTTTATTTTTTAAAAATTCATTTTTTCTTTTGTAGAAATATACATCTATGTCCTTAGGAATATTTTTTAAATGTTTGCTTTCATCAATTACTAAGTGTGTTTCAATCTCTGGAAAAAGAATTTTGTGGCGCATAAGATTAAGCCATAGATGCTTAGCTGGAGATTTCCCTAGATGAACAAATACTGCTTTAGTATTCAAGGTTTGTTCCTTGAGAAATCTGAAGGTTTTTTTATAAAATCGGAGTGCTCAAGATAGTTATCACCATAAATAGCCGTTCGAGTCCAGGGCGTAGGCGCAATCACTTCACCTCCACGCCGAAGAACGATGATTCCTGCCCACCAGGAGAAAGTTGAATTGCTGAGTACTAGTTGCTTCGAAAAAGACAATAATGAAAAACTAGTCCATGTATCGGCCAAATCGCCCCCAATGACTTGAGAATTTTTGAAAATATTTTCAAATTCAGAATCTTTGCTATTTGCATCTGTAAAAATTAATGTTTTGAATTTTGGATTAATTATTTTCCGGAAATACATAGTTGTTAGTAGCCCTACTCTTTCCCAATTAACTGTAAAATCACCTCTACGTATGTGCAAAACTTGAGGGCAAGTAAGGATTTGATCAAATATTGGTGAGGACGATGCTTTACTAGTTGTAACAGCAAGTAATTCTTCGATATACAGATGTAGGTTATCTTCTACAAACTTTGTAGACTGAAAATATCCTCTCACAATCTTAGGTTTCTTTGATTTAAAGATAATAGTGTCAGATGGAATGTCAGTTTGTCTAATGTTCAAGAGACCAAGAATAGATTTAGAAATAGCTCTGTTTCTGTTTGTAAGCTTATCTAGCATTCTTAAGAATCTATTGAACTTAGCACTTTCTGCTATTGAAATTTTATGGTTACAGATTTCTGTTAATGGCAAAAGTTCACGTTTTGTATCTGATCCAGTTCCCAAAGGGTAATAAATTTTCACATCACACTTGAACAATTCTTCTAAATGATGCGCGAGGTTCCAAATAAAAAGTTGGTTACCCAGTCCGCCAACCGCCTGTACGCGAATCAATTTGTACCTGTTCTCTTTTATTTGAAAAGTAAAACTATATTGTAATCATGATGCAGAATCTGAAAATCCAATTCGGCTAAAACCTCTGCAAAAAAGGCACCTTTACCCGGCAGAACTCCAAATTCTTTCTTGAATTCAACTGCAATCGGTTTATTTTCTACTGGGATCCACTTTAGGGAACTAGGAGTATCGTCAATCATTAAAACTGTACCTTGCTTTATATAAGGCTTTATGGCGTCCATTTCATTTCTTCCATGAAGAGCACTTTCAAGTGGGTTTTCCCAATCGATGTCCCAACTATCCAAATAAAATAGGTCAACGGTTTGGTGTTCTGTAAGTATTTCAAATTTTTTCAAAAAATCGACACTATCCATAATGTAAAATTTTGATCTCTTTGACTTAGCAATACGCAATCTTTTGGATGGGTATTCATTGATATCCACAGAATAAAAATACCCGTTAAACATTTTTGCAAAACTATCAAAAATTCTCGATGAATCTGTGCCATAGGCAGAAGTACCAGTTTCTACAATTACGGGATTAAGTGTACATATGTTGCTAAGTGCTATATAGAATCCTAAGCGATTTTGGTGGTTCGGATCCGACCACCTTGTAAAATGCGAACTTACAAGTTCACTAACTGAGTCAAAACGTTTAACTTTCCAAATTAAGCCCCATAATAGTGTTTTGAATTTAGTCACATATGCACTCATTTCACTCCTTAGAAATATTCGCTATTTGATGCTTTACCAATCTTTCAATCAGTTGCTCAAAACTTAGAGTTGGTTTCCAATTAAGCTCAGCTGTGCATACTTGGGCGTTACCTTTGATTGGAGGTGTCTCTATTTTTCTGTAGTACTTTTCATTTATAGATATATAGTCTCTGTAATTTGACACACCAACACAGGAAAAAGCAAGAGTCAGCATTTCTTCAATCGAATGCAGCTTTCCTGAAGCAATGACATAACAATTTTTTGAGCCGCTAGTTGAGATTTTTGCCAATGCATCCATGTAATCACCAGCAAAACCCCAATCTCTTTGGTTATTTAGGTTTCCAAATTGTATTTGAGTATTGCCGTGCTTAAACACTTCCACGGCTGCCTTTGAAGCTTTACTTGATACAAATTCTGAAGTACGAAATTCTGATTCATGATTAAACAAAACAACAGACTTGCTATCAATTTGAGCTTTGGCCTGGTTCAAAAGAAACTCATGCGATTGGAGTTTGTGTTTTCCGTAAACTGTCAAGGGATTCATGGGCGTCGATTCATCACAGATCTCACTCGTATTCCCAAACATCTCTGA
>JACCDP010369092.1_pt1 | contig 11345 bp, 29 predicted proteins | sample 7445841 | NCBI WGS metagenome assembly JACCDP01 (sample SAMN15323441, study PRJNA562643) | freshwater metagenome | isolation source: river surface water | place: USA:Blue River Watershed | collected 2017-08-17
TCAAGGACACAGTACATATCCCATTTGGCAGTGAATACACTGTCCTACTAAAAAATCTCAATACAGTTCGTGCTGTCGTTAATGTTTTTATCGATGGTAACGATATGGTCCCTGGCGGACTTGTACTGGATCCTGGCAGGGAAGTCGACCTCGAACGATCAGTCAAGAACGGCAATCTCACAGAAGGCAATCGATTCAAGTTTATCGAACGCACAGGGAGTGTGGAAAAGCACAGGGGAATCGGAATTGAAGACGGATTGGTAAGGATTGAATTTCAGTTCGAACAACCACCACGTCCTATTGTTTGGAACACTAGTAATATCAACGGCATTTACCCACAGGGCGGAATCCTGCGTGGTGTGAATGATGTTCATTACGGTGTAACCTGTTCTACAGCATCCTACGATGCTACTTCAGTGAACAGCAGCCACTCGTTGTTAAACGATGTTGGTATCACTGTTCCCGGTAGTCACAGCACACAGAAGTTTTCAACTGCCTATGTTGGCGCACTAGAAAGTGTCAAACACTCAATGGTGTTCAAACTTTTCGGTGGCACTATGCCTAAACCGATTACAGTTAAGCACAAACCAAAATGTGTGACCTGCGGCAAGCAGAACAAAGCTACCAGCAAGTTTTGCCAAGAGTGCGGTACTGCTCTTGAAATATTCGCATAAGTAGTATATAATGAAAAGCATACGACACGGCACAGCAGCAGCCAACTCAAAGTTGCGTGGTCGTAAGACCGCGATGCTAACCTGCCGTTGTTGTATGCTGATTAATTTCAAACACGAAGAACGTGTAAAAGAAGCCAAAACTGACATAAGGAGATATCAAAATGGCAAAATAGATTGAATACCAATGTAAGGACCTAGTGTTCCATTTTAACAAAAAACACTTAGAAGACGACACAATTCCTATGTGGGTCGTTAAAAGCCATGGTGTAACATTTTATGTAAATCACGTTACCGCAGAAATACCGTGGACAACCAAAGAAACTCCCGACAACGAACATACCAAAGGCAGTCTTAAGTTTAAGAACTGTAAGCTCTCTATTGACTCGGAGAACTGTGCTACCTTGACTAAGATTGGTATTTTGGATAAGATGTTGCCTCATCCAAAATTAGTTGTTGCTCGTATCATCGCCAGTAACGGCGGAGCCTTTCATATGGCATTGATCAACAATGAGTTCAAGCACAGCAAGATCAAACAGATCGTAGGTGCCTGTAGCAGCGGATTCATCGTCTGTGATCTTTTGGATAAGAACGAATATCTTGTGGCCGCACTGAAATATGGCAATAAGTTTAGAGTTATGAAACCAAACGAGCAGTATTATCAAGCCTACGAAAGCACAGCAGAATGGATCGAAGAAGCTGACTATGACGAATACGACGAAGATGAACTTGACGAGGAGGAGCAATGATGCTATAATATATAAAATGAAAGGAGCATCATGATTTTTCTTCAATTGATATTGGGTACCGCTGCTATTTTTTCCTCTGGAGTATTGGCACAATTATACTCATCCAAAAGAGACGAACGTGATTTCTATATGAGCATCATCGGATTTTCCTCCGGTGTCTTTATTTTAATTTCTATGATTGGAGCAATAGCATGATCACACTAAAAGATTTTATGGAAACAGTGGGATATCGTATCACCGAAGGCAGTGAATACTGCTGGAACTGTTACGGCTCAGATGCCTATTGTCTAGATTCTTGGAATGGTGCTCAAGATGGTCATAGCCTTACGATCATCTTCGATACTCGTACACAAGAAGTCTATGAAGTACAGGCACATGATTATCTAAATCGTCGTGCTTATCGTTATTTCAATCCTGACTATAAACCTAATCACGACAACGAAGCAACAGATCGAGGCATTGATAAAACCGAAGCCTGGGATGATCTCAAATACACAGACCTTGAAGTTGAAGAAGACTTTCTAGAAAAAGCTCGTGCTATCGTCGACGGTGAGGACTATGACACAAGAGTCAAGGTTCCATTGACATTAGATGACGGTGAGCTATTTGAGCTAATGAAGATGGCACATGATCGTGACATCACTTTGAACCAGATGGTCGAACAGGTTTTACAGACAGTCATAGATAGCCATAGAGAAGAACAGGCATTGCGTGATGAACTAGACAGCATCCGGCCTGAGTATGATTTCTCTGAAGGCGAGCGTGGTCCTGTAGAAGAATCTATAGAAAAAATCAAAAAGAAAAAGAAAGGTAAAAAGTAATGGATAAGCAAAAGTTTTTAGAGAATCTAAAAACTGGAGTCCGTTATGTTGTGATCAACACCTGTTACGGCGGGTTTAGTCTTAGCGATCGTGCTATCAAAGAATACATGGCTCTATCGGGACTTGTTGAACGTGATTTCCATGATCGCGATATCGCGAGAGATGATCCTTATCTAGTTAAAATCGTAAAGGAACTAGGCGAGGCAGCAAACGGTACTCATGCTAAACTCAAGATCGTAGAAATTCCCGGAGATGTATCTTGGCACATAGGTGAGTACGATGGCAACGAATGGGTAGCCGAGGATCATCGATCATGGAGTTGATCAGGCTTAGTTTCGGTAAGGATCGTTTTCACCAGCAAAGAGAAATGTTTGATTGGTGTGAAACACATCTAGGTGCTGGAGGATACTTTGCCTTTACTAGAGATCCAGAAAACGCAAGATGGTCGGCAGAATCTATGTTTGGTTCTACGCATTTCTTTTTCAAGGAAGAAAAAGATGCTGTTCTTTTCGGATTGATATGGAGATAGTATTGAATGACTGCTCTGCTTCTGACGCTATAGAGATCGTCAGAGAACTCAGAGCCCTCAATCTAGTACAGGGCAAAGACTTTGACTTTTTCTATGCTCCGGCGACCTGGGATAATTTCAGTTACGAAGGTGTAGATCGCAAATATACAAAATTTACTTTCTACGATGAAAAATGGGGTTCCCTGTTTTCTTTAAAGTACGGTCATAAATTTCAATGAAACCTGTAGTATTATCAGAACACAATTGGTATAAACTGAAATATCAGTTATCACTGTCCTATCCACGTAGTGTTATGTTGAGTAGAGCTAAGATGCGTGAAGTGCTGGGGTTCACTCCTAGAGAACACGAGAATTGGCTAGGATACTACGACAATGCCAGCAAGGAAGATCGAAAAACAGGTCATCATGGTTATAAGAAGATGATTCATCTAGATTTCTTCGACGATGCTAAACGCACATTCTTTTTATTAAAATATGGCGATTGGATTAGATAAAGGTTTAAAGGTTGGTAGTGTGAACGAGATCTTGGCAACAAGAGCTCGTGCCACCTTTAGTCATCGCATAAACTTCGATCAAGTAGGCTACGAAACTCTTCCTAAAATGAAAACATGGTGCGAAGAAAACTGTGAAGGACTTTGGAGAGCACAAACGGTACATGCTCTTTATTGGCAATTCGCTGAAGAAAGAGACGCCATGCTGTTCATGCTCAAATGGGGTAGTGCAGCAGGGAACAAGTTAAAATGAGAGTAATGAACAAAAACATTTGGCCTTTCCAAACTCGTATCAAAGGCGACAGTGACGAGGTATATCGTTGGTGCGAAGAAAAACTCTACCACGGCGGCCACTACGAACCTAATTGGTATTTCAATGCTTCAACAAGCACTTGGTGTTTCAAAGACGGCAAAGAGTTTACTATGTTTTGCCTGAGGTGGGCATCGTGAAACAATTACCCTACGGTGTACAAACAGACAAAAAGATAATACACGAAGCAGAACATTGGTGTGTTAATCAGTGGGGACCTCGTTGGGAAGCTGTAGGAAATCGTGAAGGTACTTGGTGTTTATTTTGGGGTGGCAGTCGTGTAGAAAACTCTCCTTCGATGTACCAATGGTGGTTTGAGTCGGAACAGCAGAGAATGTGGTTTTTACTACGTTGGGGCGAATATGAAGTTAGAAATCAAGAATTTGTTTAGGCTTCCCTCAGGAAGATATCTCCCTTGTACTCTAAACATATGGCAACAGGTGTGGTGGCGGTTCGTTCCGGGTACAGTGATCAATGTAAAGTGGCCGCATGGTTGGATCACAGCAGGGCCCGGTCCAGATGATCCTAGATGGTTTGATCTAGGGGGAGCTGCCTATATCAAGTTTGAATCTGCGGATCCAAACGATCATTATCGTCCTTTCATGGAAAAACATATCGGCAAGCAAGGATGGGATTGGAATTGGGGCATGGCTGATCGAGATGCCACAGACAATCGATTGACTATAAAGATTAGACGAAAACATGAAAAGTATGCTACAATACTAGCAATGATGTGGGCATAATATGAACTTACAACCGTGGCAATCGGAGTTATTGAAGAAAATGGCACAATATAAAGGTCGTGGTCTAATACAAATCACAGGACGCCAGACAGGCAAGAGTGCCTTTTCTGCTCAAGCCCTTCAGCGATTGATGGACGATCTCTTTGATCAGCCTATATCAGATATCAAACTGTCAGAAGGCAAGGTCTACGGTGCTCGTTACTATACAGCAGAACCTATAGGCGGTGACTGGCCAAAAATGGAAGCATGGTGCTACGAAATGTTCGGTGATGATGTAAGTCCTATCTGGGGCGAAGACCGGGCGCCGGAACCTGCACAGCGTTGGTATAAGAATAATCGCAAGTTTTGGTTTAGAAGTGAGGCAGACAGAACGATGTTTGTATTAAAATGGCGGTAAATCATTTAGATATCGGAAGAGGTTATGTGTTAGGCTACGACAGCAGAGACATTCCCCTTCCTTGTGTTTTAAGAGAAGCTGTATGGTCATGGTGCGAACAACAGCAGATACAGTTGGAAGGTCACAAATATGGCATCGCTGGCATGGATATTTGGCGAGTAAAAGATGATGGCCAGAGAATAAGGTTTTTATTAAAATGGCGTTAAGAACACTAAGACGAAAAGTTATTATCCGCGAATACGACTATTTTAAAGTTGAACAACAAGCCATTGGAAACCTAGGGTTCTATAACATTGCCTCTCTGTATGACCGAGCAGAATTTATACCAATTAATCAAGAGGCATTGGAAAAGTTAAAGATGATAGAAATTCTTAAAGGTAAAGAACATACACCATTGATCAGTGCCGAATGGAATAACAATATTCCTGCTATGATGTTGTATCATCTCAAAGATTACCTTTATAATGACAAATATTGTCAATGGGACGTAACACTTGACAAAGATGGTTATATTTGTGTTCAAGCCCGCAAGAACACTCCTAAGACTCGATTGGGGTGGGCTGTATTTGAAAAGGACATGACATGTCGAATCTAGAAGAAGAAATCACACAAGAACTGGCTACACAGATGCAGAGTGAAATAGATTTTTCTATACTGTCAGATATGCTGGTACAGGCCTGTGGTTGGAAGAAAGTTACGCTGACCAGATTCTTCAGCAGGAAGCATTCTATCAATATCTTAATGTGGTGTGAAGAACATATCAAATATCCCTTCGAACATCGCGGATCTACTTTTGTTTTTGAAAACGAAGGCGATGCTATTAACTTTACATTGAGGTGGTGTTAATGGAATACTTCTGGTCAGATGGCGGCAACAATCGCCCGGACTTTACTTATCGGTATACTATGAAAGAGGTAACCAGCGAAATGTATCGATGGTGTCAAAGCTACCCTGCGAACGGACCATTCGATCGATTCCATGTTATCCGTAACTACGGACAGCCCACAGACGGTGATAAGAAAGAAATACCCTTAATACAGTTTGAAAATAAAAAAGCTGCCTTCATGTTCAGCATCGCATTCAGCGAATATATCCTAGAAGATAAAACCTACAGTTTTGCCAAAGAATGGAAATAACATCAAGAATTTATAACGGTTGTGATTGCTATCCCTGGATGGAGGTCCGTGCTTGGTGGCCAGTGCGAACTATCGCTGGAAAATATGTATGGGGTAGAAAGATCTACAAACGAAAGTTTTGGGCGGTATGGGGCAACGGGTTTCACATGGAACCTGAAGTAGAATACGCCGAACTATTTGATATATTAAACTATGGGCAAACTTAAAGAACACTACGCATTTCCAAATGCGCCAGATAGAACATCAGCGATAAATCAAAAACTAGCCGACTCATATTTTCAGCACCACTCTGCCTACATTCACCGATCACCTAAAGATAAGTACATCATCGTAGGAGATCGTGTGGAAGAAATTAAAACTGTGGTGGTTCATGAATTTTCAATGGGCGATGTCGAAGATCCGGACTTGTATGCTGCTCAACCTTTATACGAGTGGGAACACAGTGAAATCGGACAGTGGATCATGAAGAACGCCTGCGACACACCTACTTGGTATAGGATAGCTGATATGGCCAGTTACGGATACCGATATCAGATACGGGCCAAACTAATGGGACCTGCTCTAACAGAATGGTTGTTAAAATATGGCAGCAAATAACGAGCCCAAAAGTTTTCTTAACATGGCCCACAAAACCGTTGGGACTGCGTTACTAGAAGATGATAAATTGATGTCAATTTTGAATTCTTATCATATCGTTCGACTCAACGATTTGGACAACGATTTCAACGAAAAATTATCTTGGTGTTTAGAACACTGTCACAGCAAATTCCGCGATATCAAAGAATCCGATTGCCGTGCTTGGTATTTCCAAAACGAGCAAGATGCTACTATGTTCGCCATGCGATGGTCTTAGATTATTGACAGACTGAACCGTTGATGCTATAATAAAATATCATCAACGAATATAGAAAGCGTTAAATGGCACGTGGTCGAGCAAAACTTACCGACAAGCAAGAACGAATTTTAGTTCAAGCCCAACTCATGGGTCTAACTCCTCGCGACATGCAGCAGATTTCAAACCGTCTAATCGCTCTCCAGAAAGAAGCCGAAGAAATGGCAACTGTTAATGAAGCTATTCAGGGTTACAGTTGGAGCAAAGATGCCAAAAAACACTGGTCCGTTACTACCCCCGACGGCTATGTCTGCGAGTTTACCAAAGGCACTAAGCATCGCACCGGTTACTGGGATCGTAGTTGGGATTACAATGTTAAAGTTACCAAACCAGGAACTGCTTTTAAAACTCGATACCTACAGAAAAAACAGGTCAGTGTTCGTGACGAATGGGTGGCCAAACTCTGTCCAGAAAACAGCAAAGAACTTTATGGTATCATTCGTTGGACACACAATCTTAAAAGAGAAATTAAAGAATGAACATCGAACAAGCAACTATTGTAGAGATTCTTCCTACCGAAGTTTGGTATGAAAAAGATTTCTTCGGAACAGTCCATATCAAGATGCAGCATCAAGGTATGGAACCTTTTACTTTTATCCAGATGCACTATGACTATGCCTATACCAGCAACAGTCATCAGCATGAGCTAGTTAATAAAATTGGTCAATTGTTGGGCATAGAAAATATACCTTGTCGCGAATGGCAGATACCTGAAGAATGGAAACATAATGAAAACTCGTGATGAAATTATTACTTCGATGTGCTATACCTATAGACATGATTATGGTCTAGAAAAAACTGTAGGTACAGGTTTCGCAGATATGATCTCTTCGGGTACTACTGAACAAGAGCGTCGATGGATATGGGCTGTTATGGCACAGATCTTTGACAACGATATCTTACCCCATATGGAGTTTAAAAATGACTAATGAAGAATTAAGTAAAACTCTACGCACTGCCAGTGAAAGTGTCAATGACAATATTCCCCTGTCTATGCTGTTGATCGTGGCTGCTGAACGCATCGAATCTCTGTCTCAGCGTGTGAGCGATATGGGATGGGAGCTAAATCCAGAAAGGATGGGACAATGAAGATCGGATTTAGTCTAGGTCGTTGTATTCGCGATATCGTCGACGGTGATGTTAGTGTTGACGATGTAGCATTTCTTATCACAGCTACCAATGTCCGAGACCGATCACATCTCGATAATGTCATTGGTGTTTATATGAATGAGCCCGGATATCTGCTAGACAGAGATTATCATCAGTGCATGGAAGTAGCACAGCTATTGTGGGACACCAATAGAATCCTACAACCTCGTGCCCAAGGCATGCATCGACATGCTCAACCAGAAAATGCTATCTGGGTCGATATTTTCCCCACGCAGGCCAGCGACAACGAATCTGTCAAGAAAGCCTGGAATGCCTATAGATTTATGCTACATATGGTAGAGAACGTAGACACGGAGGCTACGGAAGTGTTTAAAACGTAAGGAGAGCGGTATGGTCAAAGAAGGTTCGAAGTGGAGCGGCAATGACGGAAAAATATTCCATGTTATTCATCGTATTGAGTTAGAAGGTCATATTTGGATACATTATATTTTAGAGGACAAAGAAGATCCTAAAGAATATAGCTGTTACGAAGAAAGTTTTTTATCTAGATTTAGACAGATACCAGAATGATTAATTTCCAGATCAATCTAAGGGTTCCCGGCAGCAATCGATTTAGGAATATCCGTTGCTGGCACGGAATCACTCCTTTTGTCCATAAATTTTGGGAAGTCCAGATCTACAAATCAGCGGACATTTTGGACATCTTTTTGAGGATTTCTCGCAAGCAGAATCATGCGGGAATCCAAACTGGACTAGGGCTGCTAGGATTCAATGTAGAATTCCAAATCTACGATTCTCGGCATTGGAATGACGAAACACAGCGTTGGCAGGAATATTAACAGATGCTATAATATAGGATAAGTAAAGATAAACATGGAGCATCGTGTGAAAAAGCTGGAAGAATTCATAGCCGAAGATCGGATTGATCTCAAACTGCTGGAAAATCATACCCATTTTATCAATGGAGAAATCAACGAAGATTCTGTCGGAGCCACGATAAAATGGCTGATCTATGAAAACCTAGATTCTAGCAAAGAAAAAACCCTAACTCTGTACATCAATTCTACAGGTGGAGATCTGTATCAGGCGTTTGGACTCATAGATGTTATGCGGGCCAGTCCGCATGTGGTCAGATGCGTGGGCATTGGTGCTGTGATGAGCGCGGCATTTTTGATCTTTGCATCCGGAGATAAAGGGCAGAGATACGCTGCCAAGAATACCAGCTTTATGTGCCATCAATTTACAGAAACTATGGATTCTAAGTATCACGATCTCAAAGCAACAATGAAAGAAAATGATATCTGTAATGATAGGATGGTAGGAATTTTAAAAGAAGCCACAGGACTCGCTCCCAGTGTTATAAAGAAAAAACTCCTACCAGCCAGTGATGTCTATCTTACCACTGATGAAGTTATTGAACTAGGAATCGCTGATCACATTTTGGAGTAACTTATGAACGTAGTATCTATAGATCCAAAGGTTAAGAAAGACGAAGAACGTAAGCAATCTATGTTAGATGTGCTAGCAGAGATACGTAGACAGGTAGAAGCAGGCGAGATCAAAGAATTCGTAGCCTGTTCAATGAACGATGACGGCGACGCACAGATACACGCCAGCTGTCTCGATCTCGTAGGTGGAGTGGGCCTGTTCGAAGTTGGTAAGCACTTACTAATTGAAACGGACAGAATGTTGTAAAAAAGCCACGATTATATGGCAGTTTTTTCATTGACTGCTAAATAAAAAGACAATATAATTGATACATGGTTAGGAACGCTGAAAAACTTTTTTTCCAAACTGAAAAATAGTGGTTGACAGCGAGACTAAATAAATGTACAATTGATCATGTGTTAGAAATTTCCGTAGTGAAAGACAGTGTTGTAAAAAATACAACAAAAAATATTTCACAAAGTTGTTGACAACACAGAACAAAGGATATATAATTTACACATACGCTGGAAACAGCGGATGAGAACAAGGAAGAAGAACGCAAATGAAAACGACATCATTACATAGACAATGTAAATCGATAGCCCAAGTGGGAGGCTTTATGCCCTCTAATTGGCTCGCGATTAATAGTCTATCATATGATCGTACACCAGAGCTACACCCGGGGTCCATGGAGATCATGAGTTAACAACAAAGTAAACTCAAACTTCAAAAGGACCCCAGGATTAAAAACCCTGGGGTTTTTGTTTGTTAAAAAGGAAAAATGGAACAGATAGATTATACTAAAGTTAAAGAAAGAATTGTTGAACAGGCTTACGACTCTGCTTTTCGACTAACAGAAGAACAGACTCGCAAACTTATTCAAGATAAGTTTGAAAGAGCCGAGGCTCATTATAATGCTCTAAAGGCTAGTCCTTTGTGGCATACTGATAGCTAAGGTTCAGCAGTAAGTGTGAACGGGAAACGAGGTCCCAGCGACACACTCTAATAAACACGTAAACGGGCGGCCTACCGGATGGCTTATCCTTGTGTGGATAAAAAAATGGTAGCGTATTAAAGTGTTCTTCATTCGCATTATGATTGCGTCTAAAAGCATAGCGGAGAACATTTTAATACACACTCTCCTAGTCCCCCTGAACAGGAAAAGACAAGCATAGCTGGAGAGTGTTACAAATCATGGATCGTAATCCCTACGGCGGACTGTAAATCCGTTGCCTTTAATATGTAGGGTGGCTGGCGATTAGGTTCGATTCCTTTACGGTCCACCAAGTTTTGCCTCGTTCATATAACGGCCTATTATGCCCGCCTGTCTAGCGGAACACAGGGGTTCGACTCCCCTACGAGGCGCCAATGATAAATGATATATAGTTTTATGCCCTTATAGTTAAATGGTATAACGACGGTTTTGTAATCCGTAGTTTGCAGTTCGATTCTGTGTAGGGGCACCAAGTTTATTGGCCTATAGCTCAGTTGGTAGAAGCGTTTGACTGTTAATCAAAATGTCCCTGGTTCGAGCCCAGGTAGGCCAGCCAAATTGAAAATAAGATATAAATAAATATTAACAAGGACTGTTAATATTATGTCTTATTCATCAGAAAAAGTTAAGAGATGGCGGAAGAATACTAAGGATCGGATGGTAGCTGCAATGGGCGGCTGTTGTCAAATTTGCGGTTATAGTAAATCTACTAATGCTTTAGAGTTTCACCACATAGATCCCAATGAAAAAGAAAAAGGATTTGGTGACTTAAGAGCAAATAATACCAAGTGGGCTTCGTTGATAGAAGAACTAAGAAAATGTGTTATGCTATGTTCTAATTGTCATAAAGAAGTACACGACGGTATAGCTACTCTTCCAGTTGATTATAAAACGTTCAACGAAAGTTATGCGGAATACAAAAAAACTATTCCGCAAGACATGACATGAGAGCCATGATAAATATCGTAAGATTCGGAGTACTCTTATGATAATGACAAAAATTGTTTTTAACAGTGAAAATTTATCCTTTAATGATTGGGATGAATTTACCCTTTACGGTAAAGCCCTCTTAGGA
>JACCDP010671369.1_pt1 | contig 11345 bp, 14 predicted proteins | sample 7445841 | NCBI WGS metagenome assembly JACCDP01 (sample SAMN15323441, study PRJNA562643) | freshwater metagenome | isolation source: river surface water | place: USA:Blue River Watershed | collected 2017-08-17
AGATGGTATCAGCTCTTTCTGGTATGAGGTCACATGGGACGACCAGAAACCTAGCAGAGGTGATCGAGTCCATCGGAGAGAATTACCTTCGACAGTCGTCTGTTGACAATGGGGTCGACGACGACGGCGACGGAATGACGGGTGACTGGTCTGAGTCGCCCATCGGTTACTCATGTACCGACGTTCATATCGTGGTCCTCACTCGAGATCGTCCCACCGATGATGAACAAGTCTCGTTCTCATACGCTATGGCTTCCTCAGCGACGTCGGGTGAAATCTCCTGTGATCTCTCAGGTATCTCAGCCTCAGACTCTCAATGCTACTACGACAATGCCGTTGCACACCTCTATAACTCTGACCTTAGCTCTCTGAGCGACACCCAGAGAGTGATTGTGCACACCATTGGACTGGGTATTCCATCAGGTGGTGTATCAGACACCCTGTTCGTTAACGCTGCTGCGAACACAACAGGTGATGGGATATATGACGTCGCTGGGAGCGGAAATGAGATACTCGGTTCGATCCTCAGCGTGATCAATGAGATATCTGCCGGTACTTACACACGTTCATCGCCAGTTCTTTCCGCAGACGGTAGTCATCTTATCTACACAGTCTTCGAGCTCACAGGTCTCAACCCGCTCGCTCAAGGACATGTGAGAGACTATCTCATTGACGATGATCCTGCCTCGCCGACTTATGGTGAGGTGATGTACGAGGGTCCGAGTTCATACGGAGGTGCTGTTTGGGACGCCGGTGATCTGCTCGTCAGCCGGCCCGTGATCCCGTCCGAGGACAATCCGGAGGATCGTGATGGCGTCGGTCAGCGTGACATCTATACGTGGGAGGACGGCGCCGCGAGCTTATCGTCTCTCTCATCAGAGCGTGCGGAGGGTCGTCTTGGGTTCGACTACGAGTTCGTAAGAGCGGTTGGTTCGTCAGCTTCCGTCCTCTCGACGTATCTTGACACTACGGTCGGAGTTTCTCCATGTGCAGCCAACGGCTCATATGATCTCGACGGCGATTGCATCGTCGACGGCGACGATCTTCAGAAGCTCGTGGATTTTGCGCGAGGTTTGCCAGACGCTAGATTCAGATTCATCGACATGAGTCTGGCAGAAGCGTATCCAAGTGGCGGGCTAAGAGGAAGCTGGAAGCTTGGCGACTCACCCTACTCGATCCCCGCCGTTGTCTCTGCGCGAAATGACATGTACGCGGTAGATCCTTCCTACCGAGCTTTTCTCGAGAGCCTTGAGGGTAGTGAGACTCCGTCTATTGTTCTCATCGCCGCGAACGACGGCATGCTCCACGCGTTCCGCCTCGAGGATGACTTGGCCACGCCGACCGACGACGAGGCCGGTGAGGAGCTCTGGGCGTGGATCCCGGGGTACCTCCTGCTCCGCGACAAGGACGAGGAGTGGGCGGGCAGCCTCATCGACCTGATGTGGTACGGACGCACCTTCCTCTTCGATGGCAGTCCCGTCGTAGAGGATGTGTGGGTGGACTCTGATGGGGACGGCAGGAAGTCACCCGACGGATCCGAGTGGAAGAGAGTCGTGGTGGTCCAGCAGGGCATGGGTGGACCCGTCACTCTGGCTCTCGACATCACCGACACCACCTCTCCGAAATTCCTCTGGGAGCAGACAAACGCGGTCGACACCACAGCCATGGGCATGACCACGGGTCGACCCACAGTATTCAACGTCTACGACGCCAGCGACCCCCGGAGGTCAAGGGACCATTGGGTGGCGATGTGGGGCGGCGGAAGGGCGGTGGCACATGAGGGATCAAGCGGCAACGACTACTGGAAGTCCACAGAGGCGAACCTCTACATGTGGAACGTGGGGGATGACTGGCAGAGAACGGAGTCTGCTGGATACAGGAACGAGGGCGACAACGTCGGCGGTGAGTTCCCTGATCTGCTGACGACGCCCGGCGCCGTTAACTACAACGGCGCCGCCGACAGGCTTGAGTACGCTTACATTGCTTCTGCGCTGGCTGTGGTCGACGTTGACGGCGACGGAGACGGCGACGTCGCTTACTTCCCAGTGACCACCGCCTATCGGCCCGCTGACGCGGGCGGCGCAGGACCTACCGATGCAGAGAGCCCGGGTTCCTCGTGGATCTACAAGGCAATCATCGATTCATCAGATCCGGATGACCTGACGTGGTGCAAGTTCTATGATCCGATGAACGGGACTGACGGGACAAATGGTGTCGGAACCCGACCAGAAGTCTTCTACGCGGCGACGACTTCATGGCTCCGCGACGGTGGACTCGGAGTGTACTGGGGGACTGGTACCCCGTACGATCGTTCGACTGGTGCAGCTGGCTACTTCTTCGCCATGAAGGACTCTGAACCCCTCAGCTGCGCATCGAGGGCAGAACCAATCCCATGCAACGGGAACGACGGCTACTATCCGCTGAGCTCAGGTGAGGGCCTCACGGCTGACCCCGTTGTATATGCAGGTGTCATCTACTTCAGCACGTACACTGCCAACCCAGATCGTTGCGAGATGGGCGCCGGGCGCGTGTACGGCATCCGCTTCGACGACTGCAGCCCCGGCCTCGACACCGACGGGGACGGCGAAGCGACAAGCGTCGATACCCCCTACGTCGAACAATCAGGCTATGTTTCAGGAATCACAGTGACGCCCTATGGCACGATACTCTACGGTTCGTCAGATCCAGAAGACGGTGGTTCCGTAGTTGAGACGATCAGAACAGCGACTGATCCATTCATGGGCACTGCTACCGTCGCGTGGATGGAGATATATTAAAATATGGTCAGGCTACTTCGTCAAATCATTCGTGAGAGCATTCTCAGACCCAAGATTTACGTGCTCATTGGACCTCCGGGAGTTGGAAAGTCGGAGTGGGTCAAAGATAACGTTCAGGACCCTTACATCGTCAGCTATGATAACGCTGTGAAAGCTGTCGCAACGTCGCATAATTTAAAGTACGATGATATAGCAGGCCCAAAAGGCGGCGAACTTGGTAAAATCGTCAGAGCACATGAGAAAGACCAGGTGACAAACGCGGTTGCATCTGGTAAAGACATTGTAATCGACAAAACTAATATGACTGCGAAATCCAGACGAAGAGCTTTATCAGTGATCAAGGGCAGCGAGGATCGCTACGATAAGATCGCCGTATTTTTCGATTTTCGTGGAATGGAGCCTCTCGTTCTGTGGTCTGTCAAGAAGCGCGCTGAAGAAGAGGGGGACAAGAATATTGATCCTCGAGTCGTCGAAAATATGATGAGCAGCCTTGAGTTGCCAACCAAAGATGAGGGGTTCGATGATATTCTAGTCGTAGACCCAACAACAGCGTTAAATCGTCTTTGACGCGTCCTATAGTTATTAGTGGGAGTCATAATGAAATTATCATCGCACCTGTTGCTTCTCTTGCCCTTGCTTCTGCTTGAGGGAGGGTGCATGGAAAATAGCATCAGCAGCATCAAAGACGCTCCTGACAACGGTGAACCCAGAATCGAAGCCGAGCCTAATCCCGTTAATTTCGGGGTTGTGCCAGCCGGAGAATCAGCTTCTCAAGTTGTCTCTATACTTTCGACAGGTGAAGTTTCACTTAGCATCAACGCGATGCAAATTGGTTCGGGGAGGGAAACTTTTTCACTTGTTGAGCCAATTTTTGGAACTTTTGAACCCGGCTCTTCGACAGACATCACCGTTACGTATATTTCCGATGGAAGCGAGACATCAGGTGACCTTCAAATCCTTTCTAACGACCCTACTAATCCTAACCTTACTGTGCCTCTTCTAGCCGATGCTGAAGTTGTCATTGACACCGGAGACTCAGGGGACACGGACCCGCCACTTTCTCAGCCTATCGCAGTTTGCTCAGTCGATCCGACTGAGATTCTAGCCATCCACGAATCAGCGGACTGGATCGGAAATTTGTCCTACGACCCCGATGGTGGGTCCATCGTCTCCTACGATTGGTCATTGATATCAGCTCCAGCAGGAGCAACTAGTGTAATGCCAGGTGGAACAGCTAATCGTAGAGGTTTTACCCCAGACGTTGCGGGTGAATATGTCGGGCAGCTCATCGTCACTGACAGTGATGGTCTTACCTCTGAACCGTGCCAGGTTATTCTCACAGCAACAGCGGGAGATGGGCTCTGGGTTGAAATGTTCTGGACGCATAGCGGCGATGATATGGACCTTCACCTTCTAGATGATGGCGGCGCGCTTACCACAAACTCAGACTGTTATTACGCTAATTGCACATGGGGCAGTCTTAATTGGGGCGGCAGCGGCGCATCTGACGATCCTATTCTCGACCTCGACGACATTCCCGGAACAGGTCCTGAGAACATCAACATCGATTCCCCAGCTCGTGGAACATACACAGTCTATGTTCACGACTATCCAGGCTCCGTCTACACGGGACGCAATGACGTCACTGTAAACGTCTACCTAGCCGGCCGTCTGGTCTGGACTGATACTCGAAACGTCGACTCCGAGGGGTGCTACGAACCCTTTGTCGAGGTGACAGTTCCCGGCGGAGCGGCAACATCTGTGGTGGGATCTTGTCGATAATCGAGTGGACGGCAGACCGTATGTTCAGGTTGCTCATGTGGTTTTTGATGGATGACGTTGGGTCGATCATGTTTCTTTCTATATCAGCCGTCATTTTTTTCGTCTGTAGCTGGTATTTGTGGCAAGACTTCAGAAGAGAGCAAGAATGAGTTGGAGAACATCAGGAGATTCAGCGTCGAAGGGTCACAATCTCGCAGAGCCCCGCGCGAAGACACGTGCCCCTCATGATCCGACATACGGATCGCAGCCAGACATGCTAGACCAACCAGGGCTCATGGTAGAACCTGACGTCCGTCGTAAGATCGCTCGTTATTTCAAAAAAATGAAGCTGCGTGAGATGATCGAGGAAGTCCTCAGCGAGCTTAACGTCAAGTAAAGTGACCGAGATCTGCTAGAACAAGCTCTCCGGTCTCAGGTCTGATCATGATATTGTTCCCATGAACATCAGCTGGTTTGATATTCATGTTTTTTAGCTCTTCGATCGCTTTCACGAGCTCACGAACTCCTCTTAGACGCCCAAGCGGTCCAGCTACGTCACGAGACGGTTCCCGCGGGACAGCACGACGACCGAGCAGCGATGACATCGATCCTATTATCGTTCTTGCGACTGTGTCGATTCTACCGGACCTGGTCACTCCGAGGCCTCGGCACCACAAAGTCGTCTTTTCCCAGATGAGAGCGCTCAAACCATCTGTCGCTGACAGCATCATCCCGCCACTTTCATCTGTTATTTCATCACTGTATGAAGCTGACCTGAGCATCACGCGTAATCTCTCGACCTCTTCATCTCTATCCACCCTTTTGGGAGATTCAGAGATTGCGGCATCGATTGCTCGCTCTGACTTTTTTATGGCTTCGTCGATCATATCATTGAATGCAGCACGATCTTTAAGCAAAGATTTAAGAGACTGCATCGATTTTGTTGGTGGCTGGGTGATCATGTCGAACATGTTACCGGGAAGCTCCTCAAGACGTTCCATCACAATGACGCCTAGCGCTTCAGGATATCCGAAATCATCGACAGGACCTGATATGCCCAGATCATCCAGCGTTCTTACCTTGTAGATAATCGGTAGATGTCTAGCCACACGATCAGGTAGCCTTGATATTACCTGCTGCGCTTTCCTGTATCCCTCGATTTCAACTATGGGCTGCAGTTTTACAACCACGTTTTCGTTTCTTTCATCAACGGCCGAGTATGTGTACGCTCCGTACAACCTCGCTGAGCGTGAAAGATACCTGACGTCAGCGAGACGCAGCGATTTAGCGACTTCACGGATCGTCTGATCCATTTTTTTCTTTCTGGTCTCTTTTGGATCCTCCGTCAGAGATGGGTCTGGGACGGCGGTAGTTTGGCGCTGATTGAGCTCGCCAGCTTTTCTACGAATCACTCTCGACGCATTCGTCGCGGGCGGTAGCGGGTTCGTGACATCAGCTTCGATCATGAGACGAATTAATTTTCTAAGTTCAAGGCTCATTTTGATAATTATCGCTGTTTTTGTGTGTATAACTCAACTTTGCTGTTTATATTAATTGAACAAAGGAGAAACAAATGAAGTTCATCGTTTTTGCAGTTCTCGCGTCTCTCGGTCTCAGTGCATGCACCGCGTCCAAGGATGACAGCACTGCTGATACTTCCGCTGACACCGCTGCGAAGTAGAAAGTCTGATTCAACGAAGCGGCGGCTCTCAGGCCGCCGTTTTTATTTTTGTCATACTTAGAACCGAGGACGGACAATGCTAACAGCAATCGGTGATGTGATGAGAAAGTGTCATGAGCGCGGTTGGATAACGACCCGCGACGGTAACATCTCACTTCGAAGAAACGGATCGAAGACTCTCTATATCACGCCCTCTGGCTGGCGTAAGACGATCATACATCCGGAGCATATCGTCAAGTGTAAGTTGGTCGATGACTCTGTGCTCGTCCCAAACGGTCAGAGCGCGTCAGGTGAGCTTCACATGCACTGGATCATACAGAGATCTGCTCCGAAGACGCAGGCTGTCGTTCATGTTCACGCAACGCATATCGTTGCGGCCATGTTCGCGGGATGGGACCTGCAGGAGCTAGCCAAACAGTTTCCAGAAGTGAACCGGTACACCCGAGTTGGGCCTAACGTACCTACCCTGCCGGCAACATCACGTGAATTGGGTGATGTGACTGGAGTGAATCTGGGGTGCCTACCGGACGGGTCCCTCCAGTATGATATCGTAGGGCAGGCAAATCACGGGGTTTGCGCGGTTGCTGGTGATCCGTGGTCGGCTTTCGAGCATATCGAGCGTCTCGATCACATCTGCGAGATTGTGCTGAAAAGTGGTGTAAGGCCGAATTAAAGATCACAAATTCGAACTCAAGTTAATATCTAAAACAAGAGGATTAACTTATGTTCGAATGCGAAAGTTGCTCAATCTCTCATGATGCCTCGTATGGGAGCGGAAGATTCTGCAGCGCAAAATGCTCAAGGTCATTTTCGACTAGATCAAAAAGAAAAGAGATAAATCAAAAAGTCTCAGAGTCTTTATCTGGCAGAGAATGTCCCAAAAATTTTGATTGTGATGGATGCGGTAAAAGATTCGGTTCGAAAATGGCTCTGGCGGGGCACAAGTCAAATTGCGATAAAAATGATGCAAAGCTTGAGCGCGAAAGATATAATCAGAACAGATTGGAAGTCAAGCTAAATGCTTCGTTTGAAGAACTTTCGATCATCTTGAAAAGAGAAAAAATTTTTCGAGAACAATCCGGTAAATGCAACCGTTGCGGATTAGAAAACTGGCTCGGACAAAAAATAACTCTAGAGCTTGAACATCGCGACGGAAACACGGATAATAATGATAGATCGAATCTAGAGCTTCTTTGCCCAAACTGCCATTCTCTAACTCATACGTGGAGAGGCAGAAACAAGAATAAAGGTAACTCTGGTAAGAGAGTGAGCGATGAAGATCTTTCAGAAGCACTAAAAAATAGCTTGTCAATTCGTCAGGCGCTGATTAAAGTTGGTCTAGTTCCTAAAGGTGCAAACTACTTCAGGGCAAAAAACTTAAAAGAAAATTTAAAGGGCCTTTAGCTCAACTGGCAGAGCAAGGGACTTTCAATGGAAGCTTCAGGGGGAAACTCCTGTCGAACACAGCCCAAATTCGGGGAACTCTTAACAGGTAATGCTGATGACAATCCCGAGCCAAGCCCGAAAGGGAAGGTGTAGAGACTAGAGGGGCTGTACCCTAACGAGAAAGACGAGGGTAATGGTATAGTCCAGACCACAAACCGTGAGGGCGGCGAAAGTCGAAGTGGTATGTAATCCCAAGGTTGTGGGTTCGATTCCCACAGGGCCCACCACCTGGAGTTTCAGGAAACCGTTCCAAAAAAACGGAACCATGCTGGGGCGTCGTTCAACGGTAGGACAGCGGGCTTTGACCCCGCGAATGAAGGTTCGAATCCTTACACCCCAACCATATCGATCCCATCGTCTATCGGTTAGGACTCGAGATTTTCACTCTCGCAAGCTGGGTTCAACTCCCAGTGGGATCACCAGTTGGTATCTTTCGAAAAAATAGATACCGATGGCGCTCTAAATGCTGAGCGTCCGGAGAGATTTTATGTAATGATGCTAGGGACTAACTTCTCGAGCTCAGGGGCTGCGACTCTCCCAGTCAAAAACATGTTGTGTCACGCCGGTTGAGTTAGCAATCTGACTGCTTATGTGCCAGTTGAACAGCTCCACAGCGTTAAGGAGCCAGTAAACACTAACCGGGTACCGCGATACTTACTGCGGTACCCGGTTTTTCTTAAGGAGGAAAAGTGTACGATCAAATTGATATTTTCAGCGATCTGATCGCCCTGCAGCTCGGAGTTATTCATCCGACGATCTCCTGCGCCAGTAAGGATGAGCGCCCAGGAAGCATCGATGAGGCTCTTGGTTCCATGTCAGACAGCGAATCGAGAGCATGTCGCAGAAAGTTTCGTAAGCTTTTTCGTAAGAGATCTCGCCCTGAATTTCGTAAACGTTGGTCCTCGAGGCGCAAACGCTCTGAGGCTATGTTTGAGATTAGAAAACTAGCGTGGTCTATGGTCGACAAGAGCAACGTGAGCGACAATGATGAATAAGATTGTCCTCCTGGCTGCTCTCTTGACCATTTTTCTCTGGCCTTCTCATGTGGCGGTACCACCGAAGCCGGAGCCTGCGAGATATCCTGTCTCTGAATCCATGAAACTAAATGATGATCAACTCTCGGTCGCGAGTCAGGTCGAAAAGAGAATGAGGTACCATGGATTCTCAGATGAATTGATCGCTGGAGCTCTTATTAACGCGTACGCTGAAAGCAAGTTAAACGTTAACGCAGTCGGAAAAGCGGGGGAAATCGGAATCTTTCAGCTCAATCCCCGGGGTCTAGGTCGTAATATGAGCACGTCTGACATGAGAGATGTGAGAAAGTCGGTTGATCGAGTCGCTCGAGCGATGAAGAAGAGTGACAAGATCATGAGCTTGGAGGCTCGTAAAGCTGATATCGATGATCATGTCCGAGCATTTTGCACTGAAATTGAGCGACCGAAGAACCGCTATAAGAAAGCGAAAGATAGAGAAAAAATGATCGAAAAAATGATGGTCGACTAGTGTTCTTTTATTAGACTGTGTCTACATTCCTCGAGCAGGGCAGTGACCCTTAAGGAGACAGAATGTGGTTCAACGACTTTCGTATCATTCCTGAAGCTTCATATCGCTCCAACCTGTGGAGTCCAAATTGCAACTATGATGATGACAGCGGTGATATCATCGTAGAGCTTCCGGGCGTCGCGCGCGGTGATGTTAAAGTTGACATCAAGAACAGAGTTTTGACCGTGGAAGCAAAGCGTAATATCGGTCGTGGGGAGCAGAAATGGAAGCGCCAGTGGCTGATTGACCAATCCGCTAATACCGAAGCTATATCGGCGCGCCTTAACTCTGGAATTCTTAGAATCTCTGTCCCAGTTTCAGAACAGACACAATATAGAGAGATTGAAATTCAGTAAGATCATGAAGTGGTTCGAGGGGGACAAAATCCCCCTCGAATTTTTTTGCCGCTTTCGTTCGAATAACTTCTGTCTCTTCTTTCAATCGTCGATACTTATACCTGAAACGTTGGTTGAAGCGATGCTTTCTACTGTTTTTATTAGTTTATTGCTCATGTCTGACAATGAAATGTACAACCCCGTGCTGAAAGATCTTGATGAAGATTTTCACTACAAGGCGCCTTTGCTGGGAGAGTTGTCCGACCAATTCGTCAAGTGTCCGCTGACCAGGTCTGACGTGATAACTATGAAGAAATTACCTAACGGAGATCACATTGCAATCAGAAGCCCAGTCGGCACGAACGAGATATCTCTCTAGAAGGGTCATGAAAGATCTGGAGCGAGTTCTAAGAATGGTTGCAGTGTCTGACCCTGACTCGGCCAAGATTATCCTGTCGGCAATCAAAGACATTAAAGAGATCGAGAGGTCATCGTGAAATTTTCAACGCTTCGAGCTCTAATACGTGAGGAGTTAGGTCGAGATCTAAAATCTCCTAGGCCAGACATGATGGGGTGGCGCGACTTTCCCGGAGTTCATGTAATGCTCACAGCGGATCCGGTCAACAACTGCTACTACGCCAAAATAACTGTTAAAGATAGAGAAGATCTCAGCACGTCGAACAGACGTTTTAGCTCAGAAAATGATGCGATGTTCTGGGCTAGAGACAAAGCGGAGCGCGCCTATCGTAGTTTGATGAATGATCAAAACTATGAAAACAAAGGTTAGCTGTCACCCATAAAGTCTTTCACGCTATCCAGAAACTTTCTCACTCGATCAGCGTTGGTTCCGATAGCGATATGCTGGAATCCCTTTGTCGCAGAGTGTATTACGGCGATAATTTCCAGATCATCGTTAAGCACGGCTGAGCCGCTCGTGCCTGGCATGGCAGGTATCGTGTATACCCCGTCGCCGCTTGAAAGATTTCCAGAGTAAGCTCCATCGAAAAGAGGGACCATGTTCTGGGAAAAAATTCCGTTTGGAGCAGACATCGCTAGGACTTTTTCGCCGTACTCGACACCATCATCAGAAATTTCCAGTGGAAGACCCCACGTACCTTTCGACCTCATGACACAAAGGTCAGGGTCTCTAGAATACTTCGAAGACTCGACCTCATGAACATTTCCGCTTCCATCAACAGCGATGGCGATGGCGATGTTACCTTCCGGCTGCTCGCACACGTGACCAGCTGTTAGGACGTAGGTCTTTCCGTTGTTATGTCCTATGACAGACCCTGAACCGCTGCTGCTTATTATCTTGAGCGGGCATGTCTCATTTTCGCAGAGCTCGTGCGCTTCCATAGACTGAGTCTTGATATAAACGAAGCTCTCACGATCTGGGATTTTTTGTGAGCCGCTGCAGCCCATTATCATCATGATTATGCTCAGTATCATAGCATTGCTCTCTTCTGTGGTTATTATACCGCAATTTATATCTATTCTTTTCAGGCGCTCTAGTTAAAATGAAGAAGGTAGATTAACGTAAATTTCCCAAATCAACCTGAGGATCAAGTGATCGAATACGAAAATTATTTCCCGTTCGGACAAATCAGAGACCAGCAGCGATCTGCTATCGAGTTTGCTCTCGACGAATTTTCGAATGGTAAGAGGTTCGTTATCATCGAGGCCGGAACAGGCGTAGGAAAGTCCGCGATCGGTGTCTGCATTTCTCGCGCTCTTTCCAACTGGATGAACAAGAGCGAAAATTTTAAGCCGGGAGCTTACTTTCTAACGACGCAAAAGATC
>JACCDP010045797.1_pt1 | contig 11342 bp, 10 predicted proteins | sample 7445841 | NCBI WGS metagenome assembly JACCDP01 (sample SAMN15323441, study PRJNA562643) | freshwater metagenome | isolation source: river surface water | place: USA:Blue River Watershed | collected 2017-08-17
ACGTAGTCGAGCAAGCCGGCCTGAACGCCCTGCTTCTCGAGAACATTCAGGAATGCAGAAACCGGACCGTTGCCTGTTCCGCTAACCGAAACCTCGCCGCTTCCATCGCGCAGAACCACATCGATGTTCACGACTCCATCCATGTCGCTCTGGGTTCTTAGCTTCTTCAACTCAAAGCGACCCCACTTGAGCTGCTCATCGACTGCCGGCAGATATTCGTCGTTGAAGATGTCCCAGAGCTTTTCGCTCGAGACTTCGCCACCACTGGCATCGGTTTCGTTCTGAACGACGCGCGAAAACTCGATCTGAAGTTTTCTCGGAAGATCGAGGCTGTGGTCTGACTTGAGCAGGTAAGCCACGCCGCCCTTGCCCGACTGAGAGTTCACACGAATAACGGCCTCGTACGAACGGCCGACATCCTTGGGGTCAATTGGCAGGTAAGGCACGGCCCAGACCAGGTCGTCAACGCCAACGCCCTTAGCCCCGGCCTCGGCCTGCATGCGCTCGAAGCCCTTCTTGATGGCGTCTTGGTGTGAACCGCTGAAAGCCGTGTAGACGAGGTCTCCGCCGTAGGGGCTGCGCTCGTGCACCGGCAACTGGTTGCAGTACTCGACGGTTCGCTTGATCTCATCGAGGTTGCTGAAGTCAATGTGCGGGTCGATGCCCTGGCTGAATAGGTTCAATCCCAAGGTGACCAGGTCGACGTTTCCGGTGCGCTCGCCGTTTCCGAACAGGCAACCTTCGATGCGGTCAGCGCCGGCCAGATAGCCAAGTTCGGCCGCTGCCACTGCTGTTCCGCGATCGTTGTGAGGGTGCAGCGAGAGCAGGATGCTGTCGCGACGGTTCAGGTTGCGGCTCATCCATTCGATGGAGTCGGCGTAGACGTTAGGTGTCGACATCTCAACCGTGGCTGGCAGGTTGATTACCATCTTGTGCTCGGCAGTCGGATCGATTACTTCGATAACGGCATTGCAAACCTCGAGCGCATACTCGAGCTCGGTGCCGGTGTAAGACTCCGGTGAGTACTCGTAGAAAACTTTGGTGCCGGGCAACTTGTGCTCAAGCGATTTGCACTTGCGCGCACCGTTTAGCGCGATGTTTAGAATTCCCTGCTTGTCTTGATTGAAGACCACGCTTCGCTGCAAGACCGAGGTCGAGTTGTAAAAGTGAACGATGGCCTGCTTTGAACCGACAAGAGAATCGTAGGTTCGTTCGATGAGTTCGTCGCGCGCCTGGGTCAGCACCTGAATTGTCACGTCATCTGGAATGTGCCCGTCTTCAATCAGCAGGCGAACAAAGTCAAAATCGGTTTGACTCGCAGACGGAAACCCAACTTCGATCTCTTTGTAACCCATGTTCACGAGAAGCTTGAACATCTTTAGTTTGCGCTCGGGGCTCATCGGATCGATGAGGGCTTGGTTGCCATCGCGAAGATCTACAGCGCACCAGCGAGGTGCTTCAACGATTCGCTTTGACGGCCAGGTGCGGTCTTCGAGCTGCACCGAAATCTGCTCGTGAAAAGGCTGATATTTCGAAATCGGCATTCCAGATGCCTTCTGGGTGTTCTTCATCTTGTCTCCTGGGCGCTTTGGCGCCGGTTCTGTTTAGTCGGGATGGCGAAACCTCCGCGACGAGGAAAACCTGGTTTAGGCCCCGTCGCGGCCACTAAGCAGAATTAGGCCGAAGAACATCTCTTTAGAGTAGCCGAGCGACCTAGAGCAGGCAACTAAAAGCCAAGCCGCCCGAGCTGCTTCGGGTCGCGCTGCCAATCTGGCGCAACCTTCACACGGATAGACAGAAACACGCGTTGCCCCAGCAGTTTTTCAATTTCGAGTCGTGCTCGCCTGCCCACGTCGCTCAACCGTGAACCCTTGTGCCCGATGATGATTGACTTCTGGCTGTCGCGTTCGACCCACACGTTCACGTGCACATCCATGAGGTCTTTGCCCTCGCGCTGGTTCATTTCATCCATGGTTACCGCCAAAGAGTGCGGAAGTTCGTCTCGAACGCCCTCGAGCGCGGCCTCACGCACCAACTCGCAAATTCGCGACTCAATGGTCTCGTCGGTAACGATCTCATCGGGGTATAACTGCTCAGAAAGCGGCAACTCAGTGATCAACAGGTTGGCAAGCTCTTCGAGCTGATCTTCGGCAACTGCCGAGACCGGAATAATCGCAGACCATTCGCGCAGCGCTTGCACCGCCAAAAGTTGCTCGGCTAATTGCTTCTTCGAGACGAGCTCACTCTTGGTGACAATGGCAATGAGTTTTGCGCGTCGGTAGTTGCCCAGTTGCTCATTGATAAAAGTGTCACCCACACCGATGCGTTCGTTAGCCGGAATGCAAAAACCAATCACGTCAACATCGCCAAGTGTGCTGTCGACCAGATCGTTTAGCCGCTGGCCGAGAAGAGTTCTCGGTCGGTGGAGCCCCGGAGTATCTACGATGATGATTTGGCCGTGCTCGCGGTGAACGATTCCCCTGATGGCACGACGGGTGGTCTGCGGCTTCGAACTGGTGATGGCAACTTTTTCGCCAACCATAGCGTTGGTTAGTGTCGACTTGCCAACGTTGGGTCGTCCGACGAAAGAAACAAATCCCGAGCGGTAGTTAGTTTTCATTCTCGTCGACCCCGAAGGCAGCCTGTGCGTCTGTCAGATTCTGGTCGCGATGAACGAGCACAGACACCAGACGCTTGCGCCTACCTTCGATTCGGTCTGCCTCGAAGCGCAGCCCAGAGAAAACAATCACGTCGCCGCGCATCGGCAGGCGTCCGAGTTCTTTGGCCAGCAGGCCACCGACGCTGTCAACGTCTTCGTCGTCGAGTTCAATTTCAAAGAGTTCGCCGAGATCCATGAGTGAATACCTCGCCGCAACTCGATAGCCACCATCTTCAAGCTCCGTCAGCTCATCTTCGTCGTCGTCATACTCGTCGGCGATTTCACCGACTAGCTCCTCGATTACGTCTTCCATGGTTACCAAACCGGCTACCCCGCCGTATTCGTCGATAACTATGGCGATGTGGGTTGCGTTGCTCTGCATTGCTTGCAGCAGGTCATCTACCGGCAACGACTCTGGCATGAAAACAACCTTGCGGCAGACCTCAGAGACCGGACGCTTAGCGGTTTTCTTGTCGCCCTCGTTCAGCACTCGAGCCAGGTCTTTCAGGTAAAGAATTCCGGTTACTTCATCTACGGTCTTGCCCACTATAGGCAGCCTAGAGAACCCGCTCTTCAAGAAAAACTCCATCGCGGCCGAAAGAGTCGAATCATCACGGATGGTGGCCATGTCGACTCTCGGCACCATGATTTCGCGAATAATGGTCTCGCCGAATTCTTCAACCGAATCAATCAGATCCTGCTCAAACTCCTCTGGCGCCTCTTCTTTTGGCAGCGACAACGGCGTGAATAGAAGGTGTAGAGAATTCACCACACCGCGCAATTTCTTCGACAACCAGGTGCCAAATCGGTCGTGGCCGAACCTGCGGGCTGCCAACTGCGTGCCAAAAAGTAGCGCGAGCATGAGCACCACAGAAATGATTGCGGTGACCCACCACTCGAAACCGAGCGGCACCAATCCCTGACCAATGGTCACACCGAAGATTCCTGTGAGGGTCATCCGCGTGAAACTCACTGTTTCGGCTTTGTGGGTGTCTTCCTCAGAGGCCTCGAGAGCAGCCTTAACGATTGCCGCGGCGGCCGTCATGACTGCGAGTAGCAGCGAGATCCAAAATGCTAGGGCGAGCAACTAGGCCACCTTTTCTTTTTCATAGAAGGTCGCGAGGATGTCTTTCTGCGTGCCAAACATTTCGCGCTCTTCATCTGGTTCGGCATGGTCAAAACCAAGCAGGTGAAGAATTCCGTGGGTGACCAGCAGCAAGATCTCGTCGATGAGTTCGTGTTTGGCGTCTTCGGCTTGCTTCACCGCATAGGCGGGGCAAACCACAATGTCGCCGAGCAAACCGGGTGCCGTAACTTCGCCCTCTGCACCCGGTCGAAGCTCATCCATCGGAAAACTCAAAACGTCGGTTGGCCCCGGTTCGTCCATCCACTGCACGTGCAGCTCGGCCATTGGCTCTTCGTCGACGAATTGAATCGCCAATTCAGCAGCCGGGTGAATGCGCATTTTGTCTAACGCGTGCTCGGCGAGGCGCAGAATTCGCTCGTGATCGAGCTCAAATGTTGTCTCGTTGTTTATCTCGATGCTCACTTGCGACCGCGACTCTCTTCAAACTTCGAGTAGGCATCGATGATTTTGGCAACCAGCGAGTGCCTCACCACGTCTTCTGAGGTCAGGTAACTCACCGACATATCGTCAACATCGCCGAGCACCTCTAGCGCGGTGCGCAGGCCAGAGGTTCCGTTTGGCAGGTCAATCTGGGTTATGTCGCCGGTTACAACCATCTTTGAGTTGAATCCGAGGCGGGTTAGGAACATCTTCATTTGCTCGGGAGTGGTGTTTTGCGCCTCATCGAGGATTATGAACGAATCGTTGAGCGTTCGACCGCGCATGTAAGCCAACGGAGCCACTTCGACAGTGCCGCTTGCCAATAGCTTCGGAACCGATTCTGGATCTAGCATTTCGTGCAGAGCGTCAAACAGGGGGCGCAGATACGGGTCAATCTTGTCGTTCAGGGTTCCGGGCAAGAAACCCAAGCGCTCGCCAGCCTCTACCGCCGGACGGGTGAGAATGATTCGGCTGACTTCCTTGCGTTGCAGTGCCTGCACAGCCTTGGCCATGGCAAGGTAAGTCTTTCCGGTTCCGGCTGGTCCAACGCCAAAGGCAATTGTGTTTTGGTCGATCGCATCAACATAGAGTTTCTGACCGATGGTCTTCGGGCGAATGCTCTTTCCCCTCGACGACAGGATGCTCTGACTCAAGACGTCGGTGGGGCGAAGTTTGGCTTCGTCGATGATCTTGGCAGAGCGAGAAATATCTTGCGGAGCCAACTGCTGCCCGCTCGAAATCAGCAGCACCATCTCTTCGATGAGATTCTTGGCACGCTCAATGTCTTCGCCCGGACCGGTGAAAGTAAGGGTGTTGCCTCGCGCGAGTACCTCGACCTCAGGAAAAGCGTTCTCTAGCGTTTTCAAAAGTGCATCGTTTGTTCCGAGCAGGCTAACCATCGGAACTTGCGTGACGTCTAACTGCACGCGACTCTTCGGGTTGGTCACTGAGCTACTCGCCCGCCTTCGGAGTTTTGCTCATGATGTGACCGTGAACGTGAAAAACGGTTTGACCAGCCGCCTCGCCAGTGTTGAAGGTGAATCGATGAGAACCCTCGGTGAGCTGCTGCGCGACTTTTGCGCCCAGCACCATCACATCCTGCATAACCAATGGGCTCTGCAGCGCTAGCTCTGTGACGTTTGAATGGTGCTGCCTTGGCACAATCAAGACATGGATGGGTTGCTGAGGTGAAATGTCGTTGAACGCGATGGCGTGCTCAGACTCTGCAACGAGCTGGGCCGGAATCTCTCCGGAGATGATCTTGCAAAAAATGCAATTCTCAGTGGTCAATTTGCCTCCACAGATGAGTTTAGTTTCATCAAATCAACCAAAGATTCCTTGTGAAGACTGAATGATCGTGACGGCAACCACACCGGCGGTCGAGGTTCGCAAGATTGCCTCGCCCAATCGAACCCGAATCGCCCCGGCCGCTTCAAATCTGGATAGTTCAGACTCGTCAATTCCGCCCTCTGGGCCAACGATTACGGCAATTTTTCCTTCGGCAAGCGGCTGGGCGGCTAGGCCCGCTTCTGCTGTCGGGTCGAGAACAAAGACCCGTTCGAAGTCGCCCAGTGTGCCAAGTAGCTCGTGGGTGGCGACTGCTGAGTGCACCTTTGGGTGCCAAACTCTCAGCGACTGTTTAGCTGCCTCATCGCAGATGACTTGCCAGCGCACCTGCCCCTTCGCTGCCTTGGCTGCATCCCAGCGCGAAATAGACCGTTCGGCCTGCCAAGGGACCACCTGCATTATGCCCAGTTCGGTCGATGCCTGAATGGCGAGCTCGTCGCGATCGCCCTTGGCCAAAGCCTGCACCAGGGTTATGTCGAGAGACGGCTTTGACTCCTGTGCGACAGACGTGACCGAAACCTGCAGCGCTTTGGCGTCGACCCTGGCAACCTCGCCTCGAACGCGCAGACCCAAACCATTGGTGAGTTGAATTGCTTCGCCCACGCGCATCCTGCGCACCGCAATCGCGTGCTTCGCCTCGTCGCCGGCTAACTGCACCACGCTACCCACTGTCGGCGGCTGGTCGAGCTGCAACTTGAATAGTGGTTCGACCATTACTTATTCTTGCGCTTCGAATATTGACCCTGCGTATGTTTAGCCAATTTGATTTCGTCAGACTTTCTAAACTCGGCTAGTTGACGAAAGAGCTCTTTTTGCTTCGAGTCAATTTTGCTTGGGGTGTTCACCTGAATTGTCACGTATAGGTCGCCGCGACCCGAGCCACGAAGATGGGTAACGCCTTTGTTCTTGAGGTGAATCTGATCGCCGCTCTGCGAGCCGTGTTCAATCTGAATCTCGATTGGACCATCGAAGGTTTCAATTTTGGCTCGGTTTCCGAGCACGGCATCGTGCAGCGGAACTTCGAGAGTGCAGTGCAGGTCATCGCCACTTCGAGAGTAAATCTCGTGAGCTCGAACCGCGATATCAACATAGATGTCACCCTGCGGCCCACCGGCGAAACCCACTTCGCCTTGGCCGGAGAGTTGCAAACGCAAACCATCTTCAACTCCGGCAGGAATGTTCAAATCGAGTGTTCGTCGAGCACGCACTCGACCCTGACCCCGGCACTTGTTGCACTGGTCAGCAATAACCTGACCAAAACCGCGACAGGCACCACACGGCTGAGAAGTCATCACGTTTCCGAGCAGCGAACGAACCTGCCGTTGAATCGAACCACTGCCGCGACAGATGTCACAAACGCTCGGAGAAGTCCCCGGTCTGCAACAGGTTCCGTTGCACTCCTCGCAGAGAATCGCGGTGTCAATCTCAATCGACTTTGCGGCACCAAAGACAACTTCATCCAAGGTCATATCCACACGGATGAGCGCGTCCTGGCCACGTTCTGAGCGGCTTCTGGGGCCACGAGCCTGCCCTCCGCCGAAGAAGGTGTCGAAGATGTCGCCGAAGCCGAAGCCACCCATTCCGCCAAACGGGTCTTGCCCGCCCATGTCATATTTTCGGCGCTCATCTGGGTCGCTCAGCACTTCGTATGCGTGAGTCACCAGCTTGAACTTCTCTTGAGATTCAGGGGCGTCGTTGACATCTGGATGCAGCTCGCGCGCAAGTCGTCGGTAGGCCTTTTTGATCTGATCGTCTGTTGCATTGCGGTCGACGCCAAGAACCTCGTAGTGGTCTGACATTAGAAACCCCCGAGAGCTTGGGTTAGGTAGCGCGAGACCGCACGCACGGCTGCAATGTTGCTCGCGTAGTCCATGCGAGTCGGGCCGAGCACACCGAGCTTGGCGACTTCGGCACCTTCTTTTTCATAGCCTGATAGCACTACAGATGTGGTCGAGAATTGTTCGATTTCGTTCTCGATTCCAATTCGCAAGGCGACTCCGTGTTGTTCGGCCTGCATCTCTTGAATCAACTTGAGAAGTACGACCTGCTCTTCAATTGCCTCGAGCATCGGCGAAATGCTGCCCTTGAAATCATCTTCGCGCCTCGCGAGGTTTGCCGTTCCGGCGAGAATGACTTTGTCTTGGCGATTGGCATCTACCTGCTCAAGCAAATTATCGAGCACAAGGTTGACTGCACCCTGTCGGTTGGCTGCAAACTTCGATGCAAAGTCTTCTAGCTTGTTCGCAACCTGCGACAGCGAAATGCCCTGCAGTGCGCCAACCATCTGAGCTCTAAGGTTCGCCACGAATTCGTCATCGAGATCTCTATCGAAGTGAATAAGGTGCTGCTGAATGCGACTGATGTCGGTGACCAAAATTAGCAGCGCTTGCTGGTCGTCGACCTTTAGTAACTCGACGCTCTTGACCGAACCTCTTTCGAGGCTCGGATACTGAACCATTGCGACCTGGTTCGTCAGTTGCGACAGCAACCGAACGGTTCTGCCAAGCACCTCATCGAGATCGGCGCTGCCCTGCATAAAGGTTTCGATTGCCGAGCGCTCTGGAATGCTAAGAGGCTTCACCTCGCCGAGTCGGTCAACAAAAAGTCGGTATCCCTTGTCTGTCGGAACTCGCCCGCTTGAGGTGTGCGGAGCAACGATTAGCTTCTCGTCTTCTAGCAACGCCATGTCATTACGAATGGTTGCCGGCGAGACCCCAAAGGCGTGACGCTCGACCAGCGACTTGCTACCCACCGGCTGATTGGTCTCGATGTAGTCGTGCACGATGGCCCGGAGCACTTCAAGACTTCGCTCTGGAATCATATTCACCTCGTTAGCACTCGCTCTGTCTGAGTGCCAATTTTAGCCCATCGCCTTGGTTATGCTCTAGATATGAGTAACCCTTATGAAACCGCGCGCCCCTGGAACCCTCAGGAAGAGAAAATCGCCGCCGTTATCGTTCACGTTGCGGCTATCTTCTTCGAGTTTTTCGCCCCGATCATCGGATACCTATTTCTCAAGGACAAAGGCCCGTTTGTGCAGCATCACGCCAAAGAGTCGCTGAATTTTTCGCTCACCGTGCTCATCATCGTGGTGTTGTTGGCCATCAGCGTGGTCGGCTGGTTCCTGTTGTGGGCCGTACCTGTTTACTGGGTCATTTGCCGCGTAATTGCTGCGCTGCAGACATCCCAAGGCAAGTTCTTCAAGTACCCGCTGACCATTCGTTTCATCAAGTAGTCGAGCGCGACCGCTTTCCGAGCACGAGCGCTATCCGAGCAGGTCTCTAACCAAAGCATCGGCAAGCAAGCGACCCTTGAGGGTTAGCGTCAATTGCCCACGGATGGCATCCTCGGCGTTAACCGTGCCGTCAGCGATGAACTGGCTGATTGGTTTGGCCGCCTGAGGGTTCACCGACTTTAGATAGTCAATCGGCATTCCTTCTCGCAGCCGCAACTCGAGAAGAATTCGCTCGGTAGCTTTGGCGGCGTCATCGAGGGTTTCACGCGCAAGAGCAGGCGATTCGCCTTCAACCAATCGCCGCGCGTAAGCCGATGGGTGTTTCACGTTCCACCAGCGAGTGCCGCCCACGTGCGAATGCGCCCCCGGACCGTATCCCCACCAGTCATTGCTGCGCCAGTATGCGAGGTTGTGCTGCGACATGGTTGAGTCACCCTTGCTCCAGTTGCAAACCTCGTACCAATCAAAGCCCGCGGCAGAAATCATTTGCTCTGCAATTTCATACTTGTCAGCGTGATCATCGTCGCTCGGCTGATTCAACTCTCCACTTCGCACCTGTCGCGCCAACTTGGTTCCCGGTTCAACAATTAGCGAGTAAGCGCTGATGTGGTTTGGCTCGAGAGCGATCGCAGTCGACAGTGACTCGCGCCAATCATCAATCGACTCACTCGGCGTTCCATAGATCAGATCGACAGAAACCTGTAACCCGGCCGATTTAGCGGCAGCGACCGCCTTAGCTACGTTCTGTGGGTTGTGTGTTCGATCGAGCGTTTTCAGCACCGAGGCAACCGAAGATTGCATGCCAATCGAAACACGGGTAAAACCCGCTTCGGCCAGAGTATTTAGGTAACGCTCATCAACGGTGTCGGGGTTTGCCTCGGTGGTCACCTCGGCGTTTTCTTCGATACCGAATTGGTCTCTAAGTGTTTCTAGAACCAGCACCAACTGTTCGGCAGCCAGTTGGGTTGGTGTTCCGCCACCGAAAAAGACCGTCGAGAATTTGCGATGCTGTGAACTCAATTGCTGCAGAACGTTTTTGCTGAAGCTGATTTCGCGAAGCAGGTTGTCGAGAAATGAGTTCTGGGTCTCGCCCTGAAGTTCAGAGGAAGTGTAGGTGTTGTAGTCGCAGTATCCGCAGCGAACTCGGCAAAAAGGAATGTGAAGGTAGGCGTGCAGAGTTCGCTGCGATAACCCTTCGGCAGCCGAGACCGGAAGCAAGCCGTTGAGAGGCGCGGGGTCGCCATCGGGCATTTGGGCCATTACTTGCCCTTCTTCTCGCCCTTTTTCTCGCCATCGCTGGAAAGCGCCGCGATGAAAGCCTCTTGAGGAACTTCAACCCGGCCGACCATCTTCATGCGCTTTTTACCTTCTTTTTGCTTCTCAAGAAGTTTGCGCTTTCGACTGATGTCACCGCCATAGCACTTGGCCAAGACGTCCTTGCGATAGGCGCGAATAGATTCACGGGCGATGATGCGGGCTCCGATTGCCGCCTGAATGGGAACCTCGAAGGCTTGGCGGGGAATTAACTCGCGAAGCTTTGAGGTGATCATTACCCCGTAGGCGTAGGCCTTGTCCTTGTGCACGATTGCACTGAACGCGTCAACCTGCTCACCCTGCAGCAACAGGTCAACCTTGACCAAGTCGCCCTCTGCAAGGCCTACTTCTTCGTAGTCGAGCGAGCCGTAACCCTGGGTCTTGCTCTTTAGCTGATCGAAGAAATCGAAGACAATCTCGGCGAGTGGCAGTGTGTAGCGCAGCTGAACTCGGTCTTCACCGAGGTACTGCATGTCAATCATGATGCCGCGGCGGCTCTGGCAAAGCTCCATGATTACGCCAACGTAATCTTTGGGGGCCAAGATGGTCGCTTTCACCATTGGCTCAAGAACTTTCTTAATTTTGCCCGATGGAAATTCGCTCGGATTCGTGACGGTGATTTCCTTACCGTCATCCATGGTCACCTCGTAGACCACCGAAGGTGCAGTAGCAATCAGTTCAAGCCCGAACTCGCGCTCGAGTCTCTCGGTAACGATCTCGAGGTGCAGTAGCCCGAGGAAGCCACAGCGAAAACCAAAACCAAGGGCAACCGAGGTTTCGGGTTCGTACGCGAGAGCTGCATCGCTGAGTTTCAACTTGTCGAGAGCTTCGCGAAGGTTTGGGTAGTCGCTTCCATCAATCGGATAGATGCCCGAGTAGACCATCGGTAGCGGATCTTTGTATCCGGTGAGCGCTTGGGTTGCAGGCTTCAGTGCGTTGGTAACGGTATCGCCGACCTTCGACTGTCGAACGTCTTTTACTCCGGTAATCAGGTAACCGACTTCGCCAACTCCAAGCCCCTTGGTCACTTCAGGCTCTGGTGATGAAACACCGATTTCAAGCAACTCGTGAACTGCGCGCGTTGACATCATCTGAATGCGTTCGCGCGGCGAGAGGCTGCCGTCAATCATGCGCACGTAAGTAACAACGCCGCGATACGAGTCGTAAACCGAATCGAAAATCATGGCTCGCGCAGGTGCGTTTGGGTCACCAACCGGATG
>JACCDP010393067.1_pt1 | contig 11341 bp, 5 predicted proteins | sample 7445841 | NCBI WGS metagenome assembly JACCDP01 (sample SAMN15323441, study PRJNA562643) | freshwater metagenome | isolation source: river surface water | place: USA:Blue River Watershed | collected 2017-08-17
TTGTGGACTGGTATACAGATATTTCAATGGTAAAGGAATTTAACTTAACCATCATGCCTGCTTGGGATATTAAGATTTACGCTAAATGGGATGCCAACCTCTATACCATCAGTTTTGAAACCAATGGTGGTAATATCATTCCAAGCATTCAGGGTTATTATGGAGATTCAATTCCTCTACCCAATAATCCAACAAGAATAGGCTACACCTTTCAAGGATGGTTTAGAGATTCAAACCACACCAATTTTTTCAACCTTAGTTCATTTCCTTCAATGAATTTAACGTTATACGCCAAATGGTTAATCAACCAATATACGATTACTTTTATTATGAATGGTGGTAACTCTATTCAAACACAAACAAACAACTATAATGCGAGTTTGAGTATCCCTACTCCAACTAATGTAGGCCATAGTTTTGCTGGTTGGTTTACGGATGTTGGGTTAACGCAAGCATTCACGCTTACTAATATGCCAGCCTCAAACCTTACCATTTATGCTAAGTGGTCGATTATTATTTTATACACGATTACGTTTGATACAAATGGAGGAAGTAGTCTTGCTTCTATAACGGGTACCTACGGTGATCCTGTCACCGCTCCTAGTAATCCAACAAGGGAAGGATATACTTTTAATGGATGGTATGCTGATGCCAATCTAACACAAAGTGCAACTATACCTTCCACTATTTTGGCTCAAAACATAACGTTATATGCAAAGTGGACGATTAACCAATACACAATTACTTTTAATACAAATGGTGGAAGTAGTCTTGCTTCCATTACCGGAAACTATGGTGATCCTGTCACCTCTCCTAGTAATCCAACAAGATTTGGTTATGTTTTTGATGGTTGGTACTCTGACATAAATCTTACAGACAGAGTTATGGTACCAAGTAATATACCTGACTCAAATTTAATTTTATATGCAAGATGGTTATTATCAAAAATAACGGCATTTGATGGCTCAGCTGGAGATTATTTTGATGAAGTGGCTATCCATGGTAATCATTTTGTCGTTGGATCTTGTAATGATGATGACAAAGGTGTTGATTCTGGAAGTATTTATATTTACAACCTTAATAATTTTAATAACGTAAGAAAAATCACAGCATTTGATGGATCTGCTAATGATTATTTTGGATGTAACGTTTCAATTTATGGTGATTTTGTCGTTGCAAGTTCAATTGGAGATGATGATTTGGGTAGGGACTCGGGTAGTATATATATATATAAAATCAGTAATATTAATTATGTGAGAAAAATAACTGCCTTTGATGGAAAAAGAGATGAAGCATTTGGAAGCGATATCATTGCCTATGGTGATTATTTGGCGGTTGGATCTCCTTACACTAACGAATATACTGGCGCAATATACTTATATAAATTTAGTGATACTAGTTATGTTAGAAAAATAACTCCATCGACAGGTGTTTCAGGAGTAAATGGTGATTTTTTTGGAGCATATAATTCAATCGCATTGTATGGTAATTATTTATTAGCTGGAGTTCGAGCCAATAACAATATTTATGGTTATAGAGCCGGTAGCGTATACATTTATAAACTAGATGATACTAATTATGAATCTAAAATTATTGCATTCGATGGATTTGGTGCTACTTCCCCTTTTTCATTAGGTGATTTGTTTGGTAGTTCTGTTTCGATTTATGGTGATTATTTTATTGTTGGGGCTTCTAATGCGCAAAATAATGGAGTAAATTCTGGTAGTGTTTATATTTATAAGTTTAGTGATCCAGATTATGTAAGAAAAATTACACCACTTGATAATCAAATAAGAAGTTTTGGTTATAAAGTAATTATGTATGGTGATTTCATTATAATTTCTTCATACAACTCGAGTAATTCCTCCGGAAGAGTTTTCATTTATAACTTAAATAATCTAGGAATCGAATACTTAATAGAGTCAAATGATGAGGCTCAAATGAATCACTTTGGTACTGATACTGCGATTTACCAGGAAATTATACTTGTTTCAGCAACAAATGACGATCAATTATTAAGTAACAAAGGTGTAGTATATGTCTACAAACTAGATGATTTAGTAAATTAATTTAAGTTATTATTTAAGTGAAATCTTAATAGGGAAATTAAGTGGAGCTGCAAATTCTGTTTATGTTGTTTATTCTGGAATTATATTTAAGATAAACAGCAAGATAAAGAAGGTATCTCCATGTGTTGTAAAGTAAACGACACAAATTTGCTAATTTTAAAACAGTCTCAATTTAATTGCGAAAACTCACTTCTAAATGAAAATTACAGTTCGCACCTGAAGGTATGATGTTTCTCCCTAGGTAAATCATGCTTCAATTATAGGTAAATATAGTGCATTGAGATAATGCTTAGGAAGATGAGAGAATTTGTATTAATCAGAATCAATAATATGATTTTTGATAGAATTTAATTTAATAAATTTTAATTGATAAAAAGAGATGTTTATTAAGCAATTTGTAAGAAACTCTAAATATATTTTCTATTATAATAAATTTGAAATAAAGGAACTAATTTATGAAACCAATTTATATTTACCTTTTTTGCTTTTTAAACTCAAATTAATGAACCTGTAACTTGTGTAACTTTACATTTTTTTATAAATTAAACCCAGTAAAGTCTTAATTGTGCAAGATGTAAAAAAGCACCTTTAATTTAAATTTTAAATCCTTTATGTCATCAGACAAATAATAATTTACTAATACTTTAAAAAATAATTACTCTAATTAGATCAAAACTGTATAACTTAAAAAAACGGTATAGACAAAATTTAATGCAAAGTCTATCACTCAATTAATTTTCAATAAATTGGTTTAAAAAACACTAATTTACATCCCGTGTAATAAGGTAAACTATCCCTAAAAATTAAATAAATTATCTTAAATTTATTTCAATAAATTCTCATCTTAGTCAATGTGATAAAATGCTATTAATACATTTTTATGATTTTGTGCAGTGGGGGTAAAAAAGAACATGATAACTGGCGAACTAAAGAATAAAATTGACGCTATCTGGCAAGATTTTTATAATGAGAACATGGCCCAGAACGGTGATGTTGTCAATCAACTTACCACTTTGATGTTCATTAAAATGCTCGATGACCGGCAGACAGCCTTAGAGGCTCAGGCTAGTATTATCGGCATTAAACCAAAACAAAAAGACCTCATTTTCAAAGATGGTAGCTACACCAATGGCGAATATGGCATCAATATTCCTTTTGAAAATTTAAGATGGAAGAATTTTAAGAACCTTAATTCAAAAGACCTTGCCAATCGAATCAAGAACTATGTATTTCCTTTTATTAAAGACTTGGGTAACATTGGCAATGCTTCCAAAGAAGAAAGTGACATTCAAGAACTAACAGCCTTCTCTCGTTTTGCTCAAGATTTATCCTATGGGTTTGAGGCGAAGGAAAGACTATTAACCTCGGTTGTTGATAAACTATCTGACCCATCCATTGATTTCGCTAATCTTGATATAATGGGTGATTTTTATGAATATCTTCTTGATGGAAGAATGACGGGTCAATTTAGAACACCCCGCCACATCATTGCTCTCGCAAACGAATTAATCAAACCTAAATTAGGTGAAAAGATTATTGACCCAGCTTGTGGAAGTTCAGGTTTCTTGATTGGTGCCGCTAACTATATCAAAAAGAATCAAGAACGAGATTTAGTCATTGTCACGAATAAAAAGACTTTCTCAAACGAAACCTTCTGGGGTGTTGATAACGATAAGATGATGGCTCGCATTTCAAGTATGAATTTAATGCTACATGGTATTAAGAAACCTCATATCTCAGCTGATTCTTTACTTGAGGGTGAGAACGCTAAAGACTTTCTTGGGAAGTTCGATATTGTTATTGCCAACCCTCCGTTCGCCGGCAGTCTTGTTGAAAGTGCAACGAATGGTTCCTTACTAACCATTGCAGATACCAAAAGAACGGAACTTTTATTTGTGGCTTTATTTATCAAATTATTAAAAGTTGGTGGAAGGTGTATTTCGGTTGTACCTGAAGGCGTGTTAAATAACGATAATGAGAAAGCCTACGTAAATTTAAGACAGGAACTAGTTGAAAAACAAAAATTAATTGCAGTAATTTCAATGCCAAATGGAATATTTCAACCTTATTCAGGGGTTAAAACCTCTTATATTCTCTTTCAAAAAACAAACCGAGGTGGGACTGATAAAATTTGGTTTTATGAAATGAACGCAGATGGGTACACGTTAGATAAAAAACGTCAACCAATTAATGATAGTGACTTACCAGATATAGTCTCAAGGTTTAACAATCTTGGTAATGAAAATACTAGAAAAAAAACTGAGCAATCATTTTTTGTAACCTTAGAAGAAGTACGCCAAAAAAATTATGACTTGTCTTTTAATAAACACAAAGAAGTTATAAGGGAGGAAAGGGTATACAGAAAGACTTCCGAAATATTGGATGAAATTGATAAAAATCAAAAAGAAATTAATAAAAGCATCATTGAACTCAAAAAGTTGTTGGATTAATTAAATGAAATTAGCTTTTATAAAAGATATTAAAAAATCAGGAAAACCCTGTAAACCGCTGCAAGGAACTATTAAGTATGTTGATACTGGAAATGTAATCAACGGTAAGATACAAGGGTATCAAGAGTTTAGTTTTGATGAAAAACCATCACGAGCTAATGTAAGTGTCGATGTGGGAGATGTAATTTTTGCAAAGATGCAAAACTCTCTAAAAGTTATTCAAATTACCGAAAAGGAAAAGGATTTTGTTTACTCTACAGGTTTTTATAGTTTTAACGACCAACGAGTTCTACCAGGTTATTTAAAACATTATTTTAACTCTAACCAATTTAATCATATTAAAGATAAGCTTTCTAAAGGAGCAACAATGAAAGCAATCAATGATTCAGGAATGGAACAAATTACAATTAATGTACCAACAACAAGTCAGCAAGAATCCATAGTATCCACCCTCGATAAAATCAATGAATTGATTGACGCCAATAAACGCCAATTGGAATTATTGGATGAAGCTGTAAAAGCAAGGTTTGTTGAAATGTTTGGAGATATTAAGGAAAAAATTAATATTTCAAGAATTGCTTTTACTTCAAGCGGATTCTCTTTTAAGAGTAAAGATATTGGAGACAATAATAAGTATCAGGACGGTATTAAATTAGTTCAAATTAGTAATGTTTCATTAAGAAATATCGATTGGAATGTAATAAATTATCTACCAAATATTTTTTACCAAAAATACAAGACTTATTCTTTACTTAAAGATGATATAGTCATCGCATTAACTCGTCCGATAATTCAATCCTTAGGTAATGTAAAAGTATGCATCGCAAGGGATATTGATTTACCAGCGTTATTAAACCAACGAGTTGCTATGGTTAGATGTAAAGGTGGTCAAAGCCCTATTTATTTATATTATTGCCTACAGCAAGATGATTTTACTCAATATGTCAAACGTGTTTGTACCGGAAGTTCACAACCTAACATGAGTACAAAAGACATAGAGAATTATCAAATTCCAGAAGTAGAAAATGAATTTCAAAGAACCTTTGAAAAATTTGTTAAAGCAATTGATAAAGTTAAACTTTTAGTAACTCAAAATTTGGATACTTTAAATAGTATGTTAGATAAAAAAATGGATGAATATTTCGGTGGTGACTCTAATGCCTAGAAATGAAAAGCAAACTCGCATAGAGCTCATTGACCCCAAACTTCGCCTCGCAGATTGGGAAATTTTAAACGAGAAGCATATTGTTGAACCCGGGCAAGCCTGTATTGAAACACCTGTATCGGGGATGTCTAAAAGTATCGAAAATCCATCAGGCAACGGATTTGTGGATTATGTCTTATTTGGAGATGACGGCAAACCACTTGCCCTGATTGAAGCAAAGAAATCTGTTTCAAATGAAGAGCAAGGTTTAGTTCAAGCCAAACTCTATGCCGACCGATTAGAACATAAATACGGAGTCCGGCCTGTCATCTATTTCACCAACGGCTATAACATCAAAATCGTGGATGGGATTTATCCAGCTCGAATTGTGTTTGGATTTCATACCAAAGATGAACTCCACCACATCATTCAAAAGCGAAACTATACCCTAGTGGACAAAACTATCCGCCAGGATATATGTGACCGCTATTACCAGAAGGATGCGATTGACCAAGTTCTTAAACACTTAGAAACGAAGCATTCCCGTAGTTTAATTGTGCTTGCCACTGGAACTGGTAAGACTCGTGTTTCCTGTGCGATTTCAGACATCCTCTTACGCAATAACTATGCCAAGCGAATTCTATTCTTAGCAGACCGAGTTAACCTTGTAAAACAAGCCAAAGAAGAAACATTTGATAAATTCCTTGATACAGTTCCCACCGCATTAATAGCGGAAGGTGTTAGAGAGGGAAATGAAGCCCAAGCCCGTATTGTTTTCTCCACCTATCAATCGATGCTCTCCATTATCAAAGATACATCGAAGTGCCCCTATGGCATTGGTCAATTTGATTTCCTGATTATCGATGAAGCCCACAGAAGTTTGTTTAATAAATATGCGGAAATCTTTGAATTCTTCGATAGTCTGATGATTGGGTTAACTGCCACCCCAAGAAACGACATTCATAAATCAACATATCGAGTATTTAATCTTGATACCGATTTACCCAATTATGAATATGACTTGATTCGGGGTGTCCGTGATGGTTATCTCACCTATTACCGAGCCTTAGATAGAACCCCCGATATTTTAAAGAATGGTCTTCGATATGAAGATTTAGACGATGAAGAAAAGGAACAATATGAAGACCGCTTTACCGATGATGAAGGGGATTTACCTCCTGTTGTTGAAGGGGAAAAGTTTTATTCTATCATTACCAACATCGATACCATTCGGGAAGTATTAAAAAACTTAATGGATGAAGGCATCAAGGTCAACCATGGTCAAACCTTAGGCAAGACCATTATCTTTGCCCGTGACCACAACCACGCAGTTAAAATCCTTGAATGTTTTAGAGAGATGTATCCAGAACATAACTTAAATCGCCCTAATGGAGTCGATTACTGTGTGGTCATTGATAACAAGATTAAATATAACGATGTCCTTCAAAGAGAATTTAAAGAGAAGCAAGATATTCGTATCGTTATCTCAGTCGACATGATGGACACAGGGGTGGATATTCCAGAAGTAGTCAACCTAGTCTTCTTTAAGCGAATCCTATCGAAGATTAAGTTCTGGCAGATGATTGGTCGAGGTACTCGCTTGTGCAAAGACCTTAACACGATTAGTCCTGCTAAAGCCTATTTTGAACGTGTTACCAATGATGGGTCTCGGATTGAATACAAGGATAAACAAGGCTTCCTCATTTTTGATGTTTGTAACGTGTTTAGTTTCTTTAAACAAAACCCTGATGGTAAGGTCAACTCTGCCGAAGCTGAGATGAGTATCAATCAAAAAATATTCTTCCAAAAGGTCAAACTGTATAAAGCCCTTCAATCCAAGTTCAATACGTTAAGCCAAGAAGATAAAGGATACTATAAAACTCTTCAAACCGATTTAATCAAAACCATCCAATCCCTTAATCGCAATATGATAGGGGTGCAGTCGAATCTGGAATTTGTCGAAAAGTATAGCGTTCTCATAGCATGGGAAAGTTTTGACCAAAATAAGTTAATCGAAGTTAAAACCCACCTAGCTCGTTTAGTAGACGGAGATGTTGATTTACCCTCCCTTAAAGTATTTGATTACCTTTGCTATAAGTTTAGTGAAACTAAGTTTACTGACGAGAAGGAACATAAGAAAACCGCTAAATCCCTCTATGCAATAGCGAAGTATTTACTCGATGCCAAGTTACACATTCAAGAAGTCCAACAATACCAAGCCACACTTAATTCGGTTGTAACTGAAGACTTCTTAAATAACGCTCCAGCATCAGGAGTGGAAAAGGTTCGTCAAGACGTAAGGGCTTTAACTCGGTATATTGAAAAAGATGTCCTTGCTCCTATCATTACGGATTTTGATGATAATATTTCTTCCAAGAACGATGCCGATGACGAAAAGCCCTTCTCAGGAACTATTAGGATTGATGAATTTAAATCCTTATCCGAAAAGGTTCAAGGATTTATCGCCTTACACCCCAACCACCCATTAGTCCTTGAAATTAAATCACTAACTAAACCAGGCAAGTCATCCTTAGCAGACTTTAGAAAAGAGATTGGTGAACTCGCCAAATCCCACGAAGAATATAACGAACTCTTTAAAACGGATAAAGATATTACTAATTTTGTCAGAAAAAACGTTGGCATAGATTCCATCGCAATGGATAAATTTGTTAAGAAACAACTAGATGCTGGATTTAAATCACAACAACTTGCTTATGTTAAAGCACTACTTATCTTCATTAGTGAAAATGGAAGGTTTGAAAAGGATGACCTACTTAGAGAAGAATTAGATTTCAGGAAAATTTTCAATAACATTGAGATTTCAAGACTCATTGAAGATGTGATGAATGTTATTTAATCGATAATAGGGAGTAATTATGAACGCCATAAAACAAAAGCTAGTCGATGACCTTATTGCCTCGGATAGAAGGCAATATAAAATCCCTATTTACCAAAGAAAATATAAGTGGACCAATCAACAATGTCTTCGACTAATTGAAGATATGCTTTTAGCTTCAAAACGAAAGAAAGAACATTTCATGGGCACTGTTGTTATCCAGTATGGAAAGCAAGACTCTTCCGTCATTAAGAATTTCCTTGTTGATGGCCAACAGCGGATGACGACTATCATGCTCATAATTAAAGCATTGGAGTTGATTGCCGGTTCCAAGCCAACAGATAAAGATTACGAATATGTTTTGAATAACACTCGCAAGTTCATTTATGCTGACCAAAACGATAAAGCAAAAGGTTTAAAAGTGGTACTTAGCAAGAACGATAAGTTAGCATTTGACCTACTTATGGAAGGGACTTCAATGCAAGCCATTGAATCAAATCCACTGGTTCAAAAACATAAAGAAGACTATTTAATTAATAATTTTAAACTGATTTATGAAACCTTAATTTCTGAAATTGGTAAAGGTCACAATATTAGAGATGATATCTTTCAGGGTTTACTTAGTCTTACTGTTGTATTGATGACGCTCGACCCAGGTGATGACGCTCAAGAAATATTTGAAAGCATCAACTCTCTTGGAGTTAGGCTTACCAATGCCGACCTCATTCGAAATTACTTATTAATGTCTAACGAGCATCAAGATAGACTTTATGAGCAATTTTGGGAGCCCATTCAGGACAAACTTATTGGTGAAAGTAATATGGAAGAGTTTGTGAAAAATTACCTACTCACCAAAAAACCATACTTTATCAAGGATGAAGATATTTATAAGGAGTATGTGAACTATGCCCAGAATAATGAAAACGGGCAACACAATCGTGAACAACTTTTCCAAGATTTACTAGAAAACGCAACTGTCTTTCAACCTTTCATTAAAAGAATTGATGGTTTAAGCGAAGAAACGAATCAGTTAATGCAAGAGTTGAGAGACATGAGGCAAACCACTTCTCACCCCTTTTTGATGAGAGTCTTTCTTGATAATAAGCAAGGGGTTATTGATACCGCGACACTCAACAAAGTCATTAACCTCACAATTGTTTATTTAGTACGAAGAACGATTTGTGGAGTTCCAACGAGTTCATTGCGCAATTTTATGCTTAATTTATATAATCGGGTATTTGGCAAGGTTGAAGGCAATAAAAAACAATATTATGAAGCTATTTATGCATTTTTAACAACACTAAATTCTAAAGATTCCTTGCTAGAAAACGATGAAGTTCTCAAAAAAATTCACACTTTTCCACTCTATGACAACCCTACCTTTGCAACATATATTCTTTACCGCCTCGAAAATGGTAGATACCCCAAGGCATCAGCGGAATATGTGGGTGCCAAGTCGGTTTCTGTTGAACACATCATGCCTCAAAACCTTAACGATGACTGGATTGAAGAACTTGGCGAGAATGCTGAAACAATTCATCAGACCTATTTAAATACATTAGGAAATCTTTCGTTAAGTTCAGCACAAAAAAATTCCGCCTCTTCTGATAAGTCATTTAAAGAAAAAAAGGAAATTCTCTTTGGAGAAGACTCAAAGTTTGACTTGTTGAACAAGAGTATTAAAGGTTTTGATAAGTTCACCGATAAAGAAATTCTTCAAAGAGCAAGTGAACTGGCAAGTGTTCTGGTTAAACGTTATGAACTTCCTCAAGTTAATATTCAAGGAATACGATTTGATGATGTTGAGGAACTTTTTTGCAGTGCTGATTCGAAAGAGAATCAAGTCTTCAAACATACAAGACCGATATCTTATAAATTTCAAGGAGAAGAAATGTTTGTTGATTCTTTTGCCTCTATCCTAGTTAAAGTTACACGACATCTATTGAAAAAATACCCCGAGAAAATTAGGGAAATAGCGGCAAAAGGATATTCTCTCTGGAACGGGGATAAAAAATTACTCTTATATTCGACGGATGAAAGCCTTGAGCATATTGGTGAAGGAATAAGAATTACAACAGGATTAAGCGCAACTTATAATGTTGAATTTGTTGCCGACCTTTTACAAGAATGTGGTTTAGAACCACAAGAAATTTCAATAGTAGTAAAAAAAGATTCAATTAAGAGGATTATTGATAAATCTCTAGTGATTAGAAACGCGTTGAAGGTTTTATCAAAAGAAGCATTGATTATTTATGAACCAGAATTGATGCCCAAAAGTAATAGTGCTATTAAGTTTAAGACCTCCTTATTGGACAAAACTTTCAACACGATTAATTTTGATACAAAATGGGATCAAGAAAGATTCAGAGAAATAGCATTTTGTGAATTTTTAGTTAAAGATGAGATTATTTCCGTCACCTTAAAAACAATATCTAAGACGAAAGCATTAACAAACAAACTAAATGAATTAATAAATCTTTTAAATCTAGAAGAAAACAAAAATCAAACATGGTGGAAAATCATTAAAATCCCAATTAATTTAAAATCAATATTAGATAAGGATGATCCAGAATCAGCCCTGGTTAAAGATTTAAAGGCTGCAGTGTTACAAATAAATAAAAAGTTGGAAATAATAATTAATAAAATTTCTTAAAATGAACTACCTCAAACTAACATTTAATATCTTTGAAATTATTTATAATTAAACATATATAACCACACGGATAGTCTCTCCGTTCTGTCTTTGATTGCCATTGGCTATTCGATCATCATGTTGTGATCTTTTCTTAAACAATTCTAGATGTATTTTAGACGCCATTTAGTCTTCTCTAATTTGCTAAAA
>JACCDP010230112.1_pt1 | contig 11340 bp, 15 predicted proteins | sample 7445841 | NCBI WGS metagenome assembly JACCDP01 (sample SAMN15323441, study PRJNA562643) | freshwater metagenome | isolation source: river surface water | place: USA:Blue River Watershed | collected 2017-08-17
CAGCTAAACCTTCGCAAAACACACAGGCAATGACTCGTAACTTCACTCAAGTGACGTCAAAAATGACTAACATTCATGATCTTACATACCGATCAGTATCAGAAAGGAGCCTGACCCGTGACACTTGTTTACAATATGGGATTGGCGTTAAAGACGATAGCTATTATTTTCCTTATTACGATGGCGACGATCTGGTAGCTTTCAAAAAGCGTAACACTGCAGACAAGAAGTTTAGTATTGAAGGCGAATGGCAGCGAGGCAAGCTGTTTGGTCAGCAATTATTTCCCAAAGGCGGTAAATATGTCACGATCACGGAAGGCGAATTCGATGCTGCGGCAGCGTATCAGATGCTGGGTTCACGCGGTGCTGTCGTTTCAGTTAGGAATGGTGCAGCGAGTGCAGTCGCGGATTCTAAAGCGAACTATGAGTGGCTCGACAGCTTCGAGAATATCGTCATCTGCTTTGACAGCGACGATGTCGGCAGAGAGGCAGCTCATAAGGTTGCTGAAATCTTTGGAGTTAAAGCCAAGATATTTAAAGGATCCCAAGACTATAAGGACGCCTGCGATTACTCGAAAGAAAACAAAGTAAAGGAATTCGTAGACCTCTGGTGGAAAGCAGAGCGGTACACGCCTGATGGAATCATCGATGGCTCTACTCTGTGGGGCTTGGTTAACCAGCCAGTCGAACGTGCCCAGGTGCAGTATCCGTTCATCGGGCTAAATGACCTGAGCTATGGAATCCGTGGCGGAGAGCTGGTTACAATCACTGCAGGCTCAGGGCTTGGTAAGTCACAGTTTCTGCGAGAGATAGTGTTCCATATTCTTAAAAATTCCAGCACCAATATCGGACTGATGTTTCTGGAGGAGTCAGTTAGCAGGACAGCGAAGAGTCTGATGAGTTTATCTGCGAATAAACCACTGCACCTTCCTGATGTTCAGACCACTACGGAGGAACTGAAGAATGCTTTTGAAGAAACTCTTGGCACTGGCCGTATTTTCCTTTTTGATCATTTCGGGTCTACTGCTATTGACAACATTATCAATCGAGTACGTTATATGGTTCGCGCTCTTGACTGTAAGTTTATCTTTCTCGATCACGTTTCTATCGTTGTGTCTGCTCAAGATAACGGAGATGAACGAAAAGCGCTAGACGAGATTATGACTAAGCTTCGAATGATCGTGCAAGAGACTGGTGTGTCCCTATTTTGTGTGTCTCACCTGAAAAGGCCAGAGGGCAAAGGCCACGAGGAAGGCGCAGCTACTAGCCTGTCTGCCTTACGTGGGTCAGGGTCTATCGGGCAGCTCTCAGATCTGGTTCTTGGCCTTGAGCGGAACGGTCAGGCAGCGGATATTAAAGAACGTCATACTACGAGGGTACGCGTATTAAAGAATCGTTTCAGTGGCTTGACAGGACCTGCCTGTTCGTTGTATTATGATAGGGTAACTGGACGAATGACGGAAACTTTTGAGGATAAGGAACTGTGAGGGTAGCCCTTGATATTGAGACTAATCTTAGCCACACTATTATTTGGTGTTGTAGCACATATAATTTGGAAACTCAGGAAGTAAGGACATGGACCGAGGCGGCAAGTTTCAGGGACTTTATAAAGGACGCAGAATTAGTTATAGCTCACAACGGAATAAGCTTCGACTTTCCCATATTGAACAGGATATGGAAAACGAAAATCCGTTTAGCGAAGACGAGGGATACCTTGATTATGTCGAGGCTAGCAAGTCCAAGCAGAGAAGGAGGTCACAGTCTAGCGAACCTGGCGAAGCTCGTAGGAAAAACCAAGAAGGAATACGACGATTTCGACGGAGGGCTAACTCCTGAGATGATCGAGTACTGTCAGGAAGATGTCCGGATTTGTGGAGACTTGTATAACTATTTACTCAGGGAGCTGAGTAGCTTTAGTCAAGACTCTGTAGATCTAGAGCACGAAGTAGCTGCCGTTATTTCTCGCCAAGAAAAGCACGGCTTCATGCTTGATCGGACGTTAGCCTGCTCCCTAGTGGTAGACTGGAAGAAGCAATTATCTGATATCGAAGAAGAGCTTCAGTCTGTATTCCCGCCTATCGTTACGGAGCGTATCTCTGAGAAGACTGGTAAGAAGCTGCAGGATTCTGTTGAGATGTTCAACCCAGGGTCCAGGCAGCAGATTGCTAAGCGGTTGATGGGACTTGGATGGAAGCCAACAAAGCATACTGAGAAAGGAGCGGTGATTGTAGATGAAGCAGTCTTGGCTGGAGTTGATATACCAGAAGCAAAACTCATTGCCAAGTACTTACTCATTCAGAAACGGGTGGCTCAAGTTGAATCCTGGCTTGAGTCTGTATCTGAAGACGGACGGGTACACGGTAAGGTCATCACCAACGGGGCTATCACAGGCAGAATGACGCACCACAGCCCTAACATGGCCCAGGTTCCGAGCAGCTCCAGCGAATACGGAGAGCAGTGCCGTAGCTGTTGGACTGTCCCTGATGGTAAGCTTCTTGTCGGAGCTGATGCATCTGGCCTTGAGTTGCGTATGCTTGCACACTATATGAAAGATCAGGAGTATGCTAGAGAAATCGTTGAAGGTGATATCCACACCAAAAACCAGATTGCGGCAGGTCTTCAAACAAGAGCGCAGGCGAAGACATTCATTTACGCTCTACTATACGGGGCAGGACATGCCAAGATCGGGAAGATTGTTGGTGGTACAGCCAAGGACGGGGAAAAGCTCACCAATAATTTTCTTCGGAACACTCCGGCTCTCTCACGTCTTCGAAAGAAAGTTGAAGACATGTCCTCAGGCGGGACGTTACCAGGTCTCGACGGTAGGGTGTTACAGGTTCGCTCCTCACACGCAGCACTTAACACATTACTCCAAAGTGCTGGTGCGATAGTGATGAAGAAGGCTCTTGTGTTGTTGGACAAGGCTATTAAGAATGCAGGCATTGATGCAAACTTCGTAGCCAACATTCATGATGAGTGGCAGATTGAATGTAGCGAAGACGATGCAGACCTTGTTGGATGTTTAGCAGTTAGCAGTATCAAAAAAGCAGGTAAAGAGCTGGGATTAAGATGCCCATTAGACGGTGAATATAAGAAAGGAAAAACATGGGCTCACACCCACTAGACAAAGACGATGAATTCTGGAAAGACATGGAAGATGTTGTGTTCTTGTGCGTAAAGAAGGACAAAACAATCAACATGAAAACCAGTATTGTAGATATGGAAGATCTGAAGTCTGTATTTAGCACGGCGTACATGATGGCGATGTTTCACGATATGAAAAGAGATCCTAGTGACCTTGACAATATGCACTGATGTGCTATACTAATTAGGTAGTTTACATAAAGGAGAAGTAAATGCAATTACAACCGCTTAAAGTTCAGGCAGATATTATGTGGGCCTTTCTTGATACGCCTAACCAGCTATCAGGCAAGTACCAGGTAGATCTCTGTAACCTGACTCAAGAAGCAGTTAAGAAGTTAGAAACTATGGGTGTATCTGTACGCAGTAAACCTGATCAGCCTGAGAAGGGATTTTTTATCACTGCTAAATCTGTTAACTATCCTATCAAGACAGAGGATACCAGTGGTAATGCCATCACAGCAAAGGTAGGTAACGGATCAAAGGGAATCGCTTTACTTAAACCCTACGAATACACCTATCAGAAGAAGAAGGGTGTTGGTATTGGAATTAACAAGCTCATCGTCACCGATCTTGTCGTCTACGAGGGTGGTGAGCAAGCAGAAGAAGCTATTGACGACGTACTCTAAAGGAAAATTATGACTACTAAAACAGCAAAAGCAGCTCTACCTAAAGTAACTACTAAAGTATCTCCGTTTGAATCTGTGTTTGAAGTTAGTTTGGAAGGCACAGGCGCTGGCTGGCTTGAAGACTACTATAAGTTTTCAATCTCAGCAGATGGCACTGTAACCATCAATGACAATGTGTTCAACAGCAAGAAAGAAGCAGCCAAGGCACTCAAGGCTATCTCTGACTTCCTGGCTAAGTGAAAGCATTAATTGATGGTGACATTCTTGTATATCGTATAGGGTTTGCGTCGCAAGACACAACAGACAAACTAGCGATAGCAAGAATGGCCGAGTTTTTAGAGGAGCTAGTTATGCGTCCTGAAGTGGGAGACTACCAAGGATTCTTAACTGGCTCCAATAATTATCGCAACGAGATTGCGAAGACTGCTCCGTACAAGGGCAACAGAGTTGGCGAAAGGCCAATTCACTATGAATTACTTCGAGAGTATCTGCAGAAAGCTTGGGCTTTCGAGATGCAAGAAGGGCAGGAAGCTGATGATGCAATCGGAATAGCAGCTTATGAGTTTGATGATCAAGAAGACTATATCATCATGACTCTAGATAAGGACCTTGATATGATTCGAGGATGGCATTATAATTTTATTAAGGATAGGAAGTATTTGATTGAAGAGTACGAGGGAATCGTTAACTTCTACAAGCAGATACTTACTGGAGATAGAGTCGATAATATTGTAGGCTTAAAAGGAATCGGGCCAGTCAAAGCAACAAAGATTCTAAAAGATTGCAAGACTGAAGCCGATCTGTACAAGGCAGTATTGGAAGCATACGATAATGATGAAGAAAGGGTCTTAGAAAATGCGAGGTTACTTTGGATAAGAAGAGAACCAAGTCAGATCTGGTCACCGCCCCATTGCAGTACATCAGATGGGTTGACGCAGTAGCAGACGTGGAGTGGCAAGAGAATGTTAAAGCAGAAGTTCATGAATGTCATAGCATTGGGTGGATTGTTGATGAGACAGATGAAGCTATATGCATTGCAAGCACTGTCAGTATGGACAACAGTAATGCCCGTATGCATATCCCTAAGCAGTGGATTAAGATAAGGAAGGACGTGAGCATTGAAACCGAGCAGCGCAAAGTCCAAAGGCAGACACCTGCAAAACTGGGTAAAAGAGCTAATACTTGCCAAGTTCGGACTAGAGCATGATGACGTCCGTTCAGTTAGTATGGGCGTGTCAGGGGAAGACATACTACTTAGTCCAGCAGCCCGACGGAAGCTCCCAATTTCTATCGAGTGTAAGTCCAGAGCTGCTATCTCAGTGTATGGATACTACGAGCAAGCCCAACAAAACTCAGGAGGATACGAACCTGTCTGCATTATTAAACAGAATCGGTCCAGCCCTCTTGTAGTAGTAGACGCTGAATATTTCTTTGAACTATTAAGGAGTAAGCATGAGTAAAGTATTTCGATTTGTTTATGATTCTGAGTACGATGATAATGAACCAACAGAGTATCCAGAAGCTACATCAGTTAAGATTAGGCACTACTTTTCCGAGGGCACTACATGGCCTGTGGTTCTATATCAGTTCTGTAAATTCTTAGAATCTACTGGTTACGTTGGTATTGTAGAAAAGGTTGTGCTACGAGATCCTTTTGACTTTCATAAAGAAGCAGGCTTTGAAACAATTGGATCTGACCAGTACATTGCTACAGTCGAAGAGCCATTGGACAACGAAGATAAGGATGCCAACTAAATGCCAGTTCACTGCGTGATACCCGACTGCCAGGTAAAGGATGGGGTTGACCTGTCCTACCTTACCTGGGTTGGCAAGTACATCGTAGATAAAAAGCCTGATGTTGTGATCCAGATTGGAGACTTTGCAGACATGCCTAGTCTATCCAGCTATGACGTAGGTAAGAAGAGCTTTGAAGGGCGTCGATATAAGACTGATATCGAAGTTACCAAAAAAGCAATGGAAATGTTGTTAGCACCACTGAAGGAATATAATGAACGAGCGCGACGAAACAAGGACAGACTATATCGCCCTAGACTTGTCCTCACTCTTGGTAACCATGAAGAAAGAATTTCCAGAGCAGTCGAAGGAGATGCAAAGCTTGATGGCACTATCTCTATGGATGATCTTGGATACCAATCATTCGGTTGGGAAGTCTATAACTATCTTGAACCTATCACTATTGATGGGGTTGTCTACTGTCATTATTTTACTTCTGGTGTTATGGGGCGTCCTGTAACTTCTGCTGCAGCACTACTGTCGAAGAAGCATATGAGCGCAGTCATGGGTCATGTGCAGAACAGGCAGATTGCTTACGCTAACAGAGCTGATGGATCACAGATCACTGGGCTGTTCTCAGGATGTTGCTATCTTCATGATGAGGACTATCTTGGTAGCCAGGGTAACCAGTACTGGCGAGGGATCTGGATGCTTCACGAAGTAAATAACGGTAGCTTTGATGAGATGCCTGTAAGCCTAAACTACTTAAGGAAAAAGTATGAGCATAGATAACGCAAAGCCAGAAGATTGGAATAGCGCTTTCTTTAAAACAAATCCAGCAACACTTGGTGACTACATTAAGTCTAAGCAAATCGGAGGCAGTCATTACAAGTCTAACATCGAGCCTTGGGATGTGTTCCTCGATTGGCAGCTAGACCCGTGGTTGTGTAATGTGATAAAATATGTACAGAGGCACAACAAGAAAAACGGACTAGAAGATTTAGAGAAAGCTAAACATTATCTGGAATTCGCAATAGCAAACTACGACAAGATCAAAGAAAAATATTATGTCAGACGTTAATACGTACAGCAAGAATATGCTGCGTAGCATGGAAGAACTAAAGCAAGGTAACTGGGTTCCTGGTTTTAGTCTCTATGAGTTCCGTGAATATAGTCCAATCAAAATCCCTCTGGGAGCTAAGACTCCTCTCAGCAGGGCTCCGTTCTGGCAGCCAGGTTTAGATGTCAAAGGTTGTCACATTGTTGTAACAAATGAGCAGGGCATGGGCGACAATATTATGTACAGTCGCTTCATCCCTATGCTCAAGCAGCTTCCAATCAAGTCTGTTTCCATCTCCATGAATCGTGGATTAGCCCCATTAATAGGGACACTCCAAGGTATTGATGAGGTGTTAGTAGACGAGAACTGCCGAGTTCCTGCCGTTAAAGTAAAATGCTTATCTTTGCCTGCCTTACTGCTTCAGTATGGGTTACTCCCCAGCAAGCAGCCATCAAAGGTTTATCTAAGTGAAGGCTATTTACTTCAGAAGGGAATAAGGAAGAATAAGAAGGTAGGTTTCTGCTGGCGTAGTGAGAACAGTTCCTGGAATGCTGAGGCTAAAAAGATACCACAAGATTTAGCAGAAAAGTTCTATAAGGACTTGACAAATTCTGTAGATGTGGTATCATTACAGATACAGCCTGATTTTATGCCAAGCTATTTGACTGGCAAGGACTGGCTGGACACCGCCAAAAAGCTCCAGGCATTAGACGCAATCGTGTCAGTAGACACGGCAGTTGCCCACCTTGGAGGCGCTTTAGGAGTTAGAACCCTGAATCTGATAGGAGCTCAGCAATACGCTGGATGGTTTTATTTTCCCGCAAACTCTGAGAGAACTGCCTGGTATGATTCTATGGAACTTATTTGGTATGAGCCGTACACAGATTGGAAGTCTGGATTAGATCAAGCTTTGGAGAAGTTATGCCGCTAACAGTAGAAGAGATTAAAGAAAGGATGAAACGATGGGATGAGTTGACCATCATCGAGGAACTTGATATCAGGTCAGAAGATATTGTCGAACGATTTGATGATATAATAGAAGAACGTGCTGATTATTTAGAAACATTAGTTAACTGGGAAGAATTATAACATGGATTACTATCAACAGTTTATTGCAAAAAGCCGCTACAGTCGGTTTATTCCCGAGATGAATCGTCGTGAACACTGGGAAGAGACAGTGAATCGTTACATGACTTTCATGTACAAGCATTTAAAAGATAAACATAACTACACTATCTCAGAAGATCTGTATAAAGATATTAGAGATTCTATTATTAATCTGGAAGTGATGCCATCTATGCGGTCTATCATGACTGCAGGTAAGGCGCTGGAGCGAGACAACACTGCTGGCTATAACTGTAGCTATCTGCCTATCGATGATCCTAAAGCATTCGATGAGGCTATGTACATCCTGCTGTGTGGCACTGGTGTGGGCTTTTCTGTGGAGCATAAATATGTCGATCAATTACCTGAAGTCCCAGATCAGTTGTTTGATTCTGAAACTGTTATTTCGGTGGCAGACTCGAAAGAAGGCTGGGCAAAGGCATTACGCCAACTCATCGCTTTACTGTACTCTGGGGAAGTGGCAAGGTATGACCTTTCCAGAATTAGACCTGCAGGAGCAAGGCTCAAAACCTTTGGTGGACGTGCCTCTGGACCAGGACCTCTGGATGAACTTTTTAAATTCACTACTGCCAAATTTAGAGCAGCCGCAGGTAGGAAACTTACATCACTCGAATGTCATGATATTCTCTGCAAGATCGGGGAGGTTGTTGTTGTGGGTGGGGTACGAAGATCTGCAATGATTTCTTTGTCGGACCTTGAAGATGATCGGATGCGTAATGCTAAATCAGGAGATTGGTGGACACTAAATGCACAGCGAGCACTTGCTAACAACTCAGCAACTTACAACACTAAACCAGATATTGGACAGTTTCTCCAAGAATGGACAAGCCTATACAACAGTCATTCTGGAGAGCGCGGAATCTTCTCACGAGCCGCAAGTAAGAACCAAGCTGCAAAGAATGGAAGGCGTGATGCGGATTATGACTTTGGTACTAACCCCTGTAGCGAAATCATATTACGACCCTACCAGTTTTGTAACCTCACAGAAGTCGTCGTACGGGCAGAAGATACCGTTGAATCACTTTCTAAAAAGGTTCGGCTAGCTTCTATCCTTGGAACATTCCAGTCTACGATGACTCACTTTCCGTATCTGCGTAAGGTTTGGCAGAAGAACACGGAAGAAGAGCGCCTTCTTGGTGTATCGTTTACTGGTATTCTAGACAACGAATGGATGGGTAAAGTTTGTGAAAGCACTGCGAAGAATCTTGAACAGCTACGGCAAGTCGCCATTGATTCCAATAATGACTTTGCAGCACAGCTTGGAATTCCTGTTGCTGCTGCGATCACTTGCGTCAAACCTTCTGGCACTGTGTCTCAACTTGTTAATAGCTCCTCTGGTATTCATACTAGACATAGCGAGTATTATATTCGTCGTGTTCGCGGAGATAAGAAAGATCCTCTCACGCAGTTTCTGACTACCGCTGGAGTGCCTTCCGAAGATTGCGTAATGCGACCAGACAGCACAGTAGTATTTTCATTTCCAATGAAGGCTCCTTCTGGAGCAAGACTGCGTGACGATCTAACAGCATTGCAGCACCTAGATCTCTGGTTAATGTATCAGCGACATTGGTGTGAGCATAAGCCTTCTGTGACTATCTCAGTCAAAGAAGACGAATGGATGGACGTTGGAGCATGGGTATGGAGGAACTTCGATGAGATCTCTGGAATTAGTTTTTTACCGTGGGATGGAGGCACTTATCGTCAAGCTCCTTATGAGGAATGCAGCAAAGAGCAGTACGAGGAACTTCTTACTAAGATGCCTACAGCTATTAAATGGGATGATCTTAAGGAAGAAGATGATAACGTCGAAGGCGCACAGACTTTAGCGTGTGTCGCTGGTCACTGTGAGATCTAATATGCAAATAGAAATATATTTGATTTCTGGACTGATGCTAGGTATTGAGTACGTTCCGCTAGCAGAGGAAAATGAAAACCATCTTGTAGTAGATATACTATTTGTTAGGATCTTATTTAGCTGGTTCTAGCCACCCAAGTACAGAGCTCTCTCGTCTTTTCGCCTTTTGACTAGACCTGGGAGCTCTCTTCCACCTGCTTTAGTCCACTGCATAAAAGCTTCAGCAGCTTCTTCAAACTCTCCACGGTTGTGTTTCATTCTGATGCTAGAGCGTTGGAGATTGCCGAGGCCAACATTGAAAGAGAAGGATACGAGTGCATCAAAGCGAGACTGAGTAAGACCAGTAGGACACAGTCGTAATACGCCTCGCTCAAACGAAGCCAAGTCTTGGTGTAGGATGGCATCCACTTCTGACATTGATAAGACTCTATCCCATCCGTCTGGAATTGGTAGTGTTTTTCGTTCCTCAAGTTTTACTCCAATATGTTTAGGATCAATAACGTGTCCAACACCAACAGTCCACAGTAAAGCAGGACACCGATAAGGCTTTGTCCTAACACCTTCGTGGTGCTTGATCATTTCAATAGCACGTTCTGATACTTTCATTTCTTAAACGATTGTGATCCGAACCAAAACGCTATCACAGACGAGAAGATGATGGCACTATCTTCGTCCCAAAGAATCTCCATTGCTTCGTTAAATGGTACACCAGTCTTCCATGCGTAGAAGAAGCCAAAGATGTTCACAAACAGAAGCATACAGAACATACCGTAGGTAATGATGGGCCTCACAGAAGCTCGCATATTAATGACCCACTGCGATGCGCCTTTACCGATCTCAATATCGTGTGCATACAGTGCCTGTCTTTCTTGCACTGCTGTCTGCATAGCTACCTGCTCTGTTCGGATCTCCTCTACTCTAGCCTGAGCAGCAAAGCCTAGCTGCAGCATCTGCAGTTCACGCTCAGTCTGCATCCTTGCTAAATCAAGTTCATGTGACTTGTCTGATCTGTCTTGGAAGAAGTCAAGGATCTTGGGCAGACCGCCCATAAGGAAAGAGATTAGAGTAGATAGTAGTGTGATCATTACATGATTCCCATCATTTTAAAGATTCCATATACAATAGCGGATGCTACTAAAAGCCACATCATTTCTCTTCTTGTTTCCATACGCTTACGGTACATCTCATCATTAAGTTCTAGATGTTGTTTACGCATTTGTGTGATTAGTGACTTAACTTCGGAGACAGCAGATCTACCGTATTCTTGTTCTATTTGTCGGTACATCTCTGTTTCTGCTTCACGAATCTGCCTAATGATCTTATACTCTTCAAAGGCATTCATGAACATCATGTCTCCACGGCGTTCAATCTGCTGTTGTTTTCTCTTCCAGGCAACACGAGCCTTAGCTTCCTCGTCCAAGAAAGCATTTACTTCTTTTGCTGTTTCCTTTATTTCACGGCCTACAGCAACGGCTTCTTTAATGCCTCCGAGAGCAGCCCTGGTTGTTTGGATTGGATCGCTCATTTACCCATACGCTCTTTACGTTGGGCCTCCAGCTTATCCATCTCGTCCAGATACCATTCAAGAGCCTTAGCTGCAGTATCTACTTCACGGCTCTTATCTTGAGCAGCAGCGCGTCTAATATAACCACGTAAGGTATTAATGTCCCCAGTCAGTTTCTTAGCTCTACGAGCCATAGCCTCTTCCATGTTCAGCTCTTGCACACGGATGCCAGTAACAGCCTGGAATGTACGCTCGTCTTGTGGCAGATCAGTACGGGATTCACGCTCTACAC
>JACCDP010413117.1_pt1 | contig 11340 bp, 7 predicted proteins | sample 7445841 | NCBI WGS metagenome assembly JACCDP01 (sample SAMN15323441, study PRJNA562643) | freshwater metagenome | isolation source: river surface water | place: USA:Blue River Watershed | collected 2017-08-17
AGTAGCTGAGGCCATAAGAGGCGTCAACGCCCGCTCGGATGCTGTCGACCACCGTAAAGGTCGGCGGGGTGGTGGCACGCACTGGCACGGCCGCAGCCATGAGCAGTGCGAGCGCGAGCAGGGCCGAACGGCGAATTGGCTTGGCGGACATATATGGCACTCCTTACCTGATAACAGGCAGGCAGGGTGCCTCCGTGGGTGGAGTGTGGCACAGGTCGACTTAAGCGAATTGGACCTTCGTCAGGCTAGAGGCAACGCATCACCAAGAGCCGGCGTGCTTAGGCTCTCGCGCAGCGCCACGCTGAGATCGGCGCCAAACTCCCGGGCGATCTCTTCAGGCGATGTGGCTTGAACGATGCGGCCGCACATGGGCAGCTGGACTGTTCAATCTAGGCTGAGATACGGAACGAATCGCAGGGGCAATAGGGCACGCCCTTCTTCTGGAATGTGCTCGTAGTACTTGCTCCAAAGTTCGATTAGGCGGTTACCGTCGATAAGCGGGATCCTGTCTTTTGAATCGCGAGCGGAGAGCCGAGCCTCTTTAGTGAAACTAGAAAGCGTGACGATCACTCCAGTTTCACCGTCATTAATCTTGCTTGCAGTTCTTTCAACTACATCAGCGGCAACTGCGGCTTCCGAGTATCGCTTTACTTGGACCTTGATCCGAGTGCCCTTTGCACCAAGTGGATCTTCATATGCGACGATGTCGAGACCTCGGTCTGCGCCGTCATCCGCCTTGTAAACAACGTGCCAACCCATTGCCCGTAGCAGATGGGCGACCAAATCTTGGAATGACTGCCACGACTGATTCGCAAGGTGCTTACGGATTTGTGTGACAGCCTCATCTTCCGCTTCCTCGATCGACAGCGCGACTAGAGACTGGGACGCCTCTTCACCCAACTGGTCGGCTTCTGTTGGATCAATCTCTTGGTCCCGCAGAGCTTTCCACGACTTATACGCTGCTGATGCCGCCGCCGCAAAACTAGAGGCGTCCGGGTACTTTATCAACGCTTCAGCACCATCAGCGGTTGCAGACCACATGCCCTTATCTTTTACAATCCACCCGGCACGCACTTGCCCAATGTTGAAGAAATGGGTGCTTACGCGGTACTTTGTTGATGTAGGGTGCGTTTTGTAGTGACCCAGCTCCTCCGGAAGTGGTGGTTGAAGTTGTTCTAGCTTCTCCATCAACTCATTCCTATGCATTTGAGTGCCAGCTCTTACGAGAATTTCGAGTAGCAGCCTCTGTCGCTCGGCCATGCGTTCTCTTCTTGCACTCATGTTCACCCTCCTCCACTGAATTGCTTTTCGTCACGCGCTACGACAGTGCGATGTAGACCATAGTGTGACAGTTCCTCATGGCCCTAAAAGCCCGTGTATCGGAAGAGGGCGCTTCACACTGCCTAACCAGCCAGTGCGGGTTTAGCCGCAAGTTGCCATACCCCTAGCTCGCGCTCCTCCCCACGCTCCCCCTTATAGGGAGCAATGACGAGCGCCCGGCTCGAGGGGGCCATGTTCCAGCGCGGATACCAGCCCGCACGTACCAGTGACGTATCACCAGGCGCGGACGTGCTCAGGCTCTCGCGCAGCGCCACGCTGAGATCGGCGCCGAACTCTCGGGCGATCTCTTCGGGCGAGGTGGCTTGAACGATGCGGCCGCACATGGGGGGAGGATAGCGGGCGGTAACCTGCAATCCGCAGATTGCTTACCGGCTGGGGACTAGTTCAAAGGCCCCTGGCCAGCCACCATGTTGCTCAATAACTTTATCAATGTCACCCATAAGGCGAATCGTCTCAGAGATCGCAACCACCATCTTTTGATAATGCGCCACATCGTCAACGGTCAGGGTACGACCCTTGCGGTCTTTGAGCCATTTCTCACACACTTGATACGCACCGATTCTGAATGCCCAAACATTTTCTGTAATGCCAGTAAAGCCCGTTGAAAAACCCTTATTGATGTAAACCGACCCTTGTTCATAGTAGGCTCCGTCAACGACGGCGTTTGATTGACCGAAAAAGGAAGTTGGAACGCTTGGCCATCGCTTTGGCTGCAGTAAATGAAGATCCATTATCTCTGAGCCGAGGGAGGCAAGCGTATCCAGAACCTGTAAATCGGTCGTAAGTGGCAAGCGCGGATAGTCAATCTTCAAGAAATCGGAGTACATTTCTCGGTATTTTGTACTATGCAATAGGGCGTAGGCATAATTAAAAAGAGAAGTCGGCCCAGCGCTGTCTATTGAAACGCCAAACCGTTCGAAAAACAATTCCTCAAGCTTATCGCTAAAATTGTGCTGCTCAGTGCGAAGGTCAAGTAGCCCTAGGTTCTCTTCATGTGGCTTTTGCATTAATGGGAAAAGATGCAATGGGGCATATGGCTGCGAGCTGATTTCAGTAACGGTATTTGTGCAGAACGCCATAAAATGTTTCTGGCCAGAAAACTGGCGGCAGCAGATGATTGCTCTATTGGCGCCGCCAAGCAAGTGCCGGTTCGTCGGAAACGATGGGGTGCCGATAAAGCCCCGCGCTTTTCCACTGTACCAAGTGAACCGATGATCGAAAGGTCTGTATAGCACCTCAGTAATGCAATCTTTATCTTGATTTGCTAAGACATCGTTCTTTGCATTGCTGACTTTCCAATCTCGCCCATCTTCTGCGAGGTTAAGCTTGTCGCGAATTTCTCTTACTGGCAACGTGGCAAAAACTTGGACGACGTCACGAACCTCAGTCGGGTTCCATTGAATTGTGACGGCGTCTCGGTCTGTTTTGAAGCCTGAACCGTGAACATCAAACCACTCTGTAATGCTAAGCCAATTCTGATAGTAGTCATCTACTCCGGCTGATTTATCTGCAAAGAAATAATGCGGCGCGACTGGCTCTATCGCACGAAGCGTTTGATTAACTGCTTGGAAATTTGAAAGCTTTAAATACTTTTCATCACGGCTTCCCCAGATATCAGTCAGGTATACCTCAGGATTTTTCCTTGTGCGAACGCCTTTCGTCCAAAACGACACACCTACCCCCTGCTGGATATCAAAGACGTTCTTGTCTAGTCCGCCGTCAGGAGCTGATTCGGCGCGAATAACGCTCCCGTGCAGATTCACTATCCGAACTGTAGTCATGCAATCCATGATTGACCGTCGCATCTGCCGATGAGTTAAGCCGTCAAAGTAAGCATTATTCGTTATAAAGCCCAACGCACCCGCACCAGATTGGTCAAGTAAGTGCTGGCCTAAGCGTAGGAACTTAATTGAGTCATCGTCAAGATTAATCTTTTTTTCGCCAAGATCTCGTTTGTAATCCGCAAGTAATTCCATAATGAACGGTGTTTTGTTGAGTTGACCAAAATTTGAATATGGTGGATTTCCAACGACCAGAGTGAACCTATGCCCAAGTTTTATAGCAGAAACTGCTTCGGCTTCCTGTGCGAGCGCGGGCATTGAGAAAGAAAACTTGCCTGATGAGTCTTGGGCTGGTTCCAGCGAGTTAGTTAAATACACTCGCACGCGTCCATCCGCCGTAAAGGAATATCCAGTTTCATAGAGCTTCAGGGCGATCTTTAGGTGCGCAATTGCATATGGTGCCATTTGGAGTTCATACCCATATAGTCGAGTCAGAAGGTGCTTCGGTACATACTCGTTCCAAAGTCCGACAATCTGTGTTTCATTGTGACCTTGGCTTCTCCATTTAGAAACCATCGTGATGAATATTTGATCGATGACTTCGACAAGAAAGGTGCCAGTACCGGTAGCTGGATCTAGGATCTGAACAAAATCTTGCCGCGCGTCAACCCCGTCAGGAATCAATAGAGATTTGTTGCGTTGATTCAACTCCCCCCAAGTAGTCGTGTCGGCCAACCCGTCGTTTAGCCCAAATTCAGTTCGTAAAGTTTCATCTAGAGACTTCACTATGAACGAGACGACCGGTTTCGGGGTATAGAAAACACCGCGCTCCATGCGTTTTCTGGCGTCATACTCCTTAAGGAACAACTCATAGAAATGAATAACTGGATCTTCTTGCGGATTCCGGTCGCCAAAGTCCGCAACTACAGCTTGCATATTGGATTGATCAAGAAGATCCACGACCTCGCCGATCCCAAGTTCGTCAAAGTCTAGACCTTGGCCAGTGTTTCTTCCCCCGGCGTGCAAAAAGGTTTCCATAAGTTCCTTCAAGAAAGGGCTTAGGCGCATGTGGGTGGCGAGGTCATCAACCGAATTCTTTTTCGGATCAACGATGCGGGATGAGAGCAATCCGTATGCGATGGTTTGGGCGTACATGTCGGCGAAATCTGCAGGGGTTAGGTCGTGAATCAAAGATTCCTGGAACGCCTTCATGAGTTTCGTTAGCGGGCCGTCCTTAGTTTCAATCGTCAAGGCGGTCGCGATGCGATCCCGAATGTCACGGGCAAGTTCGGCAAGTCGAATTGAAAGCCTCTCAGAGGTCTTGATGACCTCCTGGTGGCCAACGGTGAAGGCGGCTCGCCACTGGGCACGCCAGGCTTCGACGTCATTCTCGTTGTCTGGCCATGAGAGTTGCTCGGTGAGCTCGCGGGCAACTGCCTCGAGATGGAGCACAGTGTCCTTACTGTCCCAGCCGAGCACCTTTAGCGATGGCAAGGTGTGCCCCCCGGTCGGTACGGAGAAGTGGGCAAGGGTGATCTGGCGATCGTCGCCTTCCCCATAGTTGGAGATGAAGAGAAGATCTTCCTGCGCCCACATGGTGCGATCGGCTGGGTTGGCAGAGGCACGCTTCTTGAGGGCTACCTGACCCAGAATTCGGCGTAGCGCCACCACGGGTAGCTTCTTCGGCTCGAACTTTACGAAGAAGACGCCCCAGGGCTGCTTAGCAGAGAGTGGCCGGAGTCGCTTGATCTCCTGGATCTGCGCTGCGCTCTTATCGTCGATGCCGAGCTCAGTGGTGGTGTACTCGTACGTCAGCTCGTCAAACTCACTGTCCGATTTGATCGGCCAGCCCATCTCGTCTCGGAGATACGCAATGAGCTGCTTGAACTGCTTAATCTCACTGAGCTTCTTGCGCTGATCGGAGGTCATTAGTTCACCTCCATCCAGCAGCGAAGTTCTGGTGCAACGCCGACTGGCGCGTCAATGCGCTTGAGGTAGCTGTTCGTGATGTGGTGCTCCACCTCCTGCCGAATCTCAGAGAGCGTCTTGGTTGGCAATGTGGTCTTCCGTTCGGTGCCTTTGATCGTGCGAATGGTTTCAATAATGTCACCTGGCTCAGTCAAAATCCTGGAGCTTGCCGCATCCTGGAAGTACCATTTCGTAGTGCCGGCCTCAAGCGTGTACTCGCTCTTCTCTCGGTCAAGTGCTGGCAAGGAGTAGCAGAAGAAGACCCCAGTGTGGCCAGCCTTTGGTCGCTCTTTACCGCTGAACACACCATTAGGGAGTGCTGATAGTTGCGCCGAAAGATTTTGGTCTGCGCGCAGCAGTTCCCCAAGTTCGAGATGCATCGCTTCTTCAATTGATTTTGCACCTTGTAACTCTTTCTCAAAGTTGCCAAGGACCCGAAGGTCGTCATAGAGATCGTCCGGCGTAAGAAGCTGGCGACCTTCAATGCCGAGCGTGCTTGAGATGAGCAGGACCTTTGTAGTTACCTTGGTATACAGGCTCAGAATTTCTTTGAGCTCATCTGGCGGCAGGAAGTTCCAATAATTGACGATGCCACGCTTCCGTTCTGGATGATCACGCTTGATGGCCGCCTCAATCTCGGCGTTCATTCGTCGATCTACACGGCCAATACGCTGCATCAGGCGTACAGGATTCCAGTGGATGTCGTAATTGATGATCTTGGTTGCATCCTGGAGGTTCAAACCTTCAGAAAGAACGTCAGTGGAAATCAAGACACGGATTTCTCGCTTTCCCTGTTCGGCTGAATCACTGCGGTTGTAATACGGAGCAAAACGTTTGATGTAGTCAGGTCGCCCTGTTTGGCCACCGGTGATGCACTCCACACCTGCAACATTGGCACGCTCCAATGCGTCCAGCAGATAGAGCGCCGTGTCGGCAAACTCAGTAAAAATCAACACCTTCTCTTCTGCAAGGTCAGAGCTTTTCAGCAGCTCAATCAGTTTGCGCACTTTGTCGTCATTCTGCTGTTCCGTCTCTGCAGAAAGCTGCAAAATCTGCAGGACGTTGTTCATATCCTGGTACAGGTCATCGAGAATCTTCGGAACGTCATAGAGTTTTGGATCAAGTCGCTCTTCGGAATCAAGTAACGCTTCTTCAAGCGTAATGTCGCTGTCGTCGTCAAATGGTTCTGGCTCTTTGTCACTCCATGCTAATTGACGACTGATTTTGTTTTCAAGAACGATCTTGTTGGTTGTCTTCCACGCGTTAAGGCGTTCATGATCCTCAGGAGTTTGTGCGTTAAGCAGCGCGTATGCCTCTAGTTTCGCCAGAAGGCGATCGCATGAGCGAGTGAACGCATGGATCGAGCTCTCAAAACGCTTGAGGAAGTTTGTGCGAATCAGTACGACGTTCTGCTTTGCGCGTCCTTCTTTGAACGCGAGCTCAGTGTCCTTCTCGCGCGGAGGCCCAATGTAGTACGGCTCTGGGTTGTACACAGGTAGTTTGAAAAGTGGTTCGTCGCTATCAAACGCAGCCTCTAAGAAATTCAGAAGTCGGCCATAGGATTTCTTTAGCGAATACGCAGCGACTTTGGGTGGCTTTCGGTCGGGAAACAGCGTTGCAGCTTTCCCCTCCTGCAGCTGGCTATCGCGCACATAGGCACGGCTTCGCTGAACGACGAGGGCTTGGAAGAAGGCCTCAGCCCTGAGGAATTCATCCACATCGCTCAGGCGCTCACTCAGGCCCTCGCCCTCCGGAAGTTCGATTCGCTTCTTGAGGTCTTTCTCCATCTTGGCGAAGTACGACTTTAGGTTCGGCACTGCGAGGGTCCCCGCGAAATACTTTTCATCCCTTCGAGTGAATAGTTCGGCGAGATGACGGAAGTCTGAAAGTCGATTGTTGATTGGCGTAGCCGTAAGCATGTAGATCTGTTTCTTCCCGGCAGCGGCATCGCCCAGCATGTCGTACAACATGCCGTACCGGGTCTCTGGCCCGCCCTGATTGCGGAAATGGTGCGCTTCGTCAATGATCACGACGTCAGCGAGGCGAGCCGCTCGCTCGAATGTCTCATGTTGAGACTTCGTATTGATATCGGTGTGTGCCATCAGCTTCAGGTTGCTAAATGTGTCATCACCACCAATGTGCGGCAGATAGTCTTCAATGTGTGGTCTCCAAACACCCTCAAGCGCGGTTTTCGGCGCAAGCAGAAGAACGCGCTTGCTCTCCATCAGAATCATTCGCTCAATGAGCATTAGCCCTACAAATGTCTTGCCGAGTCCGACGCCGTCGCACAGGAATGCGCCACCATGCTGGTGGGCAATTTTCATCAGTGCCTGGTAGCCCTCTTGCTGGTATCGGTCCAAGCGTGAATACATCTTACTTTCGCTGCGTTCCCACTCGGAAGCCGTGAGTTCGTGACCGCGGAAAAACTCCTGAAGTGCGCGGGCATATACCTCAAATGGCGTGTACGCACGCGTATGGCGTTCAATCGTTTCTTGCATCTGCGTGGTTACGTCGTCGGCTTTCTCCCAGAGCTCATCAAACCAGGCCTGCAGCGGCGGAACCTGGGTGCCGGTCAGCTGAACGTTTAGCTCAATGTTGTCATTGAGCCCTGGGTTCGTGAAGTTGCTAGAGCCAACGAGCCCAAATGATCCAATTACGCTTTGTGTAGCGTGTGTGATGTACGCCTTCGCGTGGAATCGTCGCTTGCGGTAGATCTTTACTTTGATCTGTCCGCTGGCGATTGCTTTCACAATGCTTGGAACGCCTTCGAGGAAATGATTCGTCTTCTTGGCCTCTTCGATGCTTTCATCAAGTTTCTCAGCCTGGGCTTGCAGCGCGTCATTAAGTGTCTTTCGGGTACGCGTACTGGATGTGTCGCCCATAAGGATGCGGATGTCGCCGACCTTCTGCCAAGCGCCGTCAATCGCTAGTAAGCCACCAATTTCGAAGTAGCCGGTCGCAATGTCAATCTGCTTAGAAAGATCCGCCCACTGTCGTAGGTATGTTGAGACTTTCCACTCATCGTCACTGTTGTCGACGATAAGGAGTTCTGTTCCGGTTCTTGGGCGGGCGTCTGTCATTGCGTTATGGACGCTCTCGCTTATCCGCTGCCCACTCCATGGCGGCGGCAGTTAGCGTTGCGACGAGTGCAGGTGTTGCGTCATAGCCACGCTGATCTGCAGTGGCATGAACGCCGATCGCCACCAGCGCCTTTGCTGCTTTAGGGGCGCGTGCCTTGATCGGCGCAATGGTGATATTGATCTTGCCGTTGGCCTGGATGTTGCATAGGCCGTCACTCGATTTGGCCTTCCCTTTGTCAAGGAAACGCACCATGAGCGTGGGGCGTGACTTCTTCTCGGTCGGCGCCCAGCTGCGCAGGTAGATTCGCCCGCCCTTTACAAGGCTCACGAAGGCGAAGTGCTCCACAAGGCTAAGAGCCATATCCGAGCCCTTACTGGCCTTGCGGGACTCGAGGAGCTCGACGAAGCTCTTCCCGTCATCGTTAACGCCTTCCGCTAGGAGGCTTGGCGCGGCTGGTTTGGCTGCCTTCTTTGGGGCGACCTTGCCCGGCTTAACGCCTCGGGCGGCCGTGCGCTTGGGGCTCTTTGTGCTCAACTTTGCCTTCGCCACGGGTCTGCCTCCTGACCTACCTGGGGGCAGTACTTGCCCCGTACCTGGCTGATGGTAGAGCCTGACGATAGTTCAGGACTGTGCCAGTTACATGGCACGCAATCGGGGTACCTTCTACCATCCGGGTCGCACGCACACCTCAGGCCTGGGGGCAATGCTGTAAAGGGGAATTGATGCCAAATACATCGGCTCTCGTGCTCCCATACGCGGTTGCTGCCATTGGGCAAGATGATGACCTCCGCACTGACAGAGAGCTTCGGGGCCTCGCTGTGACGTGGCTCCCTGGAGGCCATGGGGTGACGATGCTGGTCGGTGGCAGTCCTAATGACGATGGTCACGGCACGGAACCAGCCTTAACTCTCTTTATTCATGCGCTAAGCATCCCGCGGCTCCTCGCGCTCGTCGAACGAATGGTGACTTTCACGCCGGTCATTGGGCCACCGCCTGGCGAAGAATATGAAATCCTCAATGCTTGCGGCCCGACCGAAGGACCCCTTGATGAACTATATGACCCAACAGCTAACCCTTTTAGCCAGGAGGCGAACCTAGGCTGGCATCGGCTGGTTCGGTGCGTCATCCTCGCCCAGCGAACCCAGTTTCAGCCAGTACTGGCAGTTGCGAGCGAGGTAAATCCGTTCTTAGATGGTCTGGCTGTAGAGGAAAGAATCCTTACGCTCAATAAATATATTGAGATGCCCGAAGGTGCCGAAGACCCAGCAGGGTGGACGGGAACTATGACCGCCTACCCTGCAGATGAAACAGGTTGGCGGCCCGATGAGCACCGAGTGTTTGTAATAGATCTGTCCGTACGCGGCCGCGTTCGGGTTTACCTTGAACGACATGAGGTGATTGACTTGATAGCAGTTCTTCAGTATCAACTTCATCAAGACAAGCGCCAATTTCATCCAAGCAACTATGAATGAGATCTTTAACTTCTTTATGGTTTTGGGCCTCATCAGCTTTCTTTTTAACCTAAGCAAGGTGGGTTCGCCCGCGATCAACCTAGTCGAAAAAAATCCAGCGTCGTGCCGCGAGTGTGCCTCGAACAGGATGTCTTCTGGTGAAATTTCAGGGCGCCAGCCTATCCCGCAATGGCTTAGACGTCGCGTTACGTTTAGGGACAACAGCACGTGCAAGATGTGTGGGTTACGTGGCGGTCCAGGGGGTGATCCGAATGTGTACCTTGAGATTGACCACGTAATACCGGTATCGGCTGGGGGTTGTAACCATGAAGGGAACCTTCAGATTCTCTGTCGGCGGTGCAATCTGAAAAAAGGTTCTAGGGAAAATAAGTCGCGCAGATTTTAGCGTCGGCCGCCATACACAGCCGGTTCTCCGCCGTTCTCGGCCCGGGTTTAGTTGCTCAGAACTGTGCCAAGAGCCTGGCACGAAGGCGCTTGTGCTCGGCTCGGGTGATCCGCCTGGCGGCGAGGGCCTGGTCAAGGTCGGCGAGCTTGGCGTTGAGGGTGGTGCCCGCATTCTGGCCACCCTTCTTGGTCGAGGTTTCGGCCGCGAGTGAGGCGGTGATGGTGGCCACGAAGAAGCTAAAGAAGCCCACACCCAGCACCATCAGGAGCGCTGCGGCGAGACGCCCCTCGGCGGTCACGGGGGCAATGTCGCCGAATCCCACGGTGGTGGTGACGACCGCCCACCAGAGCGCATCGAATCCCGACTGAATCGACGGATTCTGCCCGAGCTCGGCGCTATACAGCCCCACGGCCGCAATGCCCACTACCGCGATCCACAGGATGGCAATGCGCGAGAGGGCAACCGCACGCCGGCCCATCGCCGTGGTCTCGAGCGCCGCCCCGATGTTCTCCGCCACGCGCAACATGCGCACTAGGCGCAGCAGTCGCACGCCTCTCACTGGCGGGAAGATGCTCACCAAATCAATCAGCGCACTCTTGAAGTACCCAAAGCGGCTTGGTGCAATCCAGAGGCGGAACAGGTACTCCGCCACAAATACGCCCGTGAAGATCCACTCAATGTTCGTGAGGTACTCGGGCTCCCCGAGCTCCGTCGCCCGCACGCCCACATACACCGACGCTGCTGCAAACAGCGCCAGCAACAGCTCCCACGCGCGGAGGTGCTTCTCTACGAATCGATGGCAGCGACGGCGGAGGCTCATAGCGGCGATTCTACAGAAACTACGTGGGGTCGCTGCGCTCGGAGCGTAATCGTGCCAGGCGAGCGTAGGCCTAATGATCTTGGCTTCGATTTAAACGAGTCGACCTGTCAACACCACTAAGCACTATCGCCAACTCGTCTGCTGCCGATTCTCCACGTTGCAAATCTCTTACACCCGATGGTGTGAGCACAGGAAGAATGTCTAGCGAGAGCAACCTCATAATCTCTCTACACAACCTGGAGTATCCAGAATTCTTGGGGAAGCTGACACTTCCCAAGTCTCCCTGAACTAGCTTCCAACGCGGACGCGTAGCCATCGAATAGGCAGTTTGCACATCTACAGTAGTCACGTCTCCTGTGAAATCCAGTAAAGTACCAACCTCAGAACCTTTGAGGGAAAACGCATCGGCGACCGTCAAGTAGCGTTCCCCAGCCTGCCGGAGCAACACTGCATCAAGTAGCACACGCATCAAAACCATTTTGTAGCGGTTGC
>JACCDP010666558.1_pt1 | contig 11338 bp, 12 predicted proteins | sample 7445841 | NCBI WGS metagenome assembly JACCDP01 (sample SAMN15323441, study PRJNA562643) | freshwater metagenome | isolation source: river surface water | place: USA:Blue River Watershed | collected 2017-08-17
CATTACTTCTTGCTTTTGTGCCATGGATCGCTCGGAGGTTCTCCGTGATCCAGTAGGCACCTGCTGGGTAGGCGTCAATGTACTCAACTCCAATCTCTTTTAGTCTCAGTAGGTACGGGATTGACATAACAGGTAATTCAGGGGTATTTGCACGACGCAAGCCGTATGCGCTTAGTGCATTCGCCACAATAAACTTTTCCATGCGACGATCGTGATTGCCCTCAACGAGAACAATCTTTGCTTTTGGACCAGCGGCTAATCTTTGCTGTTGCAAGAACAAGTGACCACGGTCAAATGCTGCTTGCGTGGTTGACGCAAAAGCCGCTTCTTGTTCAAAGCGCCCTTGCGACGGTAGATCCAAGAAGTCACCCAAATTGACAACCGTATCAACTCGGTCGTTTTCCTCCAGCCAATCGGTAATTTGGAGAGCAATATCCATAGCAGACTCATCATGAAAAGGATCAAGTCTGCCATCGATCGCCCGATAACCGATCTGCGGATCCGGCAGCGCAACGTGCACTGTGTGTTTGGTTTTTTTAGGTGTAACTTTTTTAGGAGTTCCAAGTACAACTGGTTGTGCAGCATGAACCGGCTCCCATTTCATATCATTAAGATTTTCTAGCACAGGAGCAACTTTCTGTTCTGTGACCACGCAGAGCAGTGTCGCTCACCTCAAATCCACGGCCAGCTAATGCCCACCTAAGGGCATTGGTTGACCATTTAGGATCCTTTAGGGCTTCCTCGAAGATCTCACGATCTTTTTTATCGAGTTCATCGGCTTTGCGTGCGACAATACATGGCTTACTGCCAGTAGGCGGTTTTAGGCCTTCTAACATAGCTTTCCTTTCAAGGTTTACTTGAAGGTTAGCTTAGCAGATTATTCTGCAATTTCTGCTGTGATTTCTAATGTCCCCAAAATGGGGGACTAGAGAGTTAGCAGCGCTGCTTCTTCTGGGGCGAGGGGCTCACCAGCCACGAGCTTGTTGCGAGCAGAAACCTTTAGGGCTGCAATGCGAGCTTCCTCTGCTTCACGGGCAGTTTTTTGTTGTTCATAAGCGAATGCATCGGCATTTTGCTGAGCAATTTCCTCGGGAGTAAGCGGGATGTATTGTTCTCGCTCGCCCTCTGGCTTAGATAGATCAACTATTAGTTTCATTGGCACATCTGTCATTTATTTATCCTAACTTATTCCGTATAGCCAAATAGTCCCCACAAAAGTATCTGAGGCCGCAAAGGTAAGACTTGTAATTGCATTGGAGTTGTTCCTCACCCCAGCTGCCTGTGTCGAATAATAAGCGTTTGTAGTATTATTTTCGGCAACGTTATCAATAATTACTGGTTTTGAACTGGAAGTTGTGTAATTTCCTATATAAGCAATACCATTGCTAAATACGTTTGCTTGAGCATTTGTTCCTTGTGTCCAGCCACCTTGAATTTCAAAAGTTGGCCCGCCGTTAGTGGCAGAAACAGATGCGCCGTCGCCACGAATCATTCTCCAATAATAATCGGTAGTGCTTGAACCGTTGAATGTAAGTCTAAAACTATCTTCGGTGGCCCTCCCATCAAATCGAAGTTGAAATAAAAGCTGTAGCGTTTTGTAGGTTTGTGGAATGTTGCTAATCGTGACCGTGCTTACAGTCGAAGGATTAGCAGTAGAAATAAGTTGAAATGTCATTGATAAACTATCCCATACAAATTGATTGTGGTTCCATTCAATAAAGTTGCCCCATTTGAACTATGTAGCCTTATAGATGTAATTGCATTTACTGCATTTGCCCATTTTGCATAAACCATTTCTGTATGACTTATTCCTTGAGCAAATCTACTAATCATTGGTTTATGTCTATCAGTCGCTGAGTAGTCCATAATATGTGTAACCACTATTGCTCTTTGTGATGTGCCACTTTGGAAGTATCCGCTATTATATAGCTGAGCACCAGTTTCGTTAGAACCGTTAAATGACGAACCGCTTCTAGTAATACTTATAAAAGAATAATTCGTTGATGTGTCAGAATTGAATTGCAATCTTGGATAATAATCGGTGTTATTAGAAGAAGAGCCTTCAATTACTAAAACTAAATCACGATAAGAGCCAGGGATGCTGTTTATAGTGACTTGAGAAGTTGCTGTGCTGAGCACCGTTCTACTATCTATCAATACATAAGTTGGTGTTGGCATTTTTATCCCTTGATTCCGTATAAACTTACTCTGGTTCCAATTCTAAAACTGTTAACTGGATTTAGTGTGACCGATGTCAATGCAGCAGTATTATTCCAAAAACCAGAAGTTTGATATAAGTCCAAATCTGCTGCAACATAACTTCCATGCATAGATCTAACAGTTTTTTTGCGAGTCGTTGAATTGAAGTTCAAAATGTCCAAAATTACACAACCCCAAACATCCGCCGTAGAGCCGCCTTGTGGTTGGGCTTCTTCCAGAGATACAAACGTGGCGGATGCCACGCCTTCGGTATTTACCGCTGAGCCGTCACCTCGTAATTGATGATAAGAATAATTGCTTGCAGTATCGCCATTGAATCGAATGTTTATAGCACTATTCCCAGTTCCAGTTGTACCAGAACCCCTGCTTGAAATTCTTATCTGTAGATGTTTATATGCAGAATAATTATTCAAATTACTAAAAGTAATGCTTGAAATAGAGCCAGTTGCAACGGTGCTCTCAAGCCAGTCAAAAGCATCATTTGTTACAGCAGCACCACTGACAGCAAATATACCTAAAGGGATAGGGCTCATGCGCTCAAATCTCCAAACAGCCAGTACACGCCTGAAGCAACACGCATAACACTGGCACCTGAGTATTGCTTTGTGGTTTTTAGCTTACCATCAACCGAGTTTAGTGTAACACCAGAGCCGGCAGCAAAGGTAATCTGGCCTGTCCCATATTGGGCAAAATTAATATACTGCCCATTTGCCGTTAAAACATTGGCAATGGTTATGGTTATGGCCGATCCGGTCGATCTGATGGTGTCATAGACGTCGGCTGCTTGAATTGTGTAGTTTGCAGCAACGTCAATTACCGGATAGGTAAGATCAGCTTTTCCAGCGATCTGGGTCTGGATGGCTGAAGTTACACCAGATAGGTAGCCAAGCTCAGTAGAAGTTACTGACGAAACTGCTACTTTGCCCGAAGCGTCTGAAGCCAAAGCCCTGCTTACGGTTAGGTTAGAGCTAGTAATTGTCGTAGCCGCTCCGGTGATCGTAGCTTCTTTGCCGTCTAGAGCGGTCTGCAGCCCAGTAACATCACCTATTGCATGGGTGTGGCTGGCTGCAGCTAGGCTAGCCTCAGCAGCGGTTTGGTTAATCCATAAGCCAGAAGCGCTATCATAAGCAAGGACTTCATTATCTGCGGGTACATCATCTACCAGTACCTGGTGAAGCTCATTTAACTCGTAGCCATTCTGAACTTTGACGTAAACCTTGCCATTTACTGATTGGCTACGGATTACAACACCAAGATAGACGCTGTGAGCTGGCTCAGCTGGCGGTGCGCCGTAAACAACTTCGCCTGCTGTGCCGCTTAGCCAGATACTCTGGCCAGCAGTAGCTGCCGAGGTGTCTAGCCCCTCTAGAATACCTTCAGTAATTACCCAGCCAAATTCATCTGCCGCTAGCGCTTGCTTTAGACGCCCGATGGTCTTAGAAGAAGTGGCCTCAGTGTCTGCGTCGGCCAATGCCAATCTAGGCGTGTCTCCGCTTGTGTCAGATCCAGCAATGTAAACAACTGCGCCCTTTGGCATTGTGCTACCAGTTTGGTTCTTTGCGTAAAGCTCAACGTTTGGAGCAAAGTTATCCGACCAGTAAGTGTCATAGTTGGTAGCAGAGTTCTTCATTAAGATCTGCCCAGTAGTTCCGCCTACAGGCACGCCTTCACCTGGATCACCCTGGGGACCCTGAGGGCCGGTAGCACCAGTAGGCCCAGTTTCACCTTGAATACCCTGAGGCCCTTGAGGCCCAGTTTCGCCCTGAATACCCTGAGGGCCTTGAGGACCAGTCTCACCTTGAGGACCAGTCGCACCGGTAGCACCAGTAGCCCCAGTCTCGCCTTGAATACCTTGAGGACCTTGAGGGCCAGTCTCGCCTTGAGGGCCAGCAGGTCCAGTTTCACCCTGGATACCCTGAGGTCCTTGAGCGCCGGTTTCTCCTTGAATACCTTGAGGACCAGTTTCGCCCTGAATGCCCTGAGGTCCCTGAGCTCCAGTCTCGCCTTGAATACCTTGAGGACCTTGAGGCCCAGTCTCGCCTTGGATGCCCTGAGGTCCGGTCTCGCCTTGGATACCCTGAGGACCCTGAGGACCAGTATCGCCTTGAGGTCCTACGAAAGAATAAGCTGCCCAGTAAACTCCAATAGCTCCGCCTGTTGGCGGAATAGCATCGTTATTAGCAAGGCAGATAAAGTAATTTCCACCGTATTCAATGATCTCGCCTACGACGTATTCATTTGCAAGTGTGCGTCTAGCGTCATATTTAAAACCAGGGAAACCGATGTCACCTTGAGGTCCCGTAGCGCCAGTTGCGCCAGTTGGACCAGTTTCACCTTGAATACCTTGAGGACCAGTTTCGCCTTGAATACCTTGAGGACCAGTCTCGCCTTGAATACCTTGAGGACCTTGAGGCCCCGTCTCGCCTTGAATACCTTGAATACCTTGCTCACCCTGCGGGCCTTGAGGTCCAGTCTCACCTTGCGGGCCCTGAGGTCCAGTAGCACCAGTAGGGCCAGTGGGTCCAGTGGGCCCAACTAGCGAATCAAGCCAAGCTTCTTCTGTCCCAACAAAGCCATAAGCAACCGCAATGTCATAAGCCGACTCGCCTGTTGCACCTTGCGTAAAGTAGGGCAGATCAATCCATGGATCCTCTCCGTTACCCAGCTTTACCTTGAGCGTGTCGGTTTCAACGCCCATCTCACGAGAAGCAAGGATCGGATTTGCGGCCGTCCATTCAGCGGCAGTACCGCCCCTAAGCTGGATAATTACAGCCATTAAATTCCTCCGCCATCTACTTCTGGGATTGATGTGTAGATCGAGTCAGGTCTGCCGCCATCAATGTTAAACCAGCCGCCTTCAAGATCTGAAAACTTTATTCTTAATGAGTTCTTACCGTCGTGTGTGTGATCACCTGGGCTTGCTTGGTTAGGAAGCGTACCTAGAGTGTGGTGCTGCGCTAATGGGTTCTGGTCAACGTCCGAATTGCTATGAAGTCTTTTTACTTCTTCATAGGAGGGTATAGTGGACGTTGGGATAGCCATGGTGTTATTATAGCCTAAGGAGACGTAATGACCCGACCAAAAGACATAGGTACGCGGGCTGAAACAGCCGTGCGAAACTTTCTTCTATCCGCTGGATATTCTGAACTAGAGGCGCATCGTAATGTCCTTAAGGGCTCCGATGACGAGGGCGATGTTTGGCTCCGTGATCCCAAGCATGGCTTGATTGTGTTTGAGGTCAAGGGTGGCAAGGCTGCTAAAGAGGCCTCTCACGAGCAAATGAAGAAGTGGTACGGCGAGGCCGAGACTGAGATGGAGAATGCCGGAGCGGCCTTTGGCTTCCTAGTCACCCAGCGAGCTGGAGTCGGCTACCCTCGTGCTGGCGAATGGTGGGCCTACGGAACCCTTGGCGATATTGCCTTCTTGGCTGGTGCCGGCGAGGTAGAAAACGATGCATTTATTAGACTTACTCTCACAGAGTTGGTGAAGTTAATTCGTGGCTAAGGAGTCATATGATCTTTCCTCGGTTCTCCTTGAGCTTGGCGAAACACTCGGCGAGGCGGCCCGAGTCCCGAATTTGTATGATTATCAGCCTAGCGATAAACAACTCCTCTTCCACAAAGATCCTCACCATGACCGTCTCTACATCGGAGGAAACCGTTCCGGAAAAAGCCTTGGAAGTACTATTGAAGCGATTTGGTGGCTCACCAATACGCATCCTTATAGACGTACCCCAGACGGACCTGTACGAGGAAGAGTTGTAGCCGTCGACTTTCTTAACGGTGTGGACAAGATCATCCTGCCGCTCTACAAGCAGTGGCTACCTAAAACCTTTTTGATCAACGGCAGCTGGGATCAAAGCTACTCTAAAGAGCGCCATGTGCTGACCCTGAATAATGGCTCTTTCGTGGAGTTCATGTCCCAGGATCAGGACCTAGATAAGTTTGCTGGATCGTCCAGGCACTTCATCCACTTTGACGAAGAGTGCCCACAGTCGATATTTAAAGAATGTCTAGCCCGTCTTGTCGATACCGGCGGTGTTTGGTGGATGAGCCAAACCCCCGTCGAAGGCATGGAGTGGATCTACGACGAAATTTATCAACCAGCAAAGGAAGGCAAGAAAGATATTGGAATTGTCGAAGCCCAGATTACTGACAACCCATCCCTCACTAAAGAGGCCATCGAGCGATTCCTTGACATGCTACCACCCGAAGAAAGAGCTGTTCGAGCCAAGGGCCAATATGTGCATCTCGGTGGGTCGGTATTCCCGGATTTCTCGCCACTCACACATTGCATCCCCAAAGGCCAGTTTGTCCCCAAACCTGAGGACAGGATTATTCGGACGATGGACTCTGGCTTTACCAATCCAACGGTTTGGTTGTGGCTTGCTGTTAGCCCCGATGGCACGATTACAGTTTTTAGAGAACATTACCAAGCTAAGCTCACCGTCGAAGATCACGCCAAGATTGTTAACCAAATTACTAAGGAAATCGAGCAGACCTACGGCTGCGAAGTCTGGCTAACTACGGGCGATCCAGCGATTAAGCAGACTAAAGAGCACACAGGTACCAGCATTCTGCAGGAGTACCAGAAGCATGGCATCTACATCTCTGTCGATTCAATCCCAAAGGATCGCCGGATTGGCCTCCAGCGCATCCAGCAGTACATGCGGATGAACCCAAGGACCAAAAAGCCCTGGCTGATGATCACGGATGAGTGCCCACATTTAATTGCCGAACTGCCGAAATTGAAGTGGAAACGCTGGGCATCTGCTAAAGTAGCTGAGCAGAACAACAAACAAGAGGATATCCGAGACAAGGATAACCACTGCTATGACGCCTTGAAATATGCCATGACCTTCATGGATGATCTGACGCCAGAGCAGCTAACTGGACGAGACACCAGAAGCGCATTCCATAGTGCATTCGCAGAGCGGTTCTCGCCCACAACACCATTTACAGAATATGACGACCAAGGTTCATGGGGACCTGGTTGGACGGGATCAGCAGGAAACTTGGAAGGTTAAGATGAGCAACTTTAAAACAACATTCAGATTTTACGATACAGCTGCGCCATTCCCAGGGCAGTGTGTTTTCTCTGGTCAGACTACTCAGCTTTGGGAAGTCGGATCAATGGTTATTCAGGGCAAGCCAGTGCCGGTTTTGCTAGCGGATCGAGTACTTATCGAGCTAGCTGACTACGCAGGTTTTGTAACAAAGAAGCAACACGAAGAGGAAATCGCCAGCCGAGATGAAGTTATCGCCAAGCAGGCTGCTCAGCTCGAACAGGCACCAAAACTACTCAAGGAGTTAACAACTGATGTCAACAACATTCTTACTAATTTCGTCACTACTCTGGCTGGCGTCACTAGCAACAGTGCTCCTACTAGCGCTAAAGGTAATAAAGCCGACGCTGGAAGCATTGAAGCAGTCGATGGACCTGCAGCTAAAGCAGGACAAGGAAAGAGCAAGGGCGCTAAGCCAAGCTCTGAACCTGCTGGCGAGTAAAGACCCAATCGCCTATCAAATGATTCAGGCGGCAACGCCGGCTCCTGTGGAAAATGCCAGCTATAATGGACCTTACGTAGCGGGCGAAGAATATGAGCTTCTTTTGCAGTTCCAGGAACGTCAGGACAAGCTCTGGAAAGATATGGAATTAAACGATGGCGACGAATAGCATCGACGATCAGCTAGCCGCTGAACTCAAGGACTCTTACGAAAAGATCCCTAAGTCCGAGCAGCCTGGCGAACTTGTAGACAATGAGATTCTCAAGAAGTTTAAGAAGCAGGACCAGTCCAAGAAGCTAGTTGCCTGGGTTCGCTCTGAGTACGAAAAGTGCAAGAGCGCTCGCAAGACCGAAGAGAACGACTGGTATCTAAACCTAGCTTTTTACAATGGCTATCAGTACCACGACTGGCGAACCGTCTCCGGCAAGCAGGGTCTAGTCGAAGAACCAAATCCATCTAACCTTCCTCGCATTACCGTCAACCGCATCGAGCCAATCATCCGTACTGAAATTGCAAAGACTACTGCTCAGAAGCCATCAGCAACTGTAGTTCCTGCATCTAACGATGAAGACGACTTGCTATCAGCTACTGCAGGTGAACAAGTTTGGGAATCTATCTACGATCAAAACAAGTTCCAAACTGACATTCTTCAGAAGGCTGAGTTCTGGCGTGCAATCACTGGTAACGGATTTATTAAGACTTACTGGGATTCAAGCAAGAAGGTTTACGAGTCCTTCAAGACTACTGACCCGTTAACTGGTGAAGCACGTACCGACCGCAGGCTAGCCTATGTTGGCGATGTTGTTCAGGACGTAGTATCACCATTCCACCTTTACGTGCCAGATCTTTCAGAAGAAGATCTAGAGCGTCAGCCATATGTGCTAAACGTTTACACCAAGTCAGAAGAATGGGTCCGTCAAATGTTCGGATCCGTGCTGCCTAAGGACTTCAAGCCAAACAAGGTTTCCGCTAGCGAAATCCAAGACACTGCCCTAATGGACTTGCGAGGCATTGACAACGCAAAGCCAGATGCAGTGCTAATGATTGAGATGTGGGTTAAGCCAGGTCAAAACAAATGGCTACCTAATGGTGGTCTTGTAACCATTGTTGACACTGAGATTGTTCAGTACTCAGATACAGGCATTCCTTACCACCACGGTCAGTACCCATTTGCTCACTTGCAGGGCATCTCAAATGGAAAGTTTTACCGTCGCTCTGTAATCAAGAACCTGATTCCACTGCAGCGTGAATACAACAGAACTCGCTCACAGATCATCCACGCCAAGAATCTAATGGCTAAGCCTCAGATGATGTACGACGAAGGCTCAGTTGATCCACGCAAGATCACTGCCCGTGCAGGTATCTGGATCCCAGTTCGCCCAGGTTTCTCAAAGCCAACCCCTGTACCCATTCAGCCACTTCCTAGCTACGTAATTCAGGAAGTTCAGCAGCTTCAAGTTGACTTCGAGGACATCTCAGGTCAGCACCAGATCTCTAGAGGAGACGCTGGCGGAGTTACCGCAGCTACAGCACTTGCCTACCTTGGCGAGCGTGACGATGCTTACCTAACAACCGTATTCCACAGCATTGAAGCTGCGGTCGAGAAGGTTGCACGTCAGTCACTATCTCTGTTTGTTCAGTACGTAGAAGAGGCCAGAGTGGTTAAGATCACTGGCGCTGACGGATCCTTTGACGCAATGATGCTTTCCGGAGCTGATATTGCTTCTGCAACCGACATTCGTGTTGAGTCAGGATCTGCCCTACCTACTAGCAAGGCTGCACGTCAGGCTCTAATCACTGAATGGATGAAGATGGGCTTCATCCCGCCAGAAGATGGTCTACGAGTTCTCGAAATGGGAATGCTCAAGCAGTACTACAACACCATCAAGATCGACGAAAACGCTGCTCAGCGAGAGAACTTGATGATGAAGAGAATTACCGAAGAGATGCTTCAGCAGCTCGAAGCCGCTTGGAACGAAGGCGCTATGGCTGGCGATCTCGACAAGACCGACCCAACTACTGGTCAGCCTTTGATGGTTCCACCGATGGTTCCTGTAAATGCATGGGACAACCACGCAGTACACATCGAGATCCACAACCGCTTCCGCAAGTCGCAGGCATTCCAGCTTCTACCAGAAGTTGTCAAGGCCGAGTTCCAGAAGCACATTTCAATGCACGAACAGGCAATTCAGCAGCAGCTAATGCAGCAGATGCAAGCACAGCTTGCTGCTGGAGCTCCACAAGAAACTTCCCAGGCAGGTGCCGTCGAGGCTCCTCTCCAGTCTGGGATGACCGAAGAACAGTTAGGATAAGAGACGTATGTCCGAAAATATCGAAAACGACCTACCCGTCGAGGAGCCGCAAGTTGCTGAGGCTTCAACACCAGAGGCACCAGAAGCACCAGCAAGACCAGAGGCACCTGCGGCAGAAGAATCAAAAGTTCACCCTGCCTATGAAAAGCTATTGGCTGAGCTACCTGAAGCTTGGCACAACAAAGTTATCCCTCACCTACAGGAGCAAGACAAGTATTTCCAGCAACAGCTTGAGAAGTACACTCCGTTCAAAGAGTTCATGGAGTACGATCCAAATGTTCTCCGTGACAGTTTGAAGCTGGCCGACGTAGCAGTTAACGACCCAGTTGCCCTATACCGCAACTTGGCTGAGCACCTGCGTAGCCAAGGTCTTCTCGAGCAGGCAGCCGAAGCTGACCGTGCAGCAGATGACGCCGAAGAAGGCGATGTTGATCTAGATGATTACGAGATCGATCCAGCTATCAAGAAGGAATTTGAGCGTCGGGATGCTCTGCTTCAACAGCAGCAAGAAATGCTAGAAAGCATTGAATATCAGAAGCAGGTTGAGTATGAGACCCAGGCTCTTGAGTCTCAGATTCAGGAAATGACTGCTAAGTACGACATTCCAGACCAAACCATGGATAGCATTTTGCGCCTAATGGAGGTTCAACTTGAGCGTGGCGAGGACGCAACCGTCTACACCGCAGCCCGAGAGCTTGCTGAAATTACAGGCCTGAAGTTCAAACTACGCACCGATCTTCCACGTGAAGAGGCCCCGATTGTCGCTGGCAGCGCTGGCGGAGCCGGTGTTCCTGCTGAGCGCCTAACCGTTCCTAAGGACGATAAAGGCAAGCGAGCAATGCTAGAACAGATGTTCCAAGCTCAGCTAAGAAACCAGTAAATCTCAAAAGCCGGGATCCAGTCCAATAAAGACGGATCCCGGCTTTGTTTTATGCTAAAATCGAAGTACGCGAAGTACAGCTGTCTAAGGCAGTCAGGGCTATCGACGATCACAAATCCAATCTTTAATCGGGAGTTAAATACTCATGGCAGGACAATCTATTTTGACCTTCGCTTCTGAGGCGATTAAGTTGGTATACGGTGACCTACACGAGCAGCTAAGGGACAAGAACCCAGCGCTGCAGATGATCGAGTCCTCGTCTGCCTTCATTACTCGCAACGGAAAAGAAGTAATTTTCGACACTCACATCGGACGTAACCAAGGTATTGGTGCACGTGGCGTTCGTGAGAAGCTACCTACTGCTGGTGCTCAGAAGTACAAGCAGGCTCACCTATACTTGACCAACCTTTACGGTGCAA
>JACCDP010872508.1_pt1 | contig 11338 bp, 8 predicted proteins | sample 7445841 | NCBI WGS metagenome assembly JACCDP01 (sample SAMN15323441, study PRJNA562643) | freshwater metagenome | isolation source: river surface water | place: USA:Blue River Watershed | collected 2017-08-17
AGGAAAACGGATTCGCCAAAAAACATATTTGTTGGAAGTATATCTTGTAGAGGATAACTCATTCGTTTCATAGGTGCTACGCCTGAAAAATAGCCGGTGTTTTCTTTGAACATAGAATCGCCGGTGTTACATAATTGGTACCAGTCGACTTCTTTCTGGACATCGTTGAGAATTATGTTTTTGTATACTCGCACATTTCCGTCGTAGACGAATCTGTCTAATTGCGGGTAATCGATTGCCTCAAATAAAATGTATTTCGAATTCGACCAGAACTGACGAACAGTGGAGGTCCAATTGCCGTGATGGGCGCCGATGTCGATAATTAGCGACGGGGTGTATCCGTTTTTCGCTACTTTTTCATATATGTTTTGAAACATTGGGGTATATATTGTTCGATTTATAGTTTTATATCTTTGTTACATATTTTTATCAAATCTGGGAGGATTTCATAAAATCTAGTGTTTGCGAGATTTGCGGTGTTGTGCTCGTTGCCGTCTTTGCGATTTCTTGCCACCTTTGCGAGTTTTGCGACGGTGAGTTTTTCGTCGGCGAGTTTTACGTTTTCCTCCTTCTTGAGCATCGAGTTCATCACCGATGTTGATATCTTCGGCAGATTGTTCTGGTCCGTCTATTTCAGCACTAATAGACACGTTTGAATCACCTTCCGTTGTAGTAAATCCTTCATCTAATGTATCTGTAGAATCATCTACATTTTGATTTAAGGCGTGTGATTCGTCTAGTGGTCCTTCACTGGACATTGTAGAATCATCTACTTGAGGCGTAACGAAAGCAGACATTTATATAATATACTTGCGTAAAAAAACATCCACCGTAGTTTTTACTCCGAAAATGCGATGTAGAATGATACCCAGTAGAAACAATGTTGCTAGAACTATCCAGAATGATTTGTATCCGCCGAATTTCCAAATGACGAACGCGCCTAAAACTGTGGCAAATATGTCTACAGCGGCTAACCCAAATATTCTGTAGGAATGAACACCGGTTCCAGGTTTTCCGAATATATCTTTGTATTTTTGTAAATCCAACTCCATACATTATATTTCTACAATTCTCTATAAAATTAAATTACTCATATAGTATATGTCTGATACCGTAGAAAATCCAGATAATGGAGAAATGCCACCTCTTAATGTAGTAGAAAATCCAGATAATGGAGGAATGCCACCCCTTACAGAAGATGAAATGAGAAATGCGATAAATGATTATGCGTTATGTGCCGATAAAAAGAATTATTTGGATTGTTTTAAAAATCAAAAACTCAAAGGAAAACCATTCAATGCCTGGAATGTTTCTGAAATTAAAAATATGAGTAATTTATTTAGTAAATATAATGAAGACCAACTGGATAATATTTTAATAAATTTTAATGAACCACTTGATAAGTGGGATGTCAGCAATGTTACTGATATGAGTAGTATGTTTAAGGGGTGTAAGTTGTTTAATCAAGATTTAAGTAAGTGGAAAGTCAGCAATGTTACTAATATGAGTAGTATGTTTGAAAAGTGTACGTCGTTCAATCAAAATTTAAGTGGTTGGAATGTTGGTAATGTGACTAATATGGGTAGTATGTTTGAAAGGTGTACGTCGTTCAATCATGATTTAAGTGGTTGGGTTTTCAGTAATGTGACTGATATGTCATACTTGTTTTATGGATGTAAATCATTCAATCAACCACTTAATACGTGGAGAGATAACATTGGTAATGTGACTAATATGGGTAGTATGTTTGAAGGATGTACGGCGTTCAATAAACCATTGGATAATTGGATTGTCAACAATGTTACTGATATGAGTAGTATGTTTGAAGGGTGTACGTCGTTCAATCAACCATTGGATAAATGGAATGTCAGCAATGTTACTAATATGGGTAGTATGTTTTATAAATGTAAGGAGTTCAATCAACCATTGGATAAATGGGATGTCAGTAATGTTACTAATATGTCCTTTATGTTTAATGAATGTACTAATTTCAATCAAAATTTAAGTGGATGGAATATAAATATGAATGTAGTAGATAAAAGTAATTTTCTTAACACAAAAATTCAAGAGCCAAATTCCATGCCACCATTTAAGACCAATATATTTATGTTTTCTAATATGAGTATTGAAAATTATCCATATACTATAATACTCCTTGATATATCATATATCGTAAACACCAACTATTTAGATTTAAAAACATATCTAATAACCGAATTAAAAATACTTTATCCTGATATTACCGATGATATTACACCTAATAATCTGGTTAAAATAATTAGTGATTTAAAAAAAGAAAAGGTTTTACCCATTTTAGTTAATGCTATAGAAAAGAAAGAAGATCACCTAAAAAAAGAACAACAAAAACTTTACAAGCAAAGAAAAGAACAAATAAAACTGAGAATGAAAGAAGCAGAACAAATAATGCTGAGAAAAAAACAAGAAGAAATAGAAAGAAAAAAACAAGAAGAAATAGAAAGAAAAAAACAAGAACGTCAAATAGAAAAAGAACGAAAAGAAGAACGTGATAAACCATTAGAAGAACAATCTCCTTTATTAAAACTTTCTACTACTACTACCAATATCGATTTTACTTCATATAATTACAACAAATTCAAAGACCCATTACAATATTTAGATATACCATTTAATGAAGTTATGAATAAATCCCTTACAAAATTTATTATTTTGAATGAAAATGCCACTGGCGGGATTACATTGGATATATCTTATTTTACTGAGAAAACCTTTTTAAATTTAAGTAATATTTTATACAAATGTAATGAAGTAGGAAGTGCTAACCATTTCAAAATTAGTAGAGATATACGTTATTTTAATTTAAGAAAACTTGGACTTTCAGGAGTAGTAAATGTTCAAGAAATTTATAGTATGCTTAATAAAGTAAAAAACGAAAAAGTAAAGATTTTTAAAATTAGTAATACTAACATAAAATTGCCTAGTACAATTAGTTATGATGTATTATTTCACTATACAACTGCGTCATCTGCCGCGCATTGTCAAGCAGGACAAGACCAAAATGTATATTCTATACAAATAGTAAATAATATTCCTATTCAAAATTGCCCTTCTCATAATATTAACCCTAAACCGTGTAAGGCTTATGTAGATTATATAAACCAAATAAAATTGTTTGATACTACAAAAAACAATGGATGTATAGACGAAGCAAAACATAAAAAAAGAAGTCTTGATGTATTATGTAAACACGTTATAAACAAAACTAAAACTATAAAAAAAGTTGGAGGCAAATATAGAAAGAAAAAGTTTACTAAAAAAAACAAAAATACGAAACGACATAAAACTCGAAAAGTAGTGTTAAATTAAATCTACAAATTTATAAGTGTACAATTATAAATTTGCGACGACGAGTTTATAAAACAAATCCAATGGAGTCGGTATCAGCGGCAGAGGCTGAAGGTTTTTCGGCGCCCAATTTCTCTCTCTTTTTCAATTCGGCTTTTACTAGGTCGATGAGTTTGAATCCTTCGGTTTCAATTGGGACATATATTGTATAATACACCGATGACAGTAGCAACATAATGATGAGAATCACTAAAATATTTCCAAATACTATTTTCATTGTATATATTAGTGCTACAATTATATTACAAAAAAATGAATACAAAAAAATGAAATCATTTATACAAAATAAATTAAAAGAAAACTCCACAATGCAATCTAAATTAGAAACTTATTTCGCGGTATCCTGTAAACCCAGTAGAAAACTGTTTATATACGACCAAACATCTGGGAGGTCGTATTTTGCCACGGCGAAACCGGGTGCCGAAATGAGGTTTGTGAAAAGGTGCGGGGACGTGGAATTATACTATGTGCCCGGTAGAGAAGAAAATGCGCGTATTAGGGCGTGGAAACCGGCGGAAAATAAAAATATACGAAATGTGGCGTTGCTTAAATCGAATTTACAGAAGGCGGTGCGCAGGGGTCTTACCCGAACTGCGGTAAATACGGCTGCGGCGTTGTTGGAAATAGATGCGATTGCTTTATTGCGTCGACTTCCTATTATTTATGTGGAGGACGTTCAGCCTCTTGCGTCGTTCACTACAGTTGTTTGGTTGATGATGGCGGCGTCTTCTAAGAACGATTATAGGATATCTACAGTAGACAGGGAAATTGTGTTAGAGGCGGTGCTGGAATTGACCGCGGCGAAAAGCATAGTATTAGATGGACCTGTAGACGAAAATATTGCGGAGGCGATGAAATACCGAATAATGTATGGAGGGACGACGGGGGATATGGAACTTCTTAGATGTTCTCCGCCAGTTTGCGGTGGGGTTGCTGCCGCGGATGTGGCGGCGGCGTCGGCGTCGTGTCTACTGGATGAATGTGGCGAAGTAGAAATAATACCTGAGGCGGTCGATTTCCACCCATTTCCTAAAATGGTCGATTACGTGCGTCGGAATTCTGGGGTGGAAGACGCGAAATCGCTGATTTGGTTTGCGGAATCGGGAGTCAATATACGGAAACAGGACACGCTGGATGTGAGTAGAAATGTGATGTCTACATCGGAATGGGAAATTGTAAAACCTTATGTCTACAGTTTCAGAAGCGAAATATTGGCGTGAAGGGGGATCCCTAAACCCAACAAAAAAATGGAACTTCCAAAGTCCTATTTTTTGTCGAAGCGCCAGATGATTTATCGCATTATTTTTTTGGCGGTGCGTTTCGAAGTGACGCAAATCTTGACGATTTCGGCGCGACACATAGGACACGACGTTTTTGTTTGCGTATGTTTTTTGACGCATCCGACGCAAAACGTGTGTTTACATCCTAGCATCACCGCGTTTATTTTATCTACAGGTGAAATACAAATTGGACATTCGTCCGTCGTGTGTATATGTTTTACAATTTCTACAATATTACTTTTTCTACATTTTTTCAGTATATTTTCAATTAAGGCTGGTTTGCTCGCACCTGTAGATTTGATTTTATATTTGCGGTTGGCTAGCAGTTTCAGTTCTTTGAGGTTTCGCGACGCCAGCCATACATCTAGACCATCATCTGGAACTGAGTTCAACAATGGGTCTACAGTATGATGCTGGCATTTTGTAATATTGTGTCCTTTACATAAACAGTAGCCGCATTTGTTGGATGATGAGGATGAATGTGGTTGACGTGGTCGTGGTATTGTTTTGGGTAACCACGATTCAGGAATATATTTGGCGGTTTTCCAAGGAATAGAGGTCGCTTCGGGGTTTTCTAATCGGATAGTTGCTAATCGAGTGCGCATTATGATGATAATATATGAGTCGTAAAATAAATAAAAAATACTTCAATTTTGTATTTATTTGGATTTAGGTCGCTTCGGTCGCGTTAGGTCGCTTCGGTCGCGTTAGAATGGCATATATTCCGCCGATAGCATTTTATCTACTGGTTTATGAGGGATTCTGTTTGCGATATTGACGATTTGAATTACGTCGCATTGTGCGTATTTCTCTTCTTGTGTCATCATAGGAGGTTCTTCTTTTTCTTCGGAATAATAATCGACTTCAACGTTGCGCATTTTATCGAGGTCGACGACTACTTGGAACATATTTGTTCCGAAATAGCCTTCTTGACCGCACATTACATTTGCGGAAACGCCTCGCATAATATCCAATTCTCCGTGTTTTGCCGCCTTGAAGAACATTTCAGGTGTTTCTTCGAAAGAGGCTTTGGCAATAGGACCAATATTGTCGCTATTAACTCCGTGTCTAGAAATAGAGATGAGTTTATAGGTATGCGCCATTCGGTCGCATAGTAAGTTGAGGTGGTGGTAGTTGATGTAAGACCCGTCGAACTCGATGGCTTCGGCAAATTCATTGTAGATGGTTTGTCTGGCGGCTTCGATTCCTAGAACGTTCATAGTTTCCATAATATCGTTACTGTATGTTCGTGAAGCGTCGATGTAATCAAGTGCCAATACATCTGCCAAATTAGTTCCTGTAGTATCCATCACCCAAATATCTTGACGGACGTATTTTCCGTCGGTAAGATGTAAATAATCTTGGACTTTACGGGGGGTTACTTTGATAATATCTTTGACGCCTCGTAGAATAATATTTTGAAGAAGTTGGGTCTGGAAATTTTTCAGGATGTATATTTCGTCGGTTTCGTCGAGTGGTCGTTGTCTTTTGGCTCCGAGTTCTTTTTTCATTCTGATTCTGAAAATGAGTTTTTCGGAATTGAAATCGCTGTAGACGCAATCGACGAAATCTTTGTATACATTGGAAATGGCAAAGTGGACGTCGTCCATTGTAATATCTTTCGCGAGCATTGCTTCGTCGTCCATTTCAAGTCTGACGACCCATTTGGATTTTTGGTGTGTTTCATCATCGTCATTGGCTGCTGATGGATCATTACAGGAATCCATCAATGTTTCGAATTCTCTGAAAACGGTCATCAGGTGCTGGTCTTCTCTAATTAGCGTGTTCATATCGTCGGGGTCGAACAATATTTGGATGGATTTTACGATTTCCTCGAGTTTGGTGTGTTCCAATTGATGCGACAATTGCATGGCGCGCTCCTTATTTGTTTCTTCGTATTTGGGTAGATAAACAGTGAGCGACGTGTTTTTAGGGCTTTCGGATAAGGAAAGGATTTCTTCAATACGCGGAAGACCACGAGTCACGTTGGATTTGGACGCGACACCACTGTAGTGAAATGTGTTGAGGGTCATTTGGGTGGTGGGTTGACCGATGGACTGGGCGGCGATCATACCGACCATTTCACCTGGACTGATGATTGCGCGTTTATACATTAGAGTGATAGTCTGTAGAGCCATATTGATAGCCGCGCGATTGAATCGTTTGACGTATAAGAGATTTTTGGGGGAGAGGTAGTAATAGTAGACGATTTTAAATAGCATAGTAGGTGTACAGTAGACGAGTTTGTTCAAATTGGACATAGTAGCCTCAACAAGTTCAAATACTTCTAGGGGTGTAATGTCCACTCTCGAATCCTTGGTGATTTTCATTTGTCCCTGTATATTATTCAAAATGTGGTTGAAACATACGGGGAGTTTGAGAATACTGTCGGTTTTGTTATTGAATACGAGTTCGACGACGGTTTTTCTGCCGTTTATCATATAATTCACGTATTTCTGACACATTGCGATGAGGTCGTCTTTTTGTTTTTTGAATGTGGATAGGGTGGCTGCGTCGTAGATGTCGATGTCGTTAAGTAGATCGTAATGCGCGTAGATGTCTTCGATGCTCATTTCAATAAGTGGCAGGAATTGGTTTTCTACTTTGGTGGTGTCGATGTTGTCGTCGCCGTAGGAGAATTGGACAATGTATTGTTTGTTGTTGCGGACGGTCATATCGTATTCTACTTTGAGATCTTCAAGCCCCTTGATAAGACGGCGTTGAATATACCCAGTCTGACTCGTATCTCTTACTTGAAGACCATTGGCAAGTCCAAAATTGAGAGTGGTTGGAATAGTAAGGTCATACATTTTCGGATGTTTTTCTGGACTGATTGGGGTGATTTCTACAATAGGATCGAGGACTACGTTTTCACATACTTGGTATGGATTTTTATCATAATAATTATCTTCGTAGTCGAAGTTGAAAGTTATATAATCAACGAAACTTAGTAGACGATTAATCCAAGTTTTTCCGTGAATAATAATGCTGTAGTTGATGGCATCTATATCTCCGGTATCATCGTGTTCTTGTTCGTGCGTTCCAGATTTGATTTCGGCGAAAACACCAATTCTCGAGAGTAACATCGAAATTCCTTCTACATAGCGATAAGAAGCAAATCCTTGAAATTTAAGTGTAGGATATGTTTTTCCGGTTGCTTCATCGCTATACATCAATAGTTGATGATTTGTATCTTGCATGAACGCCTTCAAATATCCTTTGATGAAACATTTCGATTCAATAAAACAGGAGGCGGATACCATAAAATTTTCATTTTCAGAGTCGAGCATAAATTGTTGATTTCCACGTATACAATCATCTTTTTTCTCATCTTTTTCTGTCGTGCGGTTTCCGAATTCGCACAATTCGGCAGTTACTGGAACACAATCTCCTACTTTGATATTCGGGGTAAGTTCTTCGTAAAACCCGCATTTTTCTTTATTCCAGATGAGTAAAGATTTGCTTTCGGTGACGGTGACTGAACGACCGCCCAATGTTTTGATTTCGTATAGAACATCCCCTGGGTCGTGACGAGTTACTGCGGTGATTTCTTCCCAGGTGACGTGTCCTTTTTCACATGTAGTAGGAACATAGATTCCGCTAACATTAAGAAGTTCCATATTTTTCTCGGTATAATGTTGAACGTCTTGAGAGGACCCGTCAATCTTTTCATCGATCCAGCGACCGATTTCAGTGTAAACGGCATCACCATTTTCGACAATGACAATCGGGGTTTCCCAGGTAACTGATTTGACAGCGGTATCAATCAATCCAACACGTCCGCCCATTGCGTGGAAGAATAGTTCTTGTGGTTTGAGTCCTGTAATATATGAATTCTGGACAAATCCGCGGGCTTCAGGGGAATCGTCGAATTTGGAGAAGTGAGGCAATGTGCGGTGTTCGAATCCGTAAGGGATGCGTTTGCCGTCTACAGTTTGTTGCCCGAGACACGAAATCATTTGTGTCAAATTGAGGTCGTTACCTTTACTGCCGGAACTGACAATAGTGACGAATCTGTTTTTCTTGCTCAAAGTTTCGCGACCGATTTTACCTGCTTGTTCCATTGCCTTATTGAGAATATTATTGACTTGGAATTCGAATTCTTCGGAGTTTGTGCGAGCGGTTTGGTTATCGAAAGTGCCTAGATGGACGGTGTCGATAATTTGTTTGACTTCGTTTTTCTTTTCTACAAGGACCTCCAATATTTTATTGGTTGTTTTCGCGTCGGAAATCAAATCGGAAATGCCGACGCTGAACGAGGTGGTTTTCATATATTCGGTTACAATGTTCTGTAGATCATCGATAAAATCGGCGGATGCCTTATTACCGAAATCGTTACAAATACGCTGTAGAATACCGTTAGTGGTTGATCCGAGGACGCCTTTGCCCATTTGTCCGCGAATGTATTTGCCGTCGCGGATTTCAATGACGACGTCGTTCTTTTTGTCTTTGTAGTTGAGGGTCAGTGGCGGCATAATTTGCGATAAAATGTCGAAACTGGTGATTTTGCCGCCTTTGAATAGTTCTTCTACATTGGACACCTTATTGTAAGACATCAATAGGTTTAATGCCTGACGTTCGGTGAATGTGACGTTATCGCGAGTTAGGAGGTAGGCGCCAAGTAGAGAGTCCTGGAAAATACCGATAATAGAACTGTTATCGGATGGACTGATAATTTGGTAAGTAACCGCCGCCAAGTTTCTCAACTCGGATTCGGATACTGGATCTTGTGGTACATGCATATTCATCTCATCTCCGTCGAACGGAGAACTCGTATTATTTCTAATACGACCGGACTGTATCTTATGCGAACTCTGGTTGATTACACCATCATTGTTCACAAACACCCGTTCAGTCTCTGAATGCCTGTCATATCCTATCATAGCGGACTTAGACAGTAACACTGCGGATTATCCAATCATTCACATTATTACCATTGGGTACGGCTGTTAACCGTGTTCCTCATCAATGTTTCCATTGATAAGTGGTAGTGAATGCTCTAAGGAACTTCCCGCATCAAGGTGTTTCGCCGAATAATTATATTCGACTAGGGAGTATCACGCTTTTAACGCTCCCTGTTACCGACCTCGACTACGAATTTATCGATCGGCATTGTAAGGTTTGGTCACGCCAACATTGAGTCTGAATGTGTCGCCTTTTTTCATTATGCGCACAATATGACACATCATTGACATTCTGTGTAAAGTGGGTTGTCTATTAAATAGCACCGCGTCACCGTCCATTAAATGTCGGTGAACAATATCACCTTCTTCCATTTGTTGGACTACAGATTCTCGGTCGGCGCATCGTAGAGAGATTTGGTCACCGTTCTTCTTCTCCAGGATTTTCGCCCCAGGATGTTCATCTGGACCGTTCAGCACCAATTTCTTCAAAAACTTCATATTGCGTTCATTGACGACTTCGGGTTTTGTCAAATTCTTCGCAATCTTCATTGGCACACCCAACTCACGAATGGATATATTTGGATCCGCTGTAATAACTGAACGAGCGCTGAAATCGACACGTTTGCCCATTAAATTGCCGCGGACACGCCCCGTTTTACCATTCAAACGCTCTTTTATCGATTTCAATGGACGACCAGAACGCTGAGTCACTGGCAACGAACCAGGAATTTTATTGTCTACTTGTGCGGCAATATAAAACTGTAACACCATAGTCCAATTATCTATTTCATTCGGCGACGTGGTCTGTTGATTGATTTTCTCCAGTAGAGTATTATTTGTCTTAATAATGTGAACGAGAATATGAGTAATATCATCTTCGGACCTCTGTTGTGCGTCCTGTTTTACAGATGGACGAACCGCTGGAGGGGGAACCGCCAAGACCTGACAAATCATCCAATCGGGACGCGACCATTTCGAACTGAATCCCATAAAATCGACGTCTTCGTCGCTGATTCTACGGAAAATCTTGAGCACTAATTCGGGAATCATCTTCTTCGTCAACTTCTTACCATCCGAGTCTAATATTTTACTCCATTCGGCGTAAATAGTGGCTAAACCTTCCTTGCGAAATATAGATGGAGCGGCGTATCCACATCCTCCGTGTGTAACAGAGCCACATGTTTGAATGTCCTGAGACGCGCGATACACCTTCGTGAATCGTTCTTCAGGAGAGAGTTTCAACCAATGCTGATGGGTTTGTTTATTAATCAGTAGAGAACTACATTTGTTACAAACACATCGCAGGATTTTCGTAATTGTCGACAAATATTGAACATAAAATACTGGTCTGGCTAATTCAATATGTCCAAAGTAACCAGGTGTCTGGATGTAATCCAGTCCGTCAGTAGGACAAATTAAACCTCTTTCTAAAACACCCATACGAGGGTCAAACAAACCGCCGATCTTGGGTTTGTTGTTTACATAGGTATCTCTGTCAGTAATTTCAGCCACTGACCCCTTTCGTATCTCATCAGGTGACATGATACTGAATTGAATACCAATAATCTTCGATGGAGTTAAAGTAGTCATTGCTTCTGTATATAATATTATATGTTTAGATTGTTTCGTATATGATGGTTGTATTTATGTTTTGGAGGATGGTAATTTCAATTTTGCTTTCGAGGATTGTGTCGCCCCTGTATGTCGCCCTTCAGGCTTTTGTCGCCCTTCAGGCTTTTGTCGCCCTTCGGGCTTTTGTCGCCCTTCGGG
>JACCDP010435687.1_pt1 | contig 11337 bp, 15 predicted proteins | sample 7445841 | NCBI WGS metagenome assembly JACCDP01 (sample SAMN15323441, study PRJNA562643) | freshwater metagenome | isolation source: river surface water | place: USA:Blue River Watershed | collected 2017-08-17
CAGGTGGTAACGTTACTTCTGTTGGTGGATACACCATTCATACATTTTTAAGTAGCGCAGTTTATACGGCTTAATTCAGGAGAATATTCATGGGCCATTTTGCAAAAGTAGCAGACGGTAAAGTGACGCAAGTTATTGTCGCTGAGCCAGAGTTTTTCCAAACATTCGTAGATAGCTCGCCCGGTCAGTGGCTGCAAACCAGCTATAACACCCGTGGTGGCGTTCATTATGGGCAAGACGGTCAACCTGATGGCGGCGTTGCTCTTCGCAAAAATTATGCGGGCGTAGGCTACAGCTACGACGCAGCCCGCGACGCGTTTATTCCGCCTCAACCGTTTGCTTCGTGGACGTTGGATGAAGACACTTGTTTGTGGAATCCTCCTGTTGCAATGCCTACAGACGGTAAGCTCTACACATGGAACGAAGCCACGCAGTCGTGGGATGAAGTAGTACCAGCCGCTTAAGGAACATAGATGAGCTACATCGGGAATCAGCCTACTACACAGGCGTTTGTAACAGACCAGTTTTCCGGTAATGGCTCAACTACGGTCTTTACAATGTCGGTGGCTCCTGCCACTGCTTCGGCTGTTCTGGTAGCTATTAGCGGGGTGCTTCAAGACCCTTCAGCGTATTCTGTCATAGGCACTACGCTTACCTTTTCTGCTGCGCCCCCTGCTGGTACAGGTAACATTTCTGCCCGTTATCTTGGCATTCCTGCGTCAAACATCGTCACAACGGCGTATCGCACAGTCACAGAATTTACAGCAACCGCAAGCCAGACAACATTTTTACCGCCCTCGTACACAGTTGGGTATATCAATGTTTATCGCAACGGTTCGCTCTTAGGCTCTGCTGACTACACTGCTGTTAACGGCACGACTGTAGTTCTTGCTGTTGGCGCAACTGTCGGTGACTTAGTTACCGTTGAATCGTTTTACGTCAGCTCCGTCATAAATGCTATTCCTGCTGTCACAGGCTCTGTTGGTTCTACATACTTGGCTAACGGCGCAGCAACACAAGCGTTTTTAGATTCGGCTTCCGGTTCAGGTACAGGCGCATTACGCCTTCCAGTTGGCACAACAGGACAACGCCCATCAGGTACCCCGGGCTTAATTCGCCAGAACTCTACTACTGGTAACCCAGAATGGTGGGATGCTACTACTTCTACTTGGCTGCAATTCTCGCAACCTGCAGGGTATTCGGTTAACTATTTAGTTATTGCAGGTGGTGGTGGCGCTGGTTCGTTTTATGGTGGTGGTGGTGGCGCTGGCGGTCTACTAACTTCTTCTGTTTCTTTATCGGCAGGTGTTGCCTACACAATCACCATAGGAGCAGGAGGCAGTCCCTCCGCTCTTGCGGGTGGCTCTGGTACTCAAGGAACCAATTCTTCTCTTGGCGCGTTGGTTGCCGCAACCGGCGGCGGTTTTGGTTCTGGTAACAATAGTATTGGCGTAAATGGCGGGTCAGGCGGTTCTGGTGGTGGTTCTGGAGGTGCAGCAGCTGCAACTGGTGGATCAGGGACTTTAGGTCAAGGGTTTGCTGGTGGTAATAGTTCTGGAACAAACGGTGGCGGTGGCGGTGGTTCTGGCGGAGCAGGTGTTAATAACACAGGTGTCGGTGGAATAGGTACCGCAAATTCAATTACTGGCTCGTCAGTATTTTATGCAAGCGGTGGAGCTGGGTTTAACGGATCGGCAAGTGCTGGAGGTGGAGGTGCTATCGGAGCTGCTGGAACAGCAAACTCAGGTGGTGGCGGTGGCGCAGGAAACGGAGTCACTGTAGGGGGCGGTGGGTCAGGCGTTGTAATTATTTCCTATGCTGGCTCCCAACGTGGCACAGGCGGTACTGTTACATCGTCCGGTGGCTACACTATCCATACATTTACTTCTTCAGGGACGTATAACGCATGACACGCGCAGCTTCTAACGCAGCTTTTACTGCTCCTAGTTGGACTACAGCCAACCGCCCTGCATCGCCTGTTGTTGGTCAGCAGGGGTGGAATACTACGCTTGGTGTGCTTGAGGTTTGGACAGGAGCTGGATGGCAATCTATTGCTGCTGCTTCATACCTAATAGATTACCTTGTTGTTGCTGGTGGAGGTGGAGGTGGTTCAGGCGCAAACGCGACTGGCGGAGGTGGGGCGGGTGGTTTATTGCAAAACACTGGGTATGCGGTTACTCCCAGCACAGCATACACAATTACGGTTGGCGCTGGCGGCGCTGGCGGCTCAACAAGCGCAGGCGCAACAGGTAGCAATTCAAGTTTTGCATCAATAGCTGTTGCAAGTGGGGGCGGGGGTGGGGGTTATGGAAGTGCAGCAGGAACAAGCGGTGGCTCAGGTGGTGGCGGCGGAGCGGTAGACCCATCAACAACAACCGCAGCAGGTTCTGGTACATCTGGTCAAGGTTACGCAGGTCAAGCTGGAACTATTGTTGGTGGTTTTGGTGTTGGTGGTGGGGGCGGCGGTGCAAGCGCAGCGGCTACTTCTAAGAACGGCGCTAATGGTCTTTCCAATTCTTACTCCGGTGCGGCTGTCACTTACGCAGGGGGTGGTGGGGGCGGTGTAGACACTCGCAGTGGTCAATCAGCTGGCACGGGCGGCACGGGCGGCGGTGGAAATGGTGGTACAGCACAAGGTGGCGTTGGAACTGCTGGAACTGCTAACACAGGTGGCGGCGGTGGTGGGACTCAAGCAACTGGTGGTTCAGGTATTGTAATTATTCGTTATACCGGTTCACAACGCGGTACAGGCGGCACCGTAACCTCATCAGGTGGCTACACCATCCACACCTTCACATCATCTGGCACATACACAGCTTAAGGATTTACTATGCCTTTAACCCAAGTACAAGGTGAAATGGTAGCTGGCGGCACCGGTGCTTTGACTGTGCCTGTGGGAACAACCGCTCAGCGTCCATCTAGCGCCTCGACTGGGATGGTGCGGTACAACACTACGATAAGTAGTCTGGAGATGTATAACGGCTCGTTATGGGCTGCTATTGCAACACCGTATCTTGCACAAGTGTTGGTTGTCGCAGGGGGCGGCGGTTCTGGTGGGTATGGTGGCGCTGGTGGCGCAGGGGGTGTTGTTCAAGGCTCACTGACTTTAGTGCCGGGAACAAACTACGCTGTAACTATTGGCGCTGGCGGTGCTGGTGCAGCAAACCGTGGTGTTGCGGCAAGTAATGGTTCAAGCTCAACCTTTGCCTACGCTGTTGCAACGGGCGGTGGTTACGGTGGTTCTGACAACTCAAACGGTGCGGTGCAAGTATTCCAAAGTGGTCAAAACGGTGGCTCTGGTGGCGGCGCTTCGTATGTGGGGACAGCCACTGCTGGTACAGGAAACACCCCAACTGTAACCCCAAGGCAAGGATATAACGGTGGTCTTGGTGGGAACTCGACAAACATATTTGGCGGAGCTGGCGGTGGTGCTGGAGCGGCGGCGGGTACTTTTACTGGCCCATTAGCAGCAGCTAACGGTGGCGCTGGCATTAGCTCAACAATTACAGGTTCTGCTGTTTCTTACGGTGGCGGTGGTGGTGGATGTTGCGGTAGTGCTTCAGCTACAAACGGAACAGGTGGAGCAGGTGGTGGTGGCACTGGAGGAAAAGGCGCTGCTGGTACGGCTGGAACTGCAAACACAGGTGGTGGTGCAGGGGGCTGTTGGTCTGATGCTGGTGTTGCAGGGGGGTCAGGTGTTGTGATTATCTCCATTCAAACTGCGTACTACACAGGCACAACCACAGGGTCACCAACCGTCACAACTAGCGGTGCTAATACGATTTTGCGGTTCAACTCATCAGGTTCTTATACAGCATAATGCCACTTACACAGACCCAAGGCGAGATGGTTGCAGGCGGTACAGGCGCTTTAGATTTGCCTGTGGGTACGACTGCCCAACGACCATCTACTCCAGTTACGGGCATGTGGCGGTTTAATTCGACAACAAACGGTCTAGAGGTTTACAACGGTTCTTCTTGGGTTGCAATGTAATGTTCGGCATAACATCATTCGCGCAGTCTCCTTTTGCTGGGTTAGGTGGTAACGCCTATGCCCTGACTGTTGCCGAAACGATGTCTATCTATGCGGATGCTTACAGCGCTCAAGCTGACTTTACGGGTGACAGCGATGAATCGTTTGCTGTAACGGACGATGTGCCATCCAACTTCAACTACTACCTGCTGGTGCTAGACAACACCGACTTCTCAGATGATTACTACGGCGCATGGAACACCGACGCTGCACAAGCTGAAACACTTTCATTATTAGAATCCTTAACCGGCGGCTTGGATATTCCTGTTACGGTTGCAGATGTGACCGGCTATATGGACGTGTATTCCGGTTCTGTAGACTTTACCGAAGAGGTAGACGAAACCGTTAGCTTGACCGATTTGTACACAAGCAGTGCAGTGTTTGCCTCATCGTTGCTTGAGCAGTTCACGCTTACAGATGCTCCCAACGCGACCATTACTTATACTACCTCTATAGCAGAGTCGCTTTCGTCTTCCGATACCTATAACGCGCTAGTTAATTACAGTGGGCTTGTGGTTGATTCCATTAGCTTCTCTGATAGCCTAGTGGTACGTGGCTGGTATAGAATTAACGATAACCAGACTGGCGCTTGGGTGCAGATAAACAATACGCAGTCTACGAACTGGACCTCAATTAACAATGGTCAAAACCCCGGTTGGCTACCAGTCAACGACGATCAATAAGGAACTACGATGCCATCCACCTACTCACCCTCGCTCCGCATCGAACTTATCGGTGACGGTGAGCAATCCGGAACGTGGGGTCAAACCACAAACAACAACCTCGGCACTTTGCTTGAGCAGGCAATCACGGGCATTACCAACGTCAACGTCACTGCTGGCGATGTAACTCTTACTTCTTTTAACGGCGCGGTAGACGAAGCGCGAAGCCCTGTGTTGAACGTATCTGGCTCGCCGGGTGTAACGCGCTATGTCACGATTCCAAACCAGAAGAAGACGTATCTGGTCAAGAACACATCTAACGCAACGGTTGGTATTAAGACCGCTGCTGGCAGCGCAGCTACGGTTTCTGCAGGATCGCAAAGCTTGTTGGTCTGTAACGGCTCAGATGTTGTTACACCATACCTAGAAAGTACGGTTGTCACGCCCCCATTTGTTGCCGGTACGATTATGTTGTTTGTGCAGTCTGCTGCACCTACGGGTTGGACTAAGGTCACAACCTATAACGATGCGGCTTTGCGTGTTGTAAGCGGCTCTGCAAGTTCAGGTGGTGTAACAGGTTTTGCCACAGTGTTTGCTGCAGGTGGGGTGGAATCAAGCTCAACCACGCTTTCAACGGCACAGATGCCCAGCCACAATCACTCACTGAATCCTAACTTTAACGTTAACTTTACCCGCGCTTTATACGATGCTGGTGGTCCTGCGTTCTTAACTTCTTCGGAAGGCGGTGGTCCATTCAGTATTTCTAACACCGGAAGTAGCTCTGGTCACACGCACACCACAACGATGAACCTTAAGTACGTTGACGTCATCATTGCGAGCAAAGACTAATGGAACTTAAACCCGGCAATTTCTGCCCGCTAATTAAAGACGATTGCGTACAGCTTAAATGTGCGTGGTTTACTCAGTTGCGTGGAAAGAATCCGCAGACTGGCGCTGATGTTGATGAGTGGGGCTGTGCAGTTACTTGGCTACCTATGCTTATGATTGAAAACAGCCAGCAACAGCGACAGACCGGCGCAGCGGTAGAAAGCTTCCGTAATGAGATGGTCAAGGCTAACGAGACAACCTCCCAGATACTGTTTGCTGCGTCGCAACAGAACCTTTTGAAATAGGATTAATTATGGCTACTTGGTCTATTACTAGCATGGTCATCATTCCGCAAGTGGATCAGTACACAGACTACGCTTGGCAAGTGGGCTGGGCATGTTCTGCTACAGACGGCACAAACACGCAGACAATTAGCTCAAGCGTAACGTTTTACCCAGCGCAGCAAGGTCAGCCTTATACCCCTTACGACCAGCTTACAGAAGCTCAAGTTATTGCTTGGGTGCAACAGGCGCTAGGTCCTGAGCAAACTGCAAATACAGAATCAGTAGTAACAAGCCTATTGACCGCAATGCCAGCACCTTTGCCTTGGGCTGTGTAATGGTTACGGCAAAAAAGCCTGTTGCTAAGACCGCAGTAAAGCGGGCAGTAGCGCGAAAGACTGCAGCAAAACCTGCACCGAAGGTTGTTGCGAAGGCAGCACCACGCGACATGACGGATAAGATTCTTGACCTCATTAAGTGGGTTGATAACCCGTTTAAACTTGTTTCCGTCATTTTGCTATCAACCATTGCTTTTGCCGGATACTTTGCATGGGACAGCCGTCAGGTTATCTTGGCTGCGATTCAGTCTAGCAACTCAATGCCACAACTCAAGGACCACGAACAGTTATTACCATTGGCAAACAGTTTGGTTAAAGATGTCAATGCCGTTGGGGTTGTTGTCAACAAAGTAAACCTCGCCACAAACAGCAGAACAACCGTGCTTGCTATTGCCAACGGTGAGCGCAATCATAAGCTTGAGGGCATCACGGTGTCTTTGTTTGCTGCCAGCCCAGACAGAAATGCGGCTGTTGTTAGTATGCTGAACAATGAGGTGTCGTGCAGCGACTTTATGCCGTCTAGCGCGATTGGTGACTGGGCAAGATCAATGGGTGTTAAGTACGCTTGCCGCGCATCCATTCCGAACGAAATAGGCAAGTTTGCAGGTTATATAACGGTTGGCTTCAAAGACATGCCACGGGACTTGATATCCGTTAAGACCCGAATGATATTAGCCGCATCGGAGATGGACAAATGAAAGCAAAATGGGAAGCAGTAAAGACTTGGTGTAACGCCAAGTGGACAGCAGCTAAAGCTTGGTTTGCTAACGTGAGGTTCTGAAATGCTACCAATACTCGACATCCTAAACATCGGCGGGAAGATAATCGACAAGATTTTCCCGGATGCCAACGCAGCCGAACAAGCCAAACTAAAGCTTCTGGAGCTGCAGCAAAGCGGTGAGCTTGCCAAGATGCAGGCTGACATGCAGGAGCAGGGTGAGTTAACCAAGCGCCATACGGTAGACATGGCGTCTGACTCTTGGCTGTCTAAGAACATCCGTCCTATGACCCTCCTGATTATTCTGGGCGGCTACTTTACCTTTGCAATGATGTCGGCGTTTGATATCGACACGCATAAACAGTACGTCGAATTGTTGGGTCAGTGGGGCATCATCATTATGTCCTTCTACTTCGGCGGCAGGACTGTGGAAAAGGTTGCAGATATGGTTGAGAAACGTAAGGTAAAGGAAAGCGAAAATGGCAGCAAGTAACTGGGACAACGCGTTTAAACTGATGTTGGCAAGCGAAGGCGGCTTTGTAAACCATCCTTCCGATCCCGGCGGCATGACCAATCTTGGCGTGACTAAGGCAACGTGGGAAGCTTGGGTTGGGCGCGAGTCCAATGAGAAAGAGATGCGTAGCCTAACGCCTGAGATGGTCGAGCCTTTGTACAAGCGCAAATTCTGGGACGCCTGTAAGTGCGACGAGCTGCCATCGGGTATTGACTACCTCGTCTTTGATTTTGCCGTGAATGCTGGCCCCGGTCGCAGCGCCAAGATTCTGCAGACTGCCGTGGGTGCTACGCCTGATGGTGGGATTGGCCCTATGACCTTAGCTGCAGTGAATCAGTTTTCTGCTGAAGAGCTGGTTGAGAAGTTTAGCCAAGCCAAAGAAGACTTCTATCGCAGTTTAAACACCTTTGACACGTTCGGTAAGGGATGGTTAAACCGCGTTGCCGCAGTTAAAATCAAAGCAACTTCCATGCTTGGATAACTATTATGCCGTTACAGAAACTTACCTTCCGCCCCGGTGTTAACCGCGAAGGCACTGATTACGCCAACGAAGGCGGTTGGTATGACTGTGACAAGATTCGTTTTCGTTCGGGCTTTCCTGAAAAGCTTGGTGGCTGGATTCGCCTATCTAATAATACGTACCTCGGCGTTGCGCGGTCGATGTGGAACTGGATCGACTTAAACGAAGCAAATTATCTTGGTATCGGTACAAACCTTAAGTACTACGTCGAGAAGGGCGGTTCGTACTACGACATTACGCCTATCCGCAAAACTACCAACCCTATGGCAAACAATCCGTTTGCTACAGCTTACAGCACCCTGAACGGCGGAATAAACGCTACAGCCACTAGCCTGACGGTTGCATCTGGCGCGTCGTTTCCTAACTCGCCCGGCATTTTAAAGATTGATTCAGAGCAAATCTTTTATACGTCTAAGTCGAGCAATACCCTGCTTGGTCTGGTGCGTGGGTATAACGGTACAACAGCAGCCTCTCATTTGACCGGCGCTGCAGTCGGCTCCTCAACCATCCTTGTAACTGACGTAGCTAACGGTGCAACCAAAGACGACTTTGTGACGTTCTCAGGTGCTACTGGTCCGGTGGGTGGCATCACTGCTGCTGAGCTAAACCAAGAGTACCAAATCTTTAACATCGTCACGATCAACACCTATACGATCAACGCTAAAGATACAAGCGGCAACTTGGTGTTTTCGACTAGCGCTGCGTCTGGCGGCGGTGCTGTGGCTATTGCTGTTTACCAGATCACAACAGGTTTGGACGTGTATGTGGTGGGTCTTGGCTGGGGCGCTGGCGCTTGGAGTCGTGGTGGGTGGGGTTCTGCTGCACCTGCTGGCGGTATTGGTCAACAGCTCTTGCTCTGGTCTAACGACAACTATGGTCAAAACTTAGTTATTGCTCAGCGCGGCGGTGCTATTTATTATTGGCAAGCTGCTTTAGGTACATCTGCCCGTGCGGAGTCTTTGTCATACCTCTCTACATTTAACGGGTTCAGTGGGCAGTTTGTTCCGACTCAAACTCTTGAGGTTTCGGCATCGTCTATCCAACGTTTTGTGGTGGCTTTTGGCGCTAACCCGTACGATTCTGGCAACCCAAATACAGACTTTGACCCCATGCTTGTGCGGTGGTCAGATCAAGAAAACCCGTACCAGTGGGTGCCAGACATCACCAATCAAGCCGGTGAATTCCGTCTATCGCATGGCTCGACCATCGTAACAAGTATTAATACCCGTCAGGAAATCCTGATTTGGACGGATTCGGCATTGTATTCGATGCAGTACCTTGGACCACCATACGTCTACAAATTTGAAATCTTGATGGATAACATCTCCATCATTTCGCCAAACTCTGCCATTACGATTAACAACATCACCTACTGGATGGGCGACGGTAAATTCTACCAATACTCCGGTCGTGTTGAGACGCTGCCTTGCTCGTTGCGTCAGTATATCTTTAACGATATAAATAAGGATCAGGCGTACCAAATTTTTGCTGGTGGCAACGAAGGCTATAACGAAGTCTGGTGGTTCTACTGTTCAGTTGGTTCGAACGTTGTGGACAAGTATGTCATTTATAACTATCTTGACCGTGTTTGGTATTACGGCACAATGAGCCGCACAGCTTGGCTTGACTCCGGCATTCGTCAGTATCCTATGGCTGCAGACTACAACTCGCGTGTTCTGTATCATGAGGCAGATGTTGATGACGTATCAGGGTTAACCCCAGCACCGATTAACGCGCACATCCAGTCATCTGACTTTGACATTGGTGACGGACATAACTTTGGGTTTATCTGGCGTATCCTGCCTGACATTAACTTTAACGGTTCAAACGTCAACCAACCTTACGTGACAATGACGGTTAAGCCACGCCAAAACTCTGGTACACCTTACGGTCCTTCCAATAACCCAGCGGTTCGGAGTGCGGATAACTATTCAGTGTCTAGTTCGTACAACATCCAAGAGTTTGATGGTCAGGTTTACACTCGCTTGCGTGGTCGTCAGATGGCGTTTAGGATTGAATCAAACACCTTGGGCGTAGCATGGCAGTTGGGTACTCCTCGTATTGACATCCGCAATGACGGGCGTAGGTAATGGCTACTGAAAACAAAACCGGTGCATTACTTGCTCCCAAAGCACCGAACTTGCCTATTGCTCCAAGTGAGTACGAAGCACGTTTTCACGAACAGTTTACGAACATTCTGCGCCTGTATTTTAACCAGATAGATAACTTTTGCCAGCCGTTTTCCAGTAATACTGGTGGTGCTTTTTTACGGTTTCCAAACGGTGCGTTCCATCAGGACGGTGCAACAACCCTGACTGCTGGTATTGCAAACAACTCAACCACGCCGATCCCTGTTGCATCCACAGCTTTGTTCGCAACCTCTGGGCATATTCTAATCGGCGATGAGTTGATTGCTTACACCGGCAAGACTTCAACTACCTTTACTGGTATTACCCGTGGGGTGTATGGAACTACCAACGTAGCCCACAGCGGTGGAGATGCGGTCACTGAAGCTCTTGGTGTGGCATCTTCTTCAACAGCAAAAGCTGTCCCGTTTGATACAACCGATGCGGCTAACCAAGTATTTATTAATACCACAGACGATACAAAGATAGATATTGCCGTGTCTGGATACTACAACATACAGTTTAGCGCCCAGCTTCTGAACTTTACTACGTCCGATGACAACGTAACCTTTTGGTATCGACACAACACAAGTGACATTGCATACAGCGCAGGCGTAGCGACTGTTCCGTCAAAGCATGGCAGCACAGCAGGTGCATCCATTGTGTCTTGGAATCTTGTTTACCCGTTTACGGCTGGCGATAACTTTCAGCTTTATTTTGCTTCGGAATCAGGGAATACGGTTTGTGCCACTTATCCAGCCGGGGTTGCTCCGGTGCATCCGGTTTCGCCGTCAGTAATTCTTACGGCAACCTTTGTTTCTGCACTATACCCGTGATAATATGAACATCGAAGAACTTAAAGATAATCCTAACTATATTCGTGCCGAACCTAAGTACCTTGAGTTCGCAGAAGTTGACGACATTTGGGTGCGAGCATACTCGTTAGAGAAGTCTGGAAGTGTTATAGCACAGCATACCCATGCACATGATCATATTACCCTTGTTTCCCGTGGAACAGTTCAGATGTGGCAAGACGGCGAAGATGTAGGCTTATTTGTTGCCCCGGCTGTTATCACTATTCTTGCTGGCAAGAAGCATATGTTTACTGCTTTAACTGACGACGTTGTCTTATGTTGTTTACACAATCTTCGCGGCACAGGTCTTGAGTCGCCAGAAATTATGAAAGGGGCGTAATCATGCCAATGGTAGATATTTTCCTTGCTGTTGCTGCTGAAGAAGCCGCTGTTGCCGCTGCTACTACCGCCGCTGCCGAAGTTGCTGCTGAAGCCGCCGCTGCGTCTGCCTTAGAAAGTACTGC
>JACCDP010319275.1_pt1 | contig 11334 bp, 10 predicted proteins | sample 7445841 | NCBI WGS metagenome assembly JACCDP01 (sample SAMN15323441, study PRJNA562643) | freshwater metagenome | isolation source: river surface water | place: USA:Blue River Watershed | collected 2017-08-17
CGTCAATCGCGGCAATCGAATCCTCTGCGGTCGTAACGGTATTCGCCTCAGCTGACTTGCTGACACTGAGTGAAAGGCCTGGTTCACCATTCGTCTCAGACCAACCCGTGGTTCGGACTTCGGCAAGCGAGACGGTGGCAACTTGACCCAGGAGAACAGGTACGGGTTGCCCCGTCGCGTCCACTGATCCACCAACCACCAACTGCTGCAACTGCTCAATCGACGTGAATCGGCCAGTCGCTGACACTGGGACCAGGGCGCCGTCCACTGGAAGCTGGCCCGCTGGGAAGGTGAGGTTGTTTCCCTGGATGATCCCCTGCACCTGAGCGACGCTGATGCGCGCCGCGGCGAGCTTCGCCGCGTCCATCATGATGATCGCCTGTTGCTCGCTGCCGCCGGAGAGGTCCGCGGAAGAGACGCCTGCAACTCCCCGTAGAGATGGCATGAGCTCGGCCTCCGCGAGCTCAGCGAGCTCGGTCAGCGTCGTGTCGCCCTTCGGCGAGAGCGTGGCGATCACCACCGCCGCGGAGTTGATGTTGAAGTTGCGCACAACAGGGCTGACGCCATCGGGGAGATTCGCACTATTGATCCCCGCCTCAACGAGTCGGAGAATCTCCTTGACATCGCTCCCGTACGCGAACTCTGCACTCACAAAGCCAAGTCCGGTGGTGGAGACGGAGCGAAGCGACTCAACGCCGGGGACGGCGGCGACCGCCGCCTCGATCGGAGCCGCAACCTGCTCGGCGACGTCAGCGGTGCCAGCACCGGGGTACGGTGCGATCACGGTCACGATGGGGAAGTCGATGTTTGGAAGGAGTTCCTGCTTCAGGCTCCCCCAGCTCGCCACACCGCCCCCAAAGACCGCAAGGGCGATCAGGATGGTGACACTTCGTCGTGCAACGGCAAGCTTTGTGAGGAAGAACACAGAGACCTCCAGTAATTGTGTGCGGCTGCGGGGTTCCGGCGCCGTCCCCATTAGTATTGCGGATGCCTGCCGAATGCGCAGTGGGTGATGAGTTTGATTAAGGAGCGTAAACATGACGACGCGAACCGCTTCGGCAACTTGGAACGGCACCCTTCTCGAGGGGTCGGGCACGATCACCACGGTGGAGAGTGGTGCATTCGGCGGACTTCCCGTCAGCTGGCCACGACGATCCGAGAGTCACGAAGGCGTCACCTCTCCAGAGGAGTTGCTCGCTGCGGCACACGCCTCCTGCTTCGCCATGGCCCTCTCGGGAGGACTCGCGCGCAACAGCACCCCTGCAGAGCGGTTGGATGTTTCGGCAACGATCACGTTCGAAAAGGTTGAGGCCGGCTGGCGCGTTACGAAATCGGCCCTCAGGTTGAAGGGAGTTGTCCCAGGATTAGACGCTGCGAAGTTCAGCGAGCTTGCTGAGGCGGCGAAGGGTGGTTGCCCTATCTCATCGGCACTCGCGGGAAACGTTGCAATCTCGCTGGAGATTGCGGGCTAGGCGTCGCGGACTCGCTGCAGCCGTGCGGCGTCAGCCCTGCTCGCGAACGGCACGAATCGCGTCGGCCGTCCCGCGCGCAATGCGATCGATCTCCGTGTCGCCAATCACAAAGGGTGGGCCAATCACCAACTGATCGCCGTCGGTTCCATTGGCCTGACCGGTTGCGCTATAGAGGAGTAGGCCATCGCTTCCGCTCCCCTTTGCGGCGGCAAGCACCCGCTCGGTGACGCGTGCGGCGCGAGCGTGCGGCAGCTTGCTCGTCGCGTCGGCAACAAGTTCAACGCCGATCAGCAGTCCCCGCCCGCGAATCTCACCGACCCACGGTTCGCCTGCAAGCGCCGAATCGAGCGCGGCGCGAAGTTGCAGACCGCGTGCGGCTGAAGCCTCTACTAGTTGCTCCTCACGGAGGATCTTCAACACGGCACGAGCAACCGCGGCACCAGGAATGGAGTGGCTGTACGTGAAGCCGTGCACAAAGCCCGAGGAGATCAGTGGCTCTGCAACGCGCGCCGAAACTGCGACGAAGCCGAACGGCCAGTATCCGCTCGTCGCCCCTTTCGCGGCGAGCAGGAGGTCAGGGTGCAGCCCCCAGTGATTGACGCCAAACCAGGTCCCCGTACGACCGAAACCGGTCATCACCTCATCGGCAACCAAAAGCACGTTGTTCCGCGAGCACCAGTCGGCCACGAGTGGCCAGTAGTCATCCGGCGGTACCGCGCCCGCAAGCGTCGCGCCAGCGATCGGCTCTGCGACAAACGCGGCAATACGACCAGGTCCAACGCGACCGAGAAGCGCATCAAGCTCTGCGACCGCCTCTGCGCCACTACCTATGGCGCTCGCTCCGTCGAGTCCGGCGCGATACGGATACGCCGCTGAGACATGTTCGAATCGTCCGAGCCACGGCTCATACGGCGCGCGCAGTCCGCGTCTACCTGACAGATCAAGTGCGCCTAACGTATTCCCGTGATAACTCCCCCAGCGGCTCACCACAATCGTGCGCTCTGGCTCTCCCTGCGCCAACCAGTAGGCGCGCACCATCTTGAGTGCGGTCTCGGCCGCCTCTGAACCTCCTGAGACGGGGTAGAGCGACGCACCATCCATTGGAAGGAGCGGACCGATCTCTTCAGCCCACGATTCGAGTGCATCCGCGGTGAACGCGCTCCCATGTGCATACGCAATCGCCGCCGCCTGATCTGCCGCCGCCTTCGCAACGTCGGCGCGCCCGTGTCCGATCCCAACAACGATCGCACCTCCCGCCGCATCGAGATAGCGACGACCGGTTGCGTCGGTAATCCAGGCGCCGCTTCCGCGAGCAGCGCGCGGGAGTGCTGCACCCCCGCGGCTAAAGATGTTCGCGTTAGACATCCACACCCCTACACATATGCGCCGCTCGGATCCAACTCTTCGCGAATGAGTCGCAACTCCTCAGCGGTTGGCGCTGGGGTTTCAGGAACGTTCGCTGGCACCTTGAGCTCCCAGCCAATGGTGGACTTCACCTCGTCAAGCGTTGCGCCCGGGTGGATGCTGCGCAACTCCATCTCACCATCACTGTTGAATCCGTAGACGGCAAGGTCGGTCACAACAACGGAAGGGCCGTTGCCGCCCCAGCCCTGCTCCTTGCGCAACGTTGCCGATGCGGCGGCACCGCCGAGATGTCCCGGTGAGGTGCGAAAGTCAAGCCTCCCCACAAAGCTCCGCGTGCTCTGGCGCATGATCACCATGATCTCTTTTGCATTGATCGCAATCTCGCATGCGCCGCCCGACCCTGGGAGGCGCGTCTTTGGTGTGGTGTAGTCGCCGATTACCGTTGTGTTCAAGTTGCCGTACTTATCGATCTGCGCGCCACCAAGGAAGCCAACATCGATACGGCCACCCTGGAGATAGAGGCCGAAGAGATCGTGCATTGAGACGGTTGCGGTGGAACCGGTGACAATGGTTGGATCGCCAATCGAGAGCGGTAGGCGCGCAGGGTTTGCACCAAAGACCCCCGCCTCGTAGACGAGCTCCATCTGAGGCGCGACCGTGCGCTTCGCGAGGTTCACGGCAATGTTCGGCAGCCCCACGCCCACGAAGCAGACGCGCTTCCCCTTTAGCGCGCGCGCCGCCGCCACAACCATCAACTCGTTGCGGCTGGCTGCCCTCTGCGCACTCATCTCCGCACTCACCGGTAGTCACCGTAATCAACGACACCTGACGGCGCGCTCATTGGAGTGAGGGCTTTGAAGTACGCTTCACCGAACTTTGCAACGTACGCGGCGCGATCGGGAAGGTCGTAGACCCACTCCTTCAGCCAGGCCTCGGTGGCAACGGCGTCGCGGCTGATCGTGTCCCACTCGCGATAGAAGGCGTTGTCGCGATCGTATGCACCCTGCACATATGAGGGGTGCGCGCCGTACGGCTCGTGCACCACCGCATCCACGATGAGCCCCGGAGCAATGGTGCGGTTCGGGTCAGCGCGTACCACGCTGGCTGGGACGATCTCTTCCACTACGGCGATCACACGCATCGCGGCAAAGGCAGCCTCCTTCTGGCATCCGAGGAGCCCCCACAGCGGCACGTTCCCCTCTGCATCGGCGCGCTGCGCGTGAATGATGGCAACGTCGGGATTCAGTGGCGGCACGGCCCAAATCTTCCCGTCACCGTACGGACTCTCCACCTGCCGAATCAGCGGATTCACCTGCGGTAGGTCGCTCTCCGAATAGGAGCGGAGTGGATAGAACGGAAGCCGGTGCGCACCCGCGACGTAGCGACCGACCATCCCGTGGTGGCTGTACTCCTCAATCTCAAGGAGCGACTCGCCCGCAGCGAGTGCGGCGGGCTCCGTTCGACGACGAATTGCGTGGAGCGACCCAACGCCAGGGTTTCCGAGCCAACTGAAGATCAACTTCTTGGCGCATCCCGCCGCAACCATCTGGTCGTAGATGAGATCAGGTGTCATGCGGGCGAGCGTCAGGTTGCGACGCTTCTGGCGGATGATCTCGTGTCCCGCAGCGAACGAGATGCAGTGGGTGAATCCTTCGATTGCAACCGTATCGCCGTCGTGGACGTGCGCGGCGATCGCGTCGCGCATGCTGCGGAGCTTGGATCCGGTCGCTCCGGACACGCGGCGCTCCGCGGTGGGGCTAGCGCCGCGCGGCAACGGCCGCTGCAGCCTCGGCGAAGATGCGCACTGCGGTTGAGATCTCTTCGGCGTTCACCACCAGTGGTGGGCTCATGCGCACGCCACGGTCTCCGCACGTTAAGACGAGAAGTCCGCGTTTGAACGCCTCAACCTCAACATCTGCCGCCGCGTCTGCGTCCACGAAGTCCACACCGATCATCAGACCAATGCCACGGATATCGGTGACGATGCTGCTCCCCTTGAGGGCAGCCGTAAGCCCGTCAACCGCCTCTTTGCCGCGCGCCACCGCGTTTTCCATCAACTTCTCATCGCGGATCACTTCAAGGGTAGCGATCGCGGCGGCGGCGGCGACAGGATTCCCGCCGAACGTCGAGCCATGCGAGCCTGGCTTCCAACGCATCCAGTGCTCCTTCGCAATCACCGCACCGATCGGCATGCCGGAGCCGAGCCCCTTCGCCGTAGCAACGATGTCTGGCTCGATGCCGAAGTGTTCGATCGCCCACATCTTGCCGGTGCGACCAACGCCCGACTGAACTTCGTCAACGACGATCGCGATGCAGTACTTGTCAGCGATCTGCTTGAGGCGCGGGAAGAAGTCCTTATCTGGGACCACATAACCGCCCTCGCCCTGCACGGGCTCAACCACGAACGCAGCGATCTCGTCGCCTGGGATGGTGCGCGCAATGATGCGCTTCTCAAGTTCATCGAGTCCATCACTACCGAACGGAACATGGAGGAAGCCCGGGGCGAGCGGACCAAAGTGAGCGTGGTACTTCGCCTTCGAGTTGGTGAGCGTCAGTGCGCCCAGTGTGCGCCCATGAAAGCCGCCGACGAATCCAACGATCCACTGTCGGCCCGACATGTATCGCGCCAACTTGATGGAGGCCTCAACCGCCTCGGTTCCTGAATTCTGCAGAAGAACCTTCGATGGTCCCTTCCATGGTGCCGACGCGGCGAGTGCACTCGCGAGCTCCTGGTAGCGCTCTTCATAGAAGTCCGATGCGCTGTAGTGAATGAGTCGCTGCGCCTGCTGCACGATCGCGTCGACCACGCGCGGATGGCAGTGGCCCGTGGAGTTCACGGCGATGCCGGCACAGAAGTCGAGGAAGACATTCCCGTCCTGATCCTCAACCCCCATCCCGAATCCGCGCACTGGCGCAAACGGATAGGCGCGCGGAAGGCTATTCGAGACCACTGCCTGGTCGGCGGCAACCTGGGCGAGCGCCTTCGGGCCCGGCACCTCAGTGACGAGGTGGGGCAGGCTCGCCGGCCACGCCTGTGGCTTCTCGATCACGGTCATTGCAGCCTCCTCTGGATACGAACTATCCGAAGTGTATACGAGGGGGTGGGCCCCTCGTAACCCCTCCCGCGTGCGTAACGCCGCTTCGGGGACCTATCGAACGATCGTCTGGCTCTGCTCTCGCAGGTACTGCGGCACGTAGTAGAGCCCGCCGCCGGACTTCCCAGTGGTCCCCGACTTCTTCCAACCACCGAACGGCTGAACCATTGGCCAGGCACCCGTGGTTGAGCCGGCGCGGCGATTCACGTAGATCACGCCGCCATGAATCGTGTCTAGGAAGGTGCGAATCTCCTTCTCGTCTTCGGTGAAGCAGCCCGCCGTGAGGGCGTATTCGCTCTCGTTCGCACGTGCGATCCCCTCTTCAAACGAGTTCACCTTGGTCACCGCAACAAACGGAACGAAGAGCTCATCTTTGAAGAGTCGATGTGTTGCAGGGAGGCCGCTCACCACCGTCGGTGCCACGTAGAATCCCTTCGCAAGCTCGCCATCGGTCAGTCGACCACCACCAACCTCGATTTTCCCGTCGCGCTTCGCCTCGTCGCATGCGGCGAGGAAGGTGTCGACGGAGCGCTGATTGATGATCGGCCCAAGGAAGATGCCGCGAACCGTTGGGTCGCCCACCTTCAGTGCCTTCGTCTTCTCCACAAGAAGTTTCACAAACTCATCGTGCACGGAGGCCTCGACGTAGACGCGGCTATTGGCCGAGCACTTCTGCCCACCGAGCCCGAACGCGGAGCGCATCACGCCCTCTGCCGCCTTCTCAAGGTCGGCGTGCTTCGAGACGATCGTTGGGTTCTTCCCGCCCATCTCAACAATGACTGGCTTTGGATAGGTCTTGGCAAACGAGCGGAAGACCTGCATTCCAACTTCGGATGATCCCGTGAAGGTGATCCCCGCAACATCTGGATTCTCCTGAAGTTCAGCGCCGACGCTATCGCCAGGTCCCATCACCATGTTGAAGACGCCGTCAGGAATTCCCGCATCCTTGATGGCGCGCGCCAGAAGGACCGCGGAGAGTGGTGCGTCAGAAGATGGCTTCAACACCACGGTGTTGCCCGCTACAAGTGCGCCGCCAACCGGACCGCCCATAAGCGCAAACGGGAAGTTGAATGGACTGATCACCGCCCACACGCCGTACGGCTTCAGTACGGTGAGCGTCTCTACCTTGGCATCGCCAAGATTCCCCATTGGGTGTCGATAGCCCTTGTTTCGCTCTACCTCACTCGCATAGATGCGGAAGAAGTCAGCCGTCTCCTCCACGTCGCCGAGCGCCTCCAGGCGATTCTTCCCCACTTCAATAGAGAGAAGCGCTGAGTAAAGGAACTGTCGGTCACTGATCAGCTCTGCCGCGGCACGGATCAACTTGACGCGATCCTCCCAGGTGCGTGAGGACCAAGCGGGGAACGCGGCCTTCGCCGCTGCGATTGCACTCTTTGCCGTGCTGCGATCACCCTTCGCAAACGTTCCAACCACGGAGCCATCGATTGGTGTGCGCTTCTCAAAGGTTGGGCCATCGGTGAGCCACTGGCCGTTGACGAAGTTTCCGTAGCTCGCCCCAAGGAGGGTGCGCGCTTCAGCGAGTCCCGCCTCATACCCCTTATGGATCTCCTCGTTGGAGTCGGAGAGGGTGGCGTACGTGATCTTCAACTTCTCAGCCATGGATCCATCCTTATCTACTTGTGGCGCAAGAGGCGCGCCGCTCCCCGCGAGTCTACTCCCCCGCTATCGCTCTCGGTGACGACGAACCCTGGGCTGAAGCGCAGCGGCGGCAGAGCCCCTGCAGGGAGAGGTGGTCCAGGTCGGCACTGAAACCGGTCGCCGTTGCAATCGCCTTCATGATCGGTGCCGCAGCGTCGGCATCCAACTCCTGCTCCGCTCCGCAGCCCCGACAGTGAAGGTGGCCGTGCTCCAGCGTCTCTTCCAGGTGATACGTCTCGCGACCGTCTGGTCCGTGATGGTGCCGCGCAAGGCCGAGCTCTTCAAGAAGGTCGAGCGTGCGGTAGACCGTGGATGGGGTCGCACTCGGATCCTGCTCGCGGACGCGCTCCACCAACTCGGCCCCCGTGGCGTGCCCGTCGGAGGCGGCGAGAACATCCACGATGATCTGGCGCTGCTCGGTCCACCGCTGTCCCCGCTCCTTGAGCGCAGCCTGCAGTCGCTCCGTTAGCCCTGGGGTCGCTTGCTGCTTTGCCATGCGGTGAGGATAGGGGATGCTTATTGCAACATGTTGCGATAGACTCACGACATGCGTCCGACCCTGCACATCCCTGACGGGTTCCTCGCTCCGGAGGTTTCAATCGCGCTCTGGGTGGTGACCGCGGCTGTCATCGCCGTGGCTCTGCGACGGATCTCGACCGATCTCAACAAGGCGCCAGCACGCACGGTGCTGATGGGCATTGCGGGGGCATTCATCTTTGCCGCCCAGATGTTCAACTTCCCGGTTGCTGCCGGAACGAGCGGCCACCTTCTCGGTGGGGTACTTGCTGGGGTGTTACTCGGCCCATGGGCGGGGAGCATTGTGATGGCAACGGTCATTGGGATCCAAGCACTCCTCTTTCAGGATGGCGGCCTCCTCGTCCTTGGGGCGAACATTTTCAACATGGGCGTCATCGGCACGCTCGGCGGGTCTCTCATCGCGCGCGCAACATCCGAAGTGCTCGGTGGAGGCCGGAAGGGCCAGTTTGTTGGCGTGGGTTTTGCAGCGTGGCTCTCGGTGATGGCCGCGGCGGGACTCACCACGCTGCAGCTCGGACTCTCGGGAACCACTGATATCGGAATCGGACTCCCCGCCATGCTAGGGACCCATGCACTGATCGGCGTTGGCGAGGCACTGATCACCATTGGCGCGATTGGATTCATCAGCGCGAGCGCGCCGGACATCTTGAGCGCGCGCGCCTCGATAAAAGGCGCGTCCGCTTCACGTCGAATCGCACTCGGATCGGTCATTGCCGTCATCACTGTGGGTCTTGCCAGCCTCTTTGCGTCGGCGAGTCCAGATGGGCTCGAGCGCGTCGCAGAAGATCTAGGTTTTCTAGACCAAGCGGAAGGGCCAGCGTTCGAACTGTTCAGCGATTACACGATCCCAGGGCTTGACGGCACCGCCTCTACGATCGCTGCTGGTGTTGCTGGCGTCGCTATTGTGGTCATCATCCTTCTTCTACTCGGGAGAATCGCGGCGCGACGCCGCTCGGCGTAGCAGATGATCGCAACCGGTCGCCAAGATGCGCGCGCGGCGATCATCGCCACGCTCCTGGTCGCCCTCGGCGTTGCACTCCTCCCAACGGGAAGCTATCTCACCTATCTGCTCGTTTGGCTCGCGGTGGCCACCGTTGCTGCACTCAGTGGGATTGCGCCCACGCAGCTCGCGCGACGCGCGCTCGTCGCACTCCCGTTCGTCGTTGCAGCGCTCCCCCTCCTGTTCACGCGGAGCGACGAGATCATCTGGTCGGGAGCTATCGGTGGCGTAAGCCTCAGCGTCAGCGGCTCGGGGCTGCGGATTATCTTGACGACAGCACTCAAAGCATGGATCTCGGTACAGGTTGCGCTGATCTTGGTCACGCGCTACCCGATTGAAAGCATTGTCAGCTCACTGCGCGCACTGAAACTCCCCGACACGATCGCCACGAGTGCGGGCCTCACCATTCGATACCTCGACCTACTCCGCAGCGAAGCGACGCGGATGTTGCGCGCACGTTCGTCACGTTCGGCAAGTCCGCTGGGCGAGACGCGCGAGCGCGCTGGCGGGTCGATCCCGTGGCGAGCGCGAGTCACCGGCAACCTCGCCGGTGCACTCTTCTTGCGTGCTTACGCACGCGCTACACGCGTTGAGGAGGCTGCGACTGCGCGGGGTGCGCGCGGCTCCCTCTCGTTCGGCGGCCTGCACCAGACAGACCCGCGCATCCTCCCAAAGACTCTCCTCGCCCTGGTCGCATTTGCCGCAATCGGCGTCGCCGGCGCACTTCTGCCAAGGTTCTGAGATGAGCACCGCACAGGGTCACAGCCACTCGCACGGCGGCCTCCCCGCTGCACATGCGCATCCGCATGCCCACGAGAGTGAGCCGACCGGTGATGACCACTGGGTGCACCTTGAGCACCTGCACTTCAGGTACCCAGATGGCACCGAAGCGCTCCGCGGCATTGATATGCACATCGCGCGCGGCGAGAAGGTGGCGCTTCTTGGACCGAACGGTGCAGGGAAGAGCACACTGATGCTCCACCTCAACGGCATCTACCGACCAACGCATGGAAGCGTTCGTGTTGCAGGGATGAACGTGTCGGATGAGACGATCGGCCGTGTACGTGCCGAGGTCGGACTCGTCTTCCAGGACCCGGACGATCAACTCTTCTCGCCGACTGTCTGGGAGGACGTCGCCTTCGGTCCTATCCATATGGGGCTTGATGCGAGTGCGGTGCACGACCGTGTGGAAGCTGCACTCGCCGCTGTCGGCGCACTCGACCTTGCCACTCGACCCCCAATGCGACTCTCCATTGGTCAACGAAAGCGCGTCGCGCTCGCCACCGTCCTCTCCATGCAGCCGAGCATCCTTGTCTTTGACGAGCCGTCAGCGGGACTCGACCCTCGCGGTCGTCGGGAACTCATCGAACTGCTCAACACGCTGAGCCAGACGCTCATCGTCAGCACGCACGATCTTGAACTGGCACGCGCCGCCTTCTCGCGCAGCATCGTCATGGGCGGTGGACGCATCGTTGCCGATGCTCCTACCAGTGAGCTCCTCAACAATCAGGCGCTGCTGCTCCAGCACGGACTCGCGTAACGAAGCGGCCTCACTCGGCGGTGCGCGGTCCTTTTGCGGTTCGGGCGGCGCGCAACTCTGCAATGCGATCGCGAAGCAGCGCTTCTGCGCCACTTCCTGAAGGATCGTAGAACCGCTTCTCGCGGATCTCGTCTGGCAGATACTCCTGTGCAAGGTCGAACGGTTCGCCAACCGAGTGTGGTGTCTGATACGTCTTCGCTGCGGCACGCAGGTGCCCTGGGACTGGGAGCTGTCCCGCCACTGCGATCTGTTCGCGTGCGGCGGCGAGCGCCTCGCCAGCGCGCGGTGATTTGGGCGCCGAGGCGAGATACGTCACCGCTTGGGCCAGCGCGTAGTCGCACTCGGGTGACCCGGCGAGCTCAACCACCTGCGCCGCTGCAACCGCGAGCGAGAGTGCTGCGGGATCTGCGTTCCCAACATCTTCGGAGGCCGAGACGAGTAAGCGTCGCGCAATGATGCGCGGATCTTCACCGCCTTCAAGTGCTGTGGCAAGCCACCAGATCGCCGCGTCCGGATCGTTTCCGCGAATGCTCTTGATCAGCGCCGATGTGACACCCGACTGGTCGTACGGGAGGCTTCGATCCTGTGCGGCGAGCAGCACCTCGTTCGGGGTCACAGCGCTCCTTACAGGCGTCATGAGGACGGCAAGGTCGAGCAGCGTCAACA
>JACCDP010713438.1_pt1 | contig 11331 bp, 11 predicted proteins | sample 7445841 | NCBI WGS metagenome assembly JACCDP01 (sample SAMN15323441, study PRJNA562643) | freshwater metagenome | isolation source: river surface water | place: USA:Blue River Watershed | collected 2017-08-17
GGGTCGACCAATGGGTTTGTTTACATGCTCGATGCGGGCACGTCGTTCGACGGCGCAGACATCCCTGCCAACATCACATTGGTTTACAACAGCATCAACTCGCCCAGGATTCTCAAGCGCTACCGCACGGCAAGCGTCGAGCTCACGGGTGATTCGTATGCCGAGTTTGGTCTTGGCTACGACCTGGGCTATCGCAGCCCCGAGTACGTCCAGCCTGCTGATGAGGTCTACGAAAACGACCTTCGATCCGCATTCTGGGATTCCTTTGAGTGGGACAACTTCGTGTGGGACGGACGCGACTTGTCGCCTTCTGAGGTCGAGGTCACTGGCACCGCCGAGAACATCGCGCTCCGAATCTCTTCGGTGTCTGCGCTTCTCGCTCCCTTTACGGTGAACTCGATCATCGTGCATTACAGCCTACGGCGAGGACTTCGATGAGCAATTCCTATTACAACCACTCGACCTACCCGGCACCCAACGCGCCGGGATCCTCGGCCGCGCTGCGTGCGGAGCTCGACCTCGTTACCGCTGGGTTCGACCTGCTCCCGACGCTTGCAGGCAACGGCTACAAGGTCGCGATGGTCAACGCCGCCGGCACTGCGCTGATTGCGTCTGCCGCACTCCAGGCGCTTGCGATCACCGCCTCCACGATCAACAGCACCACAATCGGCGCTTCGTCCCCATCGACCGGCGCCTTCACGACGCTGACCGCCTCGGGCGGCTATACCGGAGCGGTGACGGGTAACGTTACTGGCAACCTGACCGGTAACGTCACGGGCGACATCACCTCGACCGGCTCCTCGAGCTTCACCAATGCGGTCATCACTGGCGGCACGATCAACAACGTACCGATCGGCGCTTCGACCGCGCAGACTGTCCGCGGCACGACAATCACCGCGACCGTCGGATTCGTCGGCGCGCTGACCGGAAACGTCACTGGAAACGTCACGGGGAACCTGACGGGTAACGTGACCGGCAACGTCACGGGCAATGTAACGGGCGACGTCACTGGCAACGTCACCGCAGGATCTGGCACCTCGACCTTCAACAACGTGACCATCAATGGCACGTTGGACATGAATGCGGGCAGCGTCGGCACCATTACCGGCCTGGCCAATCCAGTCAACGACAGCGACGCAGCGAACAAAGCGTACGTCGACCAGGTCGCTCAAGGCCTCGACGTCAAGGGCAGCGTCAAGGTTGCTACGACCGCCAACATTACGCTGAGCGGCACGCAGACGATCGACGGCGTGGCCGTCGTTGCGAACGATCGCGTGCTGGTCAAAGACCAGTCGACCGCCGCCAACAACGGTGTGTATGTGGTCGCCGCTGGATCTTGGTCCAGGTCGACCGACATGGATGCCTGGACCGAGCTGCCTGGCGCCTTCGTGTTCGTAGAGCAGGGCACCACGAACGACAACTCGGGCTGGGTCTGCACGGTCAGCCAGGGCGGTACGCTCGGATCGACCGCGATCACCTTCGAGCAGTTCAGCGGGGCAGGGCAGATCACAGCCGGCGACGGCATGACCAAGACCGGCAACACGCTCAACGTCAACACGGCCTCGAGCTCGCGAATCGTCGTCACTGCCAACGCAATCGATCTGGCCACCACGGGCGTCACCGCCGGCACTTACAAGTCGGTTACGGTCGACCTATATGGACGGGTCACTGCGGGAACGAATCCGACCACGCTGGCCGGATACGGAATCAGTGACGCCTACACGATCGCGGAGATTGACGCGCTCTTTGGTAGCACGACCTCCGCGGCAGCATCCGCTGCGGCTGCGGCCACTTCGGCCAGCAATGCCTCTACGAGCGCCAGCAACGCGTCCACAAGCGCCACGAATGCATCGAACAGTGCAACCGCTGCAGCAGCCTCCGCATCGGCCGCAGCAGCCTCGTTTGACGCCTTTGACGATCTGTATCTCGGCGCCAAGTCTTCGGCCCCCACGGTCGACAACGACGGCAACCCGCTACAGACCGGCGCCTTGTACTACAACACGACGACGAACCTGATGTACGTCTACACCGGGACCGCCTGGGCGATGGCCGGCTCCTCGGTTAATGGCACCTCGAGTCGCCAGGTCTACACGGCGACCGCGAGCCAGACGACGTTTGCGATCACCTACGACGTCGGCTTTGTAGACGTGTACCTGAACGGCGTCAAGCTCCAGCCCGGCGTGGACTTCCTGGCAACGACGGGCACGAGTGTCGTGCTTACGACGGGCGCCGCGGCAGGCGACATCGTAGACATGGTCGCGTACGGATCCTTCAACGTCGCCAACACCTACACCCAGGCGCAAGCGGACGCTAGGTTCCTGCAGCTCACGGGCGGGACGCTGACAGGTAACGTAATTTTCAGTGGCTCTTCCCGCCTGGGCGTCGGTACGACCTCGCTATCCACTGTCGTCGCCAACATCAGCGGGAATATCACGGGCGGAGTGAATGCAATCGGCATTCAAATGGCGGGCACGATTCAGTCGGATGTGACCGGCGTTCCCGCTGGTATCACGTCGGCTCCGTACGTTGCAGCCGGGTCCTTCACGGTCGGCAATCTGCGCCTGTTCAATGCCTACTTCAACGGCATTGGCGCTGGCGCAGCGGTCACGACGCTCACCGGCTACAGCGTCGACCCGACCCTCGGGACAGGACCTGGAACAGCGCACGCGTTCCGCGGCCAGATCGCCTCGGGTTCCAATCGCTGGAACCTCTACATGGACGGCACGGCGCAGAACTACCTGGCCGGCAACGTAGGGATTGGGACGACTACTCCCGGCACATACCTTGAAGTCGCCTCTCCGTCAGGCAGTGGCTCCGGTCAAATTAATATTCACAGCCCTGGCGGCGGTGGAATCATTACCAAGCTGATTTCGGAAAGATCTGGCCCGTTCAGAATCTCGGCCGAGGGTGGGAGCGGAAGCGGTATCACTTTTGAAACAGGTAATAGTGTCACTCCCGTTGAGCGGATGCGTATCACCAACACTGGTTTGGTGGGAATTGGGACGACCACCCCAAGTGCGTTTGCTTTTAACAACCTTGTTGTCGCCAGTGGGTCCGCCAATGCTGGTATGGCTATTTACGGTACAGGGCAGACCACATTTGCATTTGCAACAGGGACAGCGAGTAGCGATTCCTATCGTGGCTACATCCAATACACGGGTGGCGGTACAGATGCGATGACGTTTGGAACAGCGGCCGTCGAGCGGATGCGTATCACCTCCGCAGGCAACGTAGGGATCGGGACGAGTTCGCCGGGAGCAAAATTAGATGTTAGCGGCAGTATAAGAGCGACATCATATGGAACCTTCCAAAGCGGAATTATCAGTGATAATTTTCAGGTATACGACCAATACCAGCCAACTGCTTTTTATAGAGCGTATAACAATGTAAACACCATCTGGGAAATTTGGGGAGGTACCGGAGCAAGACTCCAATACAACACTGCCAGTGTTGTGCTTTTCCCGAGCGTTGATGGCGGCATCCCACTAGGAACATCCTCGAATCGTTGGGGTCAAATCTACTCAACAAACGGTTCGATCAACACCTCCGACATAAGAGAAAAAGAGCAAATTTCTGATCTTGATGACGCCGAGAAGCGGGTTGCCATTCGCGTCAAATCATTACTCAAGAAATTCAAGTTCAAGTCTGCTGTACAAGAAAAAGGCGAGGCTGCGCGTATCCACTTCGGCGTGATGGCCCAAGACGTACTGGCAGCGTTTGAAGCCGAGGGACTGGACGCCCACCGTTATGGATTGTTTTGCTTCGATGAAAAGTGGGTTACTTTCAAAGAAGTTGAGGATAAAAAGACTGGAGAGATGTTGATCGAAACAGTTGCTGCCAAGGAGGGCGACGAAGGGGCTGTACTTCAAGATCGCTACGGAATCCGATACGACGAGCTATTCGCTTTTGTAATTGCCGCCCTTTGACAAGGAAACTGAATCATGACAACCATCACCTGGAAAATCGACGCCCTTGACTGCAGGCCACAAGAAGGCGAGCTCACCGACGTCGCCATTACCGCGCACTGGCGCTGCAACGGCTCGCAGACGGTCGGCGGGACGGCATACTCAGGAAGCGTCTACGGTTCGACCGCGCTCGGTCCGGTGGATCCGAACGCCTTCACGCCCTATGACCAACTCACCGAGGCGCAGGTCGTTGCATGGGTGAAGGAACGGCTCGGCCAGGACACGGTCGATGCCACCGAGGCGAATGTTGATACCCAGGTCGCCGCTGCTATCAGCCCACCAGTTATCACGCCGCCTTTGCCCTGGGCTGCTTAATTTGTTCAGAACTCTGAGGTATCACAATGGCTAAGCCACGCACCCTAGCAGACCTGGTTGCCGCCGGAGGCGCGGCGCGCTTCGCCGAGCTCGCGGCCAACGGCACGAACACAGTCGGACTGAGGGCGCCTGATGCGCTCGCAGCCGACATCACCTGGAAGCTGCCCTCTGCCGACGGATCGTCCGGCCAGGCGATCACGACCGACGGCGCTGGCAATCTGGCGTTCACCACGATCGGCGCATCCGCTGCCACGCCCACCACACTGGGGACGGTGTATGGGAAGATGACGACGAGCGGTGCGTCGCCTTATCTGACTGCGCTTGGGTATAACGCAGGTGCCAGCACTACCGGAGCCTATAACACCGCTGTTGGTTATAACGTATTAAATACAAATATTACCGGGACGTTTAACACAGGGATTGGCTATGCCGCTTTAGCAAGCGCAACAGGATCAAGAAATACCGCTGTTGGCGGTACCGTTATGCGTATCACTACCGGGTCTGAAAACGTAGGGATTGGAACTGAAGATGGCGGTGCTGGATACAGCCCATTTTGGTCAAACACAAGCGGCTCTTACAACATTGCTGTAGGCAATGGCGGTCTTGGTAAAAACACCACTGGCGCCAATAATGTAGCGATCGGCCACAAAGCCCTCTACGACAACACCACCGCCAACAACAGCACCGCAGTCGGCTATCAAGCTCTTGCTGGCAGCAATACAGCCGGCAGCAACACAGCAGTTGGTGCAGTTGCGCTGACGACTAACACTACAGGTACGCAGAACGTCGCCGTCGGTGGCGCAGCATTGCAACTGAATACGACGGGTAGCTATAACAGTGCGCTAGGGCTGTTTGCCCTCTACAGCAACACCACCGCCTCCGGTAACACTGCAATGGGCTACCAAGCCCTCTACGCCAACACCACGGGTCAAAGCCATACTGCGATTGGATATGGCGCATTAAGCGGCAATACTGGGGATCGTAATACCGCAGTCGGTTCGTTTTCCTTTGGTTGGGGAAATGGAGCCGCAAACTACAACACTGGAGTGGGCTACCGGAGCGGATTCTCAACTACAACCGGCTCCGGTAACGTAGCAATTGGCGACTCAGCACTTTACGCCAACACAACCGGCGCTAACAATGTTGCTGTTGGTAATCAAGCTCTTGTTGACAACACCGCCTCTAACAACACCGCAGTGGGCTACCGAGCACTCTACATCAACACCACCGGCGCAAATAACGTCGCTGTTGGTTATGGAGCGTTGGACGCATCCAACGTAAGTAACAGCGTTGCTATTGGCTATAACGCAGCGAGTGCGACAGCGGTTGCCGGTTATGGGGGCATTACAGCAGTTGGAGTTAATGCTGCGGCTGCACATACGGGCTATGCAATCACCGCAATAGGCTCGTACGCATTACAGAACAATACGACAGGACTAAATAATGTAGCTGTAGGTCATGGTGACAACTATTACGGTGGAAACCCTCCACTTGGATCAAACACAACCGGCAATCATAACGTAGCCGTTGGTTCAAGAGCACTTGGAGGCAATACAACCGGCGTGGAAAACACAGCAGTAGGCCACGCAGCTTTGTCAAACGGAACCACTGCATCTTTTGGCACAGCAGTCGGCTATAGAGCACTTGAATCTTCTACTGGAGCGGGTAACACAGCATTTGGTCATCAAGCCGGTGTTCTTACTACGAGCGGGACAGGTAACACTGCTGTTGGTAATTCGGCCCTTCTCTCCAACACCACCGCCTCTGCCAATACTGCTGTTGGTGCTTCAGCCCTCTACGCCAATACCACCGGGGCTGTTAATCAGGCGTTTGGGTATGAGGCGCTAAGATTTTGCACCACCGGTTATAACAATACCGCCGTTGGCTATTACGCACTGGGTGCTCTGACCACTGGTGCGTCAAACATTGCCATAATGAATCAAACAACGGGAGGTGCAAACTCTCCTGTGTTTACCGTCACAACGGAAAACAATCGCTTGGTAATGGGGCATACAGGTATCACAAATGCCTACGTTCAAGTTGCATGGACCGTCACTTCAGACGCAAGAGACAAAACCAATATTCAGCCTGTACCGCACGGTTTAGGCTTTATCAATCAACTTAACCCTGTATCGTTCCAGTTCAAAACTTCAAGAGAAGATGACACACCAAACGGCAACAAGCGTTATGGCTTTTTGGCCCAAGATATTCTTGCGCTTGAAGGCGATGACCCTGTCATCATCGACAATGAAGTGCCTGAGAAACTCAAATATCAGGGTGAATCGTTAGTTCCTGTGCTTGTCAAAGCAGTCCAAGAACTCTCAGCCCAAGTGCGAGCGCTGCAAGCTGAAATCGCAACCCTCAAAGGAGCTTAGTCATGTCTGAAATTATTGAAGCACCCAACCAAGCCGAACTTGACCGTCACTTCTCAGCAATGGGTGACTCGGTGGATCTAATCAACGCCATCGTTGCCGGTACTCGGATGCAAAACGAATCAGCGCAAGAGCGCCAAGACTGCATCAAGCGCAACGTCGATCATCTTGAGCTGATGATTGCCAAGGCATGGTTCGATGATCGCGACCTGTCAGCGGTCAACGCGTCGATTGCGGCCGGCAAGGCTTATCAGGCGTAACTATCACATTGCCAATGGAGTGACCATGATCGGCCAGCTCATCGCACTGCTTTTCCTCGCGCGTGACCTCACGCACCGCGAGCATCTTCGGGTCACCGGGCCTGGCAGCTATGCCAAGCACATGGCGCTCGGCGAGTTTTACCCGGCGATCGTTGAGCTGGCAGACAAGCTGGCCGAGGCGTACCAGGGTCAGAACGGAATCATTGAAGACCTGCCGCTGCTCGACAACGAGTACGGCGGCGACATCGTTGGCGTGCTCGACATGCACGTCAAATGGATCAAGGCGAACCGCTACCTCGAGATCTCTCGAGATGACTCGCCGCTCCAGAACATCATCGATGAGATCGTCGGGCAGTACCTCTCGACGCTCTACAAGCTCAAGTTCTTGCAATGACGAAAGGCCTGCCATGGAAGACATCCAGCGGAATCTGGGGAAGCACGATGCTCAGATTGAGACTCTCGAGAAAGAGGTTCACCTCCTTCGACAAGACATGGTCCGAATCTTCGAGAAGCTTGACTCCATTAATCAGACGCTCGCCAGTGCAAAAGGCGGGTGGCGAACGCTCATGATGATTGGCGGCGCGGCTGGTACCGCGTTTGCAGGCATCCAGTGGCTCATCAATGCGATGACGCACGGGAGATGAGTTGTGTCGTTGGATGTATTCATCTTCATCCACCAGGTAGGGCTGCCGATCGCGAGTGCTTGCCTGGCCGGTTACTTCGTCTTCCTAACGTTGAAGTTCATCCTGGCCGGCGTGACGAGCTCGGTCAACGGTATGGCCAACATCATCAAGCGACTGGATCATCGCATCGACGCGATGAACAACCAGCTCCAGCGCATCGACGTGCAGGTCAGTCACAGCCTCGGGCTGCAGCCGGACTATGACCGCCTCGCCCGCGCTGAGTTTGATGATCACAGGACCGATTGATGGATTTCAATATCGCAACCCTCATCGAACGGTACGGATTCCCCGTCTTCGCTGTGGTCGCGATGATGTACTTCATTTGGTACACCTGGAAGTGGGCGACCGAGGAAATACGGCCCACGCTAAGTGCGGCCAATACAGATCTCATCAACCTGGTCGACAGGATCAGGCTGATGGACAACGACCTTATTCGACTCGATCAACGCGTGCGCGTCGTGCTGCAGTTGCGCGCCGAGAAGATCGATCGTGAGGCGCGAAAATCAAAGGAGATCATCAATGCAAATGGTCATAAAAGCGGTAGCTGACGTGCTCAATGCGCGGTGGATGCAGTTCGTTGCGATTCCGGTCCTGGTCCTCGTCTGGTTCCTCGCGACCGACCCGAGCAATGGGGCTGACACGATCACCCGGTTCCAGCTCGGTATCGCGCAGGCGCTGGTCGTCACCGGGTTCGCTTACCTCATGGGTAAGGCGATGCTGGGCAAAGCCTCTTCCGAAGAGCTCTACGCGCGCGCGGTCGAAGGCAATGTTGCCTGCGGCGTCGCGTACCTGGGGGTCTGTCTAATGCGAGCCATGATCCTATGGTCTCTATTGAGCTTCTTCGCCGGCACCGTCGCACGCTGACGCGGTGGCTTGCCGCGCTCAGTTTTGCGCTACTGGGTCAGACTGCGTCTGCCCAGGACGTCCGCACCTTTATTCCGCCCAACGCGGAAAAGCATATGCACTGGGTCACGATTCAGTACAAGGAGGTATGGGAGCGGATGCCTGAGCCGCACTACTTCCCGGCGCTTATCGAGCACGAGTCGTGCATTTCGCTCCAGCACTCCCGGTGCTGGTCGCCAACCAGCCGCTTGAAGACAAGCCGAGAGGAGGGTGCAGGGCTTGGCCAGCTCACACGCGCCTACAACCCAGACGGCACGATCCGGTTCGATGCGCTTAACGACATGCGCAAGATCGATCCTCGAGGTCTCAATGAGCTGCGCTGGGACACGGTCTACCAGCGGCCCGATTTGCAGATCCGCGTCATCATCCTCATGACCCGGCAAAACTGGAACCGGCTGCAGGCGCTCGTACCCGAGAACGACGCCAGGCTGCAAATGGCGGACGCAGCCTACAACGGCGGACTGGGAGGCCTGCTCAACGAGCGCAGAGCCTGCGCAAGGCGCGAGGCGTGCGATCCGAACCAATGGTTCGGCCACGTTGAGAAAGTCTGCCTGAAGTCCACCAAGCCGCTATATGCGGGTCGCTCTGCCTGCGACATCAACCGGCACCACGTCCACGACGTCATCCATACGCGGATGCCGAAGTACAAGGGGAAGGTATGACCGAACGAATCCTCATCGCCCTGATCGCGATCGCCGTATCACTGGGCGTTGGTTACTGGTGGGGCAAGTCTGACGCCGACACCAAGTGGGGCAAGCGCTTTGCCGAGATGGAGGCGCTCTCTGCAAAAAAGTTGGCTGAGGCAACGGACGCTGTGCGCAAGGTCGAGACCGAGGCCTCTGAACGATTGAACGACCTCGCCTCGAAACACGCAAAGGAAATCCGTGATGCAAAAGTCCGCTCTGACCGCATTGTTGCTGACATCCGCTCTGGCGCTCTTCGGATGTCAATCCCCGTCGCCTCCGCCTGTCCTAGCCCCGAAGCCCAAGGTGCCGCCTCTACCAGCGGGGATCGACCTCAAGCGCGAGCCGAACTTGCAGCAGAGGCTGCTGGAACTCTTGTATCCATCGCCTCCGAAGGAGACGAAGCCATCCGACAGCTCAACGCCTGCATCGACGCCTACAACGAAGTAAGGGCGAAGTTCAACGAAAAATCGGAATGACTATCACAATGCATATTTTTGCGCTACAATCTTCGCCGGACCAGTGCGCCTTGCGCACGGCCGGCATTGGCTCGCACTCGCGGGCCATTTTCGTTTGAGGTCCCGTCTATGGCCACCAGCATCGCAGCACAAAACCCCTTTGACACTCAGCCGAAAACGGTCACGAACCCCGGCATCATTGGTGGCGCCATCACGAACGTGGCCCAAGGCAACGCGGCGAACAGCACGACTGCGCCCAGCCAATACAACCCGGTCTCGGGCCTGAACATTCAGCAGTACACCGCGCAAGAGCGCAATGTCGACAAGGCGACCGAGACGGCTGCCGGCCAGCTCGACTCCATCCTTGCCCAGGACAGCCCGCTGATGCGGCGAGCTCGCACGATCGCCTCGCAGAACATGAATCAGCGCGGCCTGGTCAACAGCTCCATGGCCCAGGGCGCAGGCGTTGCGGCCATGATCGACCGCGCGACTCCGATCGCTCAGCAGGACGCCGAGACCTACAGCAACCGCGCGCTTGCCAACATGGGAGCGGTCAATACCGCGAACCAATTTAACGTCGGCCAGAACAACGCACTGGTCGGGCAGGGCATGGGCATTGCGGCTGACTTCGCGCGCCAGAAAGACGCCCAGACCTTCCAGGCCGGCGAGTCCGCGCTTGAGCGTACGCAGCAGACCAACCTGCAGAAAGCTCAACAAGACTTTACGGCCGCTCAATCTGCTCTCGAGCGTGCCCAGCAAATCGTGCTTGCAGACAAGTCCATCAAGGCTCAGCAAGATCTGCAGAAGGCTCAGCAAGACTTCACTGCCGCGCAGGCGGTCCTTGATCGCGAGCAGCAGACCAAGCTGCAAGAAAGCCAGCAGACCTTTACCGCTACGCAGAACGCCTTGCAGATCACTGCGCAGAAAGAATTGCAGACTGCGCAGCAAACCTTCCAGGCTGCAGAGAATAAGCTGGACCGCGCCACGCAGACGGCGCTTGCAGACAAGTCGATCGAGGCTCAGAAAGCGCTTCAGATTGCGCAGCAAGACTTCACGAAAGCTCAGGCTGAGCTTGATCGCACGCAGCAGGCCGCCCTGGCCAAAGCCCAGCGCGACCTACAGTCCGCCGAGGCTGCGCTCGACCGAGCAAATCAAGTTGCGCTCGCCGACAAGTCCATCGCAGCGCAGGCATCGCTACAGCAGGCGCAGCAGGCGTTCGCTGCTGCTGAATCGGCATTGGATAGGACTCAACAGACCGTCATTGCTGACAAACAGATCACTGCACAAAGAACCCTACAGACCGCGCAGCAAGCGTTTCAAGCCACGGAGGCCTCGCTTGATCGCAGTGCCGCGACCTCGATGGCGAACTTGCAGGCTAATCTTTCCAGGTCAGCGGCGGCTGATACGTTCAAAGCAAACGTCGCCTTGACGACATTGAATGCGGTCAATGCAGTGGCGCTGGATGGGAACCTAGACGCAACGGCGAAGAACGCCGCGATCGCGAATATCACGGCTGCGAGCAACTCGACGCTGAACTACGCAAGCACGTTGTACCAAACGACGACAGCCTCCACGAACAACACGACATCAGGAAACACGTCGGGCAATCAGACTGGCGTGGTCAACAAACCTGCCGACAACACGCCCGCCGAGACCATCGTCAAGCCAGGCAATAGCGGGATCATCAACAAC
>JACCDP010820954.1_pt1 | contig 11331 bp, 11 predicted proteins | sample 7445841 | NCBI WGS metagenome assembly JACCDP01 (sample SAMN15323441, study PRJNA562643) | freshwater metagenome | isolation source: river surface water | place: USA:Blue River Watershed | collected 2017-08-17
ATACAGTGCAACTGTTCAGGTACATTTACCTGAAAGCAAAATAGGAAAAGATTTAGGTAAGCTACAAAAGAAATTTAAAGACTTAAGTCTTGGCAGTTACCCTTTTTTTAAATCAGGTAAAGTAGGCACTGCTCTTGTTATACGTGGGTATTCTAAAAAAAGAATATTTGACTGTAAAAAAAAATTATTATTCATTATTAAATGCATTTCATAACAAAAAAATATAAAGAAATTATATTTAATTTAAAAAGTAAAACTAATTTAGATAAAAAAAAATTAAAATATAATAATTTAGAAGATTTATTTAATTATTTTGGCACTGACAAAGGTTCAAAAGTATTAGACCCGTACAGTAGTTCAAAAAAAAATTTTTTTTTTAAAGGTCATAATTTTGCAAAATTTTATGAGAGAAATTTAAAAAAACAAAAAAATAAAAAAATAAATTTTTTAGAAATAGGTGTTTGGAAAGGAGCTTCCACTGCCAGTTTTTTTTATTACTTTCCTAACGCAAATTTTATATCAATTGATAGAAATTTTAAATTTAATTTTTTTTCAAAAAGGATTAATTTTTTTTTTTGTGACACTACTATAAATGATAATTTAAAAAAATTAACAGAATTTCTAATCAAGAAAAATATTAAATCTTTTGACGTAATTATAGATGATGGTTCTCATATTCTTTCAGATATTTTGAAAAATTTTATTTTTTTCTTTAAATTTTTAAAATCTAAAGGTATCTATATTATTGAAGACTATAAGCATCCTAATTATTTCTCTTATTTAAATGATAAGAAACATCATTATTTAGTAGATGAAGTTTTAGAATTTATAAAAAAAAAAAAATTATTTAAATCTACAATTTTAAATCAGAAGCAAACAAAATATCTTATCAGTAATGTTGAAAAAATACTTACCTATAAAGGGAGTTGCAAGAGTAAAGATGGCAAGAATATTTCAGATATTGCCTTTATATATAAAAAATAAATTTTATGAATAAAACTTTTAATTTAGCAAAATTAAAAAAAAAGATGTTGTCTTTAAATCATATATTTCCAGGAAAAAATTTAGTTTTTTCAGACGGCAACTATAACTCAAAAGTTATGATAGTAGGAGAGGCACCAGGTAGAACCGAAGATAAATTGCAAAGGCCGTTTGTAGGTAGAGCAGGAAAACTTTTAGATAGTCTTTTGGAGTCTATTTATCTTGATAGATCAAAAGTTTATATAACTAACCTAGTAAATTATAGACCTGATAAAAATAGAAAACCTACCATTGATGAAATAAATAAATTTAAAAAACTATTGTTAATACACATAGATATTATAGGTCCCAAATGCATATTATTGCTTGGTGCAACTGCAGCAATGGCAGTTTTAAATCATAATGGTCCATTAAACAAAGTAAGAGGCAAATGGAAAATTATAAAAATTATTAATAGTTACTATAATATTCTAACTACTTTTCATCCGGCATTTTTATTAAGACAACCATCCAAAAAAAAATTTGCCTTAAAAGATTTATTTAAATTTTCAAAAAAATTATAAATAGACAATAGCAAAAATAGTTAATATAATATTTGATATAAAAAGTATTCGATACTCAAAAAAAATAAGTATAGAAATTAAAATTATAGAAATTTTTCGTTACAGTATTTTAAAAAAAGATTTAAATTATATATAAATAAATTTTTGATGTTAAAAAAAATTATAAATTTTTTATCTTATTTTTCACTGTTTTTTTTTATAATTTTTTTTCTTTTGTTTATTTCAGTAAATTTTAATATATTTAATTTAAAAAAAAATTTTTATTCATTATTTCCAAACATTGAACTAAGAAAAAATCTTTTTAATAAAAAGTCAATAATGGAAAACTTTAGAAATGATTATAATGTTAAATTTTTACCATTCACGGAGTTTGAGAAACTAAATTTTAAAAAAATTATAATCAAATTTAACAGCGACTATTATATAAATAAATTAAAATACAAAGACTCGGCTTCTTATAAAAAATATGGAACTTTTTTTATTGACTTTTATCAAGATGATTTATTAATTGCAGATTATCTTGGCAATTTTTATTTTATAGATAAAATTTATAATAAAATCTCTTCAGAAAGTGATTTCGTCATGAAGAGTATTAAAAGCAATTTAAAGATTGAAAGAGCTTTTGATATTTTTGTTCATGAAAAAAAAATATTTATTTCCTACACCTTAAATAATAATAATTGTAATACAGTCAATATTAGCTACGCTGAAATTAATTTAAAAAATTTAAACTTTAAAAATTTTTTTAATTCTGAAGAATGTAATGAATCGGGAGGAGCTGGCAAAATTCATTTTATTAAACTTAATAAATCAAAGGGATTGTTATTTAGTACAGCAGAGGGAATACCAGATTCCCCAGGAGTAAATTCTCAAAATATTAATTCTATTTATGGAAAAATTTTATTTATCCCACTTGATAATCCAAAAGATTTCATAATTTATTCAACTGGTCATAGAGTTATTCAGGGGTTAAATGTCTATGACAATAAAATAATTGCAACAGAGCATGGACCAAGAGGAGGCGATGAAATTAATAAAATAATTCAAAATAAAAATTATGGTTGGCCTTTTGTTTCGTTAGGAGAAAGATATGATTTTCAATACGAGAATAAATCTTTAGCTTATAAGAAAAATCATAAACTTAATAATTTTGAGGAACCTATATTTAGCTTTATACCTAGCATAGGTATTTCCGAAATAATTAAATTGCCGAAAAGTTTTTCTACATTTTATGAGAGTCACTATGTCCTCGCTTCTTTGAATGGCAGAAGTATTTATTTTGTAAGATTTGATGAGCAGATTAGTAAAATATTATCATTAGAAAAGATTTTCATAGGTCATAGGGTAAGAGATTTAAAATATTATGAAAAATCTAGAAGTCTTTTTCTTGCACTAGAGGATGAAGGTGCGATTGGAACTTTAACCAAAAATTAATACTAAGAAACTACTTTTAGAATAGTTTTAATTACTCGGTCAATTTCTTGATTTTTTAAACCTAGACCAGAAGGTAAATAAAACCCATTACGAGAAATATATTCAGAAACTGGCATATTTATTTTTTTAAAAATTTTCATTTTTTTAAAAATTTTTTGTTTATTCATTGGATAAAAAAATGTCCTTGTACCAATATTATTTTTCGACAGAATTTTCATTATTTTATCTCTTCTTGAAACTAGTTTGTTTTTTAAAACGATTCCAAATACCCAATAAATATTTCTAGCATAAGAAGTTGTATTTTTTTGCAATATTAGATTTTTACAATGTTTGAGTTTTTTATAATATCGGTTTCCTATTTCTCTTTTTCTGCGAATAATCCAATTTATTTTTTTTAATTGAGCGCACCCTAGGGCAGCTTGTAAATTTGTCATTCTATAATTCCATCCAATATCGTCATGATTATATCTATTGAAAACTGAATTCGAAAAAGACAAATTTCTTAGAGACTTGCATTTATTATATAATTTTTTATCGTTTGTGCAAATCATACCACCTTCTCCAGTAGTGATATGCTTGTTAGCATAAAAACTAAAAATACTAAGATCTCCAAAACTACCACAAATTTTGTTTTTATATTTTAATCCAATTACTTCTGCTGCATCTTCTATAATTTTAATATTTCTTATTTTGGCAATTTTAAGAATTTTATCTAAATCTACAGGCAGACCATAAATATGAGTAATGACTATTGCTTTAGTTTTTTTTGTTATTTTTTTAATAGTATCTTCAATATTTATATTCCATGTATCTAAATCACAATCAATTAAAACTGGCTTTAAGTTATTTTTAATTACAGCATTAGCTGTTGAGATGATAGAAAATGAAGGAATTAAAACTTCCGAATTTTCTTTTAAATTTAAAGACTTCACAGCTATTTCTAATGCGGCAGTACCATTTGAAACAGCAACTCCAAATTTTCTTTTGTTAAAAGAAGAAAAATTTTTTTCAAATAATTTTACAAATTTACCTTCAGATGAAAACCAATTTGTTTTAATGCACTCATTGACATATTTTTTTTCTAATTCATGTAATTTTGGTGTATTGACTGGTATAAAATTCATTAAAATTTTATTTTATCTTTCTTGATGTTATATGGACCCTGTTTAACTTCAATAAATTTGCATTTTTTCATAATTTTAAATCCATGACCACCAGTTAATAATATTATGATATCATTTTTTTTTGCAATTTTGCTAAAAAGGTGTTTTTTATTTTTGCTATAAAAATTTACTTTTAATACTCCATTAATAATTATTAAAACTTCAGTAGTTGAGTTTATTTTTCTTTCTATCTTTTTATGATAATGCGGTTTTATTAAATAATTTTTAGGGTGGCTCATAAACGCCACTTGTTGAGATAATTTTTTATTTGTAAAAAAATTAATACCTTTTTTTTTTAAATAATCACTTTTTATAATTATTGCTAAAGTTTCTTTTTTGTATGTTATATAATTGATCAAGTTTTTAAAAAATTTTAAAAAGTTATTAATAATGAATTATAGCGTTATTTTACCAACATTTAATGAAAATAACCATATTAAAGATTTAATTGAGTCTATTAGTGATATTTTTTTTTCTCAAAATATTTTATTTGAAATTTTAGTTGTTGATGACAATTCGACAGACGGAACAAGAGAAACGGTTGATGCTTTTTCTAAAATAAATAAATTTGTAAAAATAATAGATAGAAATTATAAAAAAAGAAATTTAGCCGAATCTATTGACGAAGGCATTAAAAATTCTAGTTATGATTTTATTATTTGGATGGATGCAGACTTTCAACATCCACCAAAATATATTTTAGAGTTTATAAAGTTATCAAAAAAACATAACGCAATAATTTGTTCAAGATTTTTATCTGATAGCAAAAGATATTTTAATGATGAAGAAATAAATAAAAAAATTAATGAAAATCAAAGTTATTTTTATAATAAATTATGTAATTTTTTTTTATTCAAAGATTTAACGGATTATACAAGTGGATTTATTTTTTTAAAAAAAGAATTATTGAATAATTATAATTTGAGTGGATATTATGGTGATTATTTTGTTAATTTAATTGTCCACTTAAAACTCAAAGGAGTAAATATAATTGAAATTCCTTTTAAAGATGGTTTGCGAGCTTCAGGTTTTTCTAAAACTGCAGTGAGGGTTGACTCACGATATCTTTACTTATGCTTAAGATATTTTTTTGTATTAGTTAGGAATATTTTTATTAAATTTATTTAATTTATTTTTAAAGTTTTTCTATGTCTTTTTGAACCATTTCATGTACGAGTTTTTTAAAAGATATTTCAGGTTTCCATTTTAATTCTCTTCTAGCCTTTCTTGCATCTCCCCTTAATTCATTAACTTCCGTAGGTCTGAAATAATATGGATCAATTTTAATTAAAATTTTTTTATTTTTATTGTCTATTCCCACCTCGTTAATTCCTTTGCCTCTCCATATAATTTCTACGTTAATATAATTGTAGGCTTCTTGCACAAAATCTTTTACTGATTTGCTAATACCTGTAGCAACAACGTAATCACTAGGTGTTTTTTTTTGTAGCATAAGCCACATAGTTTTTACGTAATCTTTTGCTGATCCCCAATCTCTTTTTGCGTTTAGATTTCCAAGATATAAAATTTCTTTCTTGCCAGAATAGTATTCTGCAACAGCCCGACTAATTTTTCTAGTAACAAATGTTGCTCCTCTTCTTTCGCCTTCATGATTAAATAGAATCCCATTTACAGCAAAAATATTATATGCATTTCTGTAATTGATTACTGTCCAGTATGAAAATAGCTTTGAAATAGCATATGGACTTGCCGGATTGAAAGGCGTTTTTTCATTTTGGGGAATTTTAGTATTTCCGAAAATTTCAGAAGTTGAAGCCTGATAAAATTTTATTTTTTTTTCCATTTTTAATAGTCTAATTGCCTCAAGCAATCTAAGAGTCCCTAGTCCATCAACGTTTGCAGTATATTCAGGTGTTTCAAAGCTAGTTTTCACATGAGATTGAGCTCCTAAATTGTAAATCTCATCTGGTTTTGTTTCCTGAATGATTCTAACTAGATTTGTTGAGTCTGTAAGGTCACCGTAATATGGAAAGTACCTAACGTTTAAAATTCCTTTTTTATAGAGATGATCAATTCTTTCTGTATTAAAAGAGGAGGATCTTCTTTTTATTCCAATTATTTTATAATTTTTTTTTAAAAGAAAATCTGCTAAAATAGAACCATCCTGTCCTGTTATCCCAGTAATTAAAGCCGTTTTTTTAAATTTCATATAATTTTAAACTATTAATGTTTTTGAATTAAATTGCTATATAAATAAATACATATTCGATTATTTATAAATCAAAATTGTAATTATCAAATGCACATATCTAAAATAAAATTTATATATATTTTTTTCATATGCTATTTTTTATTAGGATTATTGATTTATAGCGACTACGGAATTGGTATAGAAGAGCATTTTCAAAGACAAAATGGATTTTATTGGCTTAAAAAAATACTGACTTTTTTTAGATTAAATGATTTAAATTTTTTAGCTTTAGAAAAATATAATGCCATAAGATCTTACGATCCTAGTTTACCTAATTCTGAATTTTTCAATTTTTATGGAATTGCCTTCGATACTCCAGCTGCATTTATTGAATTAATTTTTAAATTTAACGACTCAAAATTATATTTTGAAATAAGACATTTATTCAATTTTTTTTTTTTTTTTATTAGCTCTATTTTTTTTTATCTAATTCTTAAAAAAAGATTTAAAGATAAGATAATCATTTATCTAGGGACTATATTTTATATTATAAACCCTAGAATATTCGGTGATAGTTTTCATAATAATAAAGATGTTTTTTTTCTTTCTATAATGACAATAAGTATTTTTTTTCTATTTAAATATTTTGAAAAACAAAATTTAAGAAATATTATTTTATTTTGTTTTTTTGCTGCTATCGCTACTTCTTCAAGAATTATGGGCCTTTACTTGCCTATTTTATTGTTAATTTTTATATTTACAGATTATTTGTCTAAAAAAATATTAATAAAAAATTTCTTTAAACAAGTATTCCTAGTTTTATTTTTTTTTATTTTCATTTTGTATGCCCATTACCCATACATGTGGAAGTTAAATATTTTTGAATTTATAAGTTGGTTTAAAGCTTTTTTTTACCATATGAATTTACGTATATTGTTTCTTGGAGATTACTACCATATCAAATATCTTCCACGTTTATATTTACCAACATGGATATCAATAACAATCCCGCTATACATACTTATGCTTTTTATAAGCGGTTATATATTAATGTTAAAAAGGCACTTACAAAGAGTTACAAACATCACACCACAGAAACAGACTTATAGTGATTTATGGAGATCTGTAGAGGAAAAAAAAGATTTATTTATATTTATAAGTTTAACCGCATTTTTGATTTTTGCGATTTTTTTAAACACCGCAATGTTAAGTGGCTGGAGGCATTTTTATTTTTTACATATCTTTATAATTTATCTTGCCATTTATGCGTTAAATTTAATTTTTTTATATTTAAAAAAAAAAAAAAAAAATATTCTAATATTTAGTTTTGTAAATTTAGTTTTTGTTATTTTAATTATAAAAGAATTATTTATTTTTCACCCATATCAAAGCCTTTATTTCAATTCATTAATAAACCAAAAAAATTATTTCAATTTTCCTATAGACACACCTTCTTTAACGCGCTCGGACGCTTTAAAATTTATAATTAATGATGGTAAAAATTTTAGTAAAATTTATGTAGCAAATGCAAGCTGGACGCCTTTGTATAATGGAAAAGATTTGCTTAATACTTCAGATAAAAAAAAGTTAGTTTTTGTAGGACAAGATTATAATAAAGCAGACTATATATATACAAACTTTAATTATGAAGTAGATCCAAAATATAATAAAAAGTATAATATCCCAAGTCAATTTAATGAAATAAAAAGAGTTTCAGTTAGAGATATAACAATTTATTCTATATACAAAAAATCTAGATAAAATGAGAATTTTTTTTTATAAATTTATAATAATAATTGTGGGTCTTTTTATTTTGTATCAATTAACAATTGGTTATACTATTAAAAAAATTCAGCAAAAATTTTATTCAATAAATGTTAAAGAACAATCTGAATTTATAAAAGATAAATTAAGAGAAGAAATTAAAAATACTTTAAAAAAAGACGAAATTTTAACTAAAGAAGACGCTATCCTAATTAAAAAATTTTATCTAAAAATATTAAGTGAAATTAATAGGGTAGAGTAACTTTTATATTTATATGGATATTTCGTTGTGGATATAACCAGTAAAAATTCTTATAAGCTAAGAAAAATTGAAAATAATACATATTATTTATTTAACTTATTAAAAAGAGATATTCCTTCGTCAATTTTTTCTTCACTAAATTATAAATTTTTTAATAATCTTATAAAAGAAAAAATTATTCATTTATATACAATTCAATATCAAAAAAAAAAATCAGCAATTATTACAGTAACTACAGTTAAAAATTTACAAAAATTAAAATATAAAATATTTTTATTTTATTTTATTAATCCTATTAAACTTATTGTTAATATAATAAAAATCATTAAGAGCTTAGCAAGAAGTTCTAACGTATATTTTGATAATAGTTATTTACATTTACTGCATTTAGTAATTTATAAAAAAAACTTTATGAATATTTCTTTAAAAAAGAAAGACGAAATCATTAATTTTTTTTTTAAAAATATACTTAAAATTTCTAAAGCGAAAAGTTTATTCCTATGTTATGAAAAGAAAAATATAAAAGCCCATAAATTTTACTTAAGAAATAATTTTATAGTTTACAGTGAAAATAAAGATTTAGTATTTGTTCAAAAAAGAATTAATTAATCAATTTGGAAAACTAATTTCAATCACTTTTAGGAAATAAAAAATTTTAAATATGAAAATTAGTTATCGTCCAGAAATTGATGCATTAAGGGCAATAGCAGTTTTTGCAGTTATTATTTATCACGCTAATATTATTTTATTTGATACACAAATTTTTAAGGGCGGTTTTATAGGTGTTGATATTTTTTTTGTAATATCAGGTTATTTAATTGCTGCTATTATTTTAAATGAAATTAAAACTACTAATAATTTCTTATTTAAGACCTTTTACGAACAAAGAGTCAGAAGGATATTGCCTTTAATTTTTTTTGTTATTATATTTTCATTACCATTTTCTTATTTTTTTTTACTACCTAATAGTTTTATTGAATATTTAAAGTCTATTATTAGTAGCATATTTTTTTTTTCAAATTATTATTTTTATTCTTCAGGAAGTATATATGGGGCAATAAGCTCTTGGTTAAAACCTTTTCTACACACCTGGTCTTTATCTGTGGAAATTCAATTTTACCTTTTGTTTCCAATTTTTTTTTTATTAGTTATAAAATTATTTAAAAAAATAGAATTTTTATTCATTATTTTTATAATAATTAGTTTAATGATCGCTAATTATTTAAGTATAAATTATACCTCATTTAATTTTTATTTTATTTTTAGTCGTTTCTTTGAATTTTTCCTTGGATCATTAGCAGCTCTTCTAGAGATAAATAAAAAATTTGTAAAAATTAAATTTTCAAAATTTATTTCTAATACCCTAACAATATTTGGTTTTTTATTAATATTTTACGCTTTTACATATTTTAATGATCAGATGTTAATTCCATCATATAAATCATTTATTCCAATTTTTGGTGTTTTTTTAATTATTTTTTTTTACAAAAATAATAAATTTTTTAATAAAATTATTACTAATAAATTATTTATATTTTTTGGACTTATTTCTTACTCATTATATTTATGGCACTACCCTATTTTTTCATTTTTAAGAATAATTGAATTATTTCCTGACAAAAATTTATTTAAAGTATTAATAATCTTAATAATAATAATTATTTCTATAATATCTTTCTATTTAATTGAAAAACCTTTTAGGAATAAAAAAATTATCTCATTTAAAAATTTAATTATTTTTTTTATTTTATCTTTAATTGTAATATTACTATTTAGTATTTACGTCCTAAAAGAAGATAAATTAAAAAATAGATTTCCTAAAATTCTTCAAAATAATTTGAAAAGTCATAAAGTTGTTTGGAATACTCAAGGTAAAATTGGTAATGACGTTGTTTTGATTGGAGATTCGCATGCCTTAGCTATTCAATTTCATTTAAATAATGAACTAAAAAAAATTAATTACAACCACTATGGTTTTGAAACTCCGTTGTATTTAAATAATTTTAATCTTATTGATAGAAAAACTAAAAATATTGATCAAGATTTTGTTAAGAAAAACTTAAGTATCTCTAATTTTTTAAAAAATAACAAAAATCTTATTGTAATTATTCACAGTAGATTTTCTATTCGATTGTTAGAAACGTTGTTTGACAATGAAGAGGGTGCTTCTGAATTCATAAAAGAAGACGATAAATTTGTTGGAAATTATCTTCAACCATTTTTTATTGAAACTTCCACTCAATATGAAAGAGAAAAATATTTAACAGAAGGAATAACTTCTGCAATTAATTCAATTTTAGATCTGGGTCATAAAATTATACTAGTTTATCCAGTGCCAGAAGTGGGTTTTAATGTATCCCAAAAAATTATTAATAATAATTCTAAATATTTAGAAAAATTAAAAATGAGTGATAATCAAATAATAAATTTTTCAACAGATTATGATATTTATAAAAAAAGAAATAATAAAATATTTAAAATATTTGATAATTTAAAAAACGACAACTTATATAGAGTTTATCCACATAAAAATTTCTGCGATACAATATTAAAAAATAGATGTGTTGCTAATAATAAAGATAAGCTATTTTATTATGACGGCGATCATTTATCTCTTGATGGATCTAAATTTGTAGTTGATAGTATTATAAAAGTAATAAAAGAAATTAAGTAAATTTTTTTTAAAAGATAAAAATAATTTATGCGATAAAAAAACTTTATTGCAGTTTAAGTATACTCTCCTTCATTTATATTAATTTGTTAAACAATAATTCTAATAATAAATGGAGGGTATAAGAAAACTATAACTTTTTATAACTCTAAGTTAACTTTTGGTTGCTCTTAAAATTAAATCATCTAAAACCATTTATAAAAATAGTTAATAAAAAAGCCCTCGTGGTGGAATTGGTAGACACAAAGGACTTAAAATCCTTGCCCTTTTTGGGAGTGCCGGTTCAAGTCCGGCCGAGGGCACCACATTTATGAGAATATTATTTATTCTTTTGTTATTAG
>JACCDP010861882.1_pt1 | contig 11331 bp, 7 predicted proteins | sample 7445841 | NCBI WGS metagenome assembly JACCDP01 (sample SAMN15323441, study PRJNA562643) | freshwater metagenome | isolation source: river surface water | place: USA:Blue River Watershed | collected 2017-08-17
ACAACATCAGATACACCATTAGTTCTATTTAATATTGAATAGATATCCGTAATACTTAAGTGTTCTCCGATATCTAGTTTATTAGAAAATTTGTCTGTGATTGCAAATATACAATTATTTAGAACTTGTTGTTTTGTATAATCAGAAGAGCCAATGACCTCAAAATCTATTGAAAAATTAACTATTTTAGCATCTAATATATCTATCGTATCGTTTATTATTTTATAATTTGACAAATATGTTTTTAAATTTTGTTTAATTACAGAATTTGCTTGAATTAATTTGTTTTCTGAATCTTCTGCAATAATGTAAATATTTATGTTTCTTTTAAATGAATTATTATCTTGTGTCACCATACATCTTTTTATTCCACCAAATCTAGCTGGCATTGAGTAAATAAGAGTTGTATAGTCTTGTATTGTTACCGCTCTTCCTTGGGCAGAATAAAAATTATTAATTCTTGCTTTTAATTCTTCTGGGCTTGTTGCTATGTTGGTTATGTCACCAACTATTGGCTGTTCGTTTGTTACTTCTATACTATTTCTTATTGTTGATAAGGTTGAAACAGAAAGAGAATTCTGGTCTTTATATCTTAAAGAAGCTCTTGTAACAGAGGTTATAGAACGTGGAGCAGCATTTGAGTCTGATTCTGATGTAATTCTATATTCAACTCGCAATACTGTATTCGCTGGTGATAAACCAAATTTATCTGTTTTGTTTATATCTGATGGGTCAAAATACGTTTCGGAAATATAATCTCTAGCATGTAATTGGATTATGGCTTGTGATGGGTCAATTAATGCATTATCTTCTATAGTATCGTCAGAGCCATAACCAAATTGTAAATATGTATCTCTCATTTCGTTTTCGACAACAAATCTTCTTGGTACAGATACCATTTTCATGATGCTAGATGGTTCATCTGCACTATTACCAAGATTTTTTATTTCTTTCATAACTACATCTTGAGATAATGTTTCAACTTCATAGTATTCTCTTCCATCAGAGTCTACTACAGATATTATCTCTACTATATTTGCTTCTTTTAATTTAACCTTTCTAAATTTTTCAAACGAACCAATTGTAATATTTTCTACTATTGTTTGACCAGAAACCACAGTACCAACAGCTTTAATAGCAAAATAAGTTGGTATACCAGTTGTTGTATCGGTTCTAGCAACTACTATTTCATTATTTGATTGGGAAAAATCAACATCTTCTACTAAAGTAAAAGATTGACCAGAAGTGCTTGAGAAAATAGAACCTCTTGATAATATTGGAACATATGTGGTATCAACTTGTGTACCATCAATAGTAGCTGGTACTAAAATAAACAACGATACTTGTCCATAGGATACAGGTCTTCGATTAAATTTGTATCCCATCTGTTTTGCAATTTTATAAATATTATCAGTTTCTATGGCGGTATCTAAGAAACTTTCATTTACTTGATAGTCTAGATAAAAAGATAATATATCACCAACATATGCAACAGAATCAAGCATCAATGAAGCAAACGATGCTTGAGAGAAATCTGTTACAGTATCTGGATAATACCTTCTGGCATACTCAACTAAATCTGTTTTAATTGAGTTAAAGTCTCTAGAGGTATATTTAATCGGTGTCTTCTTTGCCATCTATAAATTCCTAATATAAATAGATACTAAATAGAAAGTTCTAGTATCTCTTCTACAGATTGTGCAGTTACAGCAAAACTAATTGTTATATTAGCAGAACTATATTCTTCATCTGCATCAAAAGATATACTTCTTATTGTAATATATGGAGCATATTTGGCTACTTGTTCACGAATTTTATTATTTAAATAATTTTGTGCCGCTCCTTTATGTAAAAATAACGCTCGCTTTGCACCTACGCCAAAATCTGGATTCCAAGTCCTTTCTCCGGGTGAAGTAAGAATTATCATTTTTAAATTTTGTTTTGCTAATTGTGCTACTTCATCTATCAAATCATAGTGAGCATATCTTGTTCCGATATCCAATGGTAATCTAGGTCCATAAGCCATTATACATACCTCCTAACATCCATCTGTTCCGATGCGACCACTTATTAATGTTCCGCCTCTTTGAGCAGAATAAGCAGCTTCTGAGCATCCATTTTTACACAAAGAAGCATTGGCTTCTGATATGTTGCCCCACTCGCTCATATTGGCATCCAATTTTGCACAATTACTCTTATCACTTGTTGATAAAGAATAGATAAACTCAGCAAAATCAATTCCAAGATATATATGGCCCAAAGGTGGTATAACTGGTGGACCTATTGAAATTGGTGAGGGTATCAATGTGAATGGCAATAACGCCAGAGAGAACGGCAACACAGGTAAAGGTGTGCAGGTTAAAGCAGATGTTGCTGTTCTAAGTTTTGATGCAATCGAAATATTTGGGTCCGTCAATTCAACAATTGCTTTCAAGATTATTAATGGAGCCTTGATTAAAAATTGTAATATAATTTTTGCCAACATACCACTAATCTTTGGCATTTCAAATGCTGGTCCATTTTGTCCTGCATTTGGATTAAAACAATCTAGTTTTTCATTATCATTAGAATGATAAGCACTAACTGCTGAGTTTCTTATTGCTTCATCAGAGGCAATAAGCATCATATTAGAAAACTGGTCTTTTTGACATATTTCCATACAATTTTCTATATGAATTAAGGACAATATCTTTGTCATTGAAAAACAATAATCAAAGAGCAGTTTAAATTCATTTGTCGCTCTTAGAATTTTAAAAAGTTCAAGCTTTTTATCTGATGTAAATGTTGGTAGGGTATTTCTTACGCTAGTTGTACCTTTTGTCGAAACCTTATGTAGTGTATGGGTATTATTGCCGTCTTTAACTTTAATAATGCACGCATATTCCCATTGATTTGCGGTAGCAGAAAAAGCGGAAGTTTGTTCAACATTAGATTTTATTATTTTGAAGTCAACATATATTTGTTTTCTGTAGAACGAATCATTAAATTTACCAGACAATATTGACATTAAATGCAAATCTTCGTTACTAAATTCTTTAAATGCCTTATTATATCTTTCTTGCATTATCTTAAGTTCAAGTTTAAAAATATAATTTAATTTAAAGTCTTCACTAAATTCTTGGTCTAGTGAAATTTTTTGCCCACTTAATGGGTCATACAATCCGTTGTTTAAAACTATTTGTGATTCATAATATTCATCTAAATATTCAAAATAAATATTGTAAAAATCTAGCGATAAGTCTCCACCTAAAATTGCTAATTTTTGCAAATCTTGTTTAAATGTTTGAATTAAAAATTGAATGTATAATTCACTATTTTCATACATTCTTTGGTGTTGAAATAAAAATAGACTATTCATAAACATATTGGTAAATTTCATAATATGATTACGAACAAGAAGTCTTACTGTTGGAATCTTAATTAAACTAGCCAATGCGCTTTTACTATTTAAATCGTTTTGGTCCTGTATGGAACATGGGTCGTTTCTAAACTCTTCTAATGCTTGTTTTTGAAAACCTATATAATCCCCTATATTTTCAAATGGTATTAAAGACATTTTATTATTAAACTTTTGATAAGAATCAGATAGAGCATAGTACATTTGCTTGATATCTTCGTCTTTATCGTCCTCGGTTAAACTAACCATATCAGTATAAAAACTTTGACGACTTAATAAATTAGCAAATATATTCATATACAAATTAGTTGAAGAATTTTTTGCTGTTTTTGCTTTAAAAAATTGATTAAATACATCGTTTTCTGATGATATTGTAGTTGTTTGAACTTTATAGTTTGGTATAACAGTATTTACAAGTTCTATTATACCGTTCGATGTTTTGTAATATGGCTTATCTGTAAAAGAAGAGGAAGCATATATATAAATTGGTTTTTGTAATTGTTCCATACTTATGCTTGTATCGGCAAATTGCTTAATCATTTGCAACTGTTCTTCGTTAATATCAATGTCGCTTGTTTGAACTATTGGTGGTAACTCAAAAATTGAATTATCTGATAGTGTAGGCATCCTTTCGTTTGAAGCTAGTTTGGTTGGATAGTATCTAGCTTTTTTATTCAATAATGTAATATATTGGTCATTTATTACAGTATATCCGCTATAAGAACTTGATTGAATTGTTTCTTCACCACTTAATGCGTGTTTGGTTCTTAACGCTTTACGCTTAACTTCTTTAATAACACCAACAATCTTTTTCTTCAAATGTTTTGGTTTTTCAAATCTTTCTAGGTCTGCAATATATAAATCGCTAGGAGATATACCTTTTAGTTTACCTGTTTTAGCTGATTTTTTAATACCTAAAGAGGCTACGGTTATGGGGTCACCATATTCTGGGTCTGCGTCTTCATCGTCTTCATCGCCAAAGTCAATTACCTCTGCAAGAGCAAATTTCTCTTTATTAGTAATAAACATTGGTTTTGCACCATCTTTAATTAACATATATTCTGGTGTTTCAATGTTTTTAAAAGTTTTTATAGTACCATTAGCCATTGGTATGTTGACTTCATCATATCTAGATACAATGACTTTCTTGGGCTTAAGGTTTATAAAGCGACTTTCGTTAAACCCATCAAAATCTATTTTATGAGCCATTTTGTATGTTGAAAATATACCCTCAAGAGCAATATTGGCAACAAAATCTACATTTGGCACATCTGTTGGCTTTACAGCACCGGGTTTGCCATTCTTACAGAATACAGTTAAATCAGCACCATCAAGCAAAGAATTTGGGTCATTTTTTAATTTAGATATCGTACTTACAACTTCTTCATGTTGTTTTTTAATTTTCTCTCTTTCTTTCTTAACTAAATCATTTGCTTCTTGTTCATCAAATCCTTTTTTACGCAACATTGTTGCTTTTCTATCTTCTATATTTTTTATAAAATCTGTTGAACACACTTCATCTAAGCTAACTGTTTCTTGTAATTGATTTAATGCAGCACAAGCCTCTGGACTTAGTGTTTTTCCTATATCCATGAAAAAGTTTTTTACAGTTACATCGTTATTTAATTTTGTAAATAAAATTGGATAATCATACTCTAGCAACTCTAAAACATTCTGAATAGATAATTCGCTTGATTGTCCATTTAATAGCGAGCAAAATTCACTTGGCGTAAGGATACCGTTTAAATCAAGCAAAAAATCTGCTGGATTTGATGTTAATTCGGAATTAGAAATAACTTCTTCAAATTCATTGTTACAATCGTCAAGCGATTTGATTTGAGCTTCATTTCCGGTAACTGTAATTTCATAATTCTCAAATAACGATGCCAAGCTATCAAAATCAAATAAATCATTAATATTGAATTGTGCATCAAATGATAATAACTTCCCATTTTCACAAAGTTCAAATGATAAAGATAGAAGTTTAAGTATTATAGAAACCAATAAACCAATTAATAAATCAATCAGCATTTGTATTAGCATATCCAAAAATATTTTCAATTGTAATTTGAAAGTCATTTTTGGAAACTTAAATCTAGGTGGTCTACAGATAAAAGAAACAATACCAGTTACTAATTGAGACAATTGATATGTTTGTACATTTCCTTCATTATCTTGGGTATAAACATCTTTTATTACACACTCTGCTGCGGTCGCCAGTTTTCTTTTTAATTGAACATCACGAACATCGATTTTATCCAAATCAATATCGCTATCTCCAATTATTTCTTTTATTGTATTTTTTAAAGATTCTTCACTTTCACATTTTTCAAATTTTGCAAAAAGTGCTTGAGTGAATTTATCTCTTAAATCTGGCTCTATACCTTCAATGTCTATACAAGTGCCTTTTTCTCCGTCTGCCATATTACACCAACTTCTCTATTAATTGTGCTTTGGCTTCATCATAAGAAACAGCCGATAAGATATCAGCATAAGTTCTGTCGCCTGTAGCTTTAATAAATATCTCTATTATATCTTTTTGTTTAATGCAATCGTTAGTTATGAAAGAATCGTAAAACATTCTTTTGTCAACCTCTTGTAAGTTTGGGATTATTTTTGTTTTAAACTCTTCATAGGTAAAAGCTGCGAGATTACCACTTCTTATTGTTAATGAAATATCAAGAAAATCTAATGACAAACTTATACATTTTAATAATTTTTGTGATAGGGTACACAAATTTATACATTTAAATAAATCAGAATATATTTTTTGTATTTTTGGGTATATATCTTTTGCTAGTTCTATTGATTTTTCTTTTGTTTGTTTAAAGAATTTTTTATTTGGTTTTGAAGTTTCTTCTTGTGTTTCTTTTAAAAATTTTGTAAATTCGTTGTTATCACTACCAAATGAATTTGGGTCACACAAACTTATACCAACAAATTGTGATGAAAAAGTGTTAACAAGGTATCTCCATCTATTTTCTAAAGCCCTCATTATTGGGTCTGCTTGTTCTTTTTTTAAGAACTTCTCAGACAAAGATAATCTCATTGCCTCAATCTTTTGTAATTCTTCGTTATAAACTCTTTCAGCTTCAGCTTTTTTTATTGCATATGCGTTCTTAGTTTCAGCTATCTGTTGGTCTAAAGACCTAAACTCCGACTGTGATAATGTTCTTCCACCTTTTGATATTTTTTTTATCTTCTTTGCTTCTTCTGCTTCTAGTAGACTTAATTGCTTTCTAGCATCAGCAGCTTTTTTAGCTTGTTCTTTTTTTTGTGCTAATAACTGTTCTTGTCTTGATAATTCTTGTTTTCCTTCTTCTTCAATTTTCACAACAAATCTTTCAACAAGAGCATATATCTCTTCTTCTGACATATCCGCAAAATTTGTTAAATAATCCTCTAAACGACTTTTTTCTACTGTGTATGTTGGTTTATAGAAGCAATATGTGCCTATAAATTCTGTATATGGTATTTGACAAAAATCAATTAAGGAAATTGCATCTATTTCTTTCAAATAAAAAATTGGATTATATTTATATTTTTTTACTTTTTTATCAAGTTCAACAAGACCAGTTGTAATTGGAGTACATTCTTTATTTAATGCATCAAAATAAGACATATAAACTATATTTTGACAATCATCTAAACATATTTCATAGTAATCTTGTTTTCTTGACTCAGAATAAGGAGCATCATTAAATCTACATAATCTGATAATATCATTATAAATTTCTAGTAATTGTTTGCCTTCATTTTGAAATGAAAATCCACCTTTAAAACTTGTATCTATTGATTCTTTATAATAGTATTTAAATAAACTATTGAAATCACCTTTCATAAAAACAAAATCAATCTTCTTTTTTAGTTCAAAAGGTTTAATTTTAATAATTTCTTTTGTTTTTTGCATCATACCTTGTAAATTAAGAGGTATTGCATTTAAATATTTAACATGACAAGAAACTAAAGCTTTTATTCTTGATAGCTCTCTTAAGGGAACTTCGTAATCATCTATTGTTGCAAACCTAAAATAAGATTTATATTGTTCTACCGATTCATCGGTATAGTCTTTCGATAAATAATCTAATATTTTTTTAATACCTTTAGTTAAACAATAATCATTAAACTGTTGTCTGTTTGTATTATTAATAAATTTATATGGCGTCGTTATTGGAACTTTATAGACTAAAGTTTTTGGATTAAAATAAGCTATATCAATAGGTCTTGTAAGCCAATCTGGTTCTTCATAAGATGTTACAGATATGTATTTTTGTTCACAATTTACAGGAGCAGATTCTGCTGTACCAAACAATCTATTTATATCCTTTGTTGGAACATAATATTCGTTCTGATTAATGCTAGTAATTCTAGTATCATCAATTTTTACATAATGAAAATCACAATTATCATAAACGTACTCTTCAATTAGCTCAACTTGAATATCTTGTGTTAATGAATACACGATATTTGCAGCAGATGAAGACAAGGGGGATGTACGCAAATATATTGGTGTTTCTGAGTAATTTATAAAATGCGTAGCCATTAATTAGGGTTCCTAGTTTAAATGATGGTAATTACTACAAATGTGATTTGCCGAAAGGCTTGTGATTTCAATTTTTTGTGTTTCGACGTTAATTTTAGATTTTAACGTATTAATCAAAGTATCAAAATCGGACATTATTTGTGTTGGAACTTCTCCAAGTAGTGTTGGAGATGGAGAATTTGGTATTGCAAAGAATGGACTAATATGATTGTGACTTGCAATTAAAACATTGAATTTAATTTGTTGAACCATAAACTTAAAATAAATATCAGCTAGTTCGCTCATATTTGTTAAAACACCGTTGTTAAGAAATGAAACTAGTTTATTTCCTAGTACCATAGGCTCTAATTCTTCATCAGTTGCATTTCCAGCTATCAAATCAACTCCAATTGTGGCAGTCGATTCCCCTCCTTGAGAGTTAGAGGAATCAGTACCAGAAGAAACTAATTTTATTCCTTCTCTAGCAACTATTCTAACACCATCAGCTTTTAGAGCAATCGCAGACCTTCCTTTAGTATTTCCAACCTTTCCGGGTGCCAATCCAAAGTATTCATCAATATCAGATTTTTGACTTATATAAATACGAGCCGCATCATGAATAAAGCTTGAATCTACACCTTTTGTTCTAGATGTTCTTGAATCTGGCGAAATCTCTTCACCATATTGAATATTTGAATATCTACCCACCACTATATCTATAGAAGCAGCCTGTGTGTGACCTTTACCGCCATATCCACTATCAAATCCTGCTGGTCTGTCTTTTCCAAGAACGATAAAAGCATTATTATTATTTATAACTTGTTCAACTTGTGATTTTTTGAAAACTGGTACAAACTCTGGTATATGAGTATTGTTTAAGCCGTTATTTGCAATCCCCCTTGCAGCAGTTTCAGACTGCTCAATACCAGCTAATAACTGTGGATTTATACCAAACTGGTCTATATTTTTTTTATAATTACTCATTTTTATCTTCCATTTGTGCTAAAGTGCCAACCTTCTGTTCCATCTAAGAGAGGTGCATGTGTTAATTCTTCTCCATCAACCAATATTTTGGGCATTGAAGCAATCGCTCGTCTTACTTCGTGGTCAAATTGTCTTTGTAAATCCTCTCGATTTTCTTTTGCTGAGTTATTTGGTATGTATTCTAACCTATTGGTTGATTCAAATGTTTTGATATCCACAAATTGAAAATCTAAAGCCTCACCTCTTTGGTGTCCGGGGACGACTGCGCGGCTCGGTTGTCCAACGGCTCTAGTACATTTTGACTGGTCATTAGAAAGATATTTTGCTTCTGTATCATATTTGCAATATTTTTTACGAAGAGATAATTGATATTCAAATGTTCTACATGAATCTCTAATAACAATAAGAGCTGGTACGTGTGGTCTTGGATTGCTAAATCCTGTTTTTACATATTTATCTACGACTTGCTCAAACATTTTTTGAACTAATTTAACGTATTTTGGGTGTCCACACATTTTTTGATGCTTTGTTAATTCATAAGTTATATCAAAAATAGCATAACTTCCTTTATCTTCAACAATTTTATAATCCTTAAGAGAAGAAATATTTGATTTTTTTAATGCATCTAATCTTTTTATAATATTATCTTTGTCTCGTATGGTAATGTTATTTACTGTATATGAAATTGTTTGACCATGAACACAATCAGCTTCTTGAAAAACATAACCACATTTACCACCATTCTTATTTGTAACAGAAGCAACTACACCGCTTACTGCCGCTCTTGCTGCATCAGAAACTGCATCTACTGAACTTGCTAATTCCTCTGCCAAAGAATCCACGGGAGAATCCCAATATTTTCCTACAATATATCCATTTTTTTTATTCTTTTTGTCTCTAAAATCAACAATAATTAAATCGCCAGCTTTTAATTTTAGTTCATTGGTTTCTTGCGTTAGTGCTGTAAAAGTGTCATGCATTTCTATTAAGACAATGCTTTCTTTATCTGTTTCGCTCAACAACGCTTCTTTACCTATAAGTTTTGGTTCTGGTATTGCAGCGTCCGAAACGTCTACTAGTCTTGCTTTTACAGTTAATACACCCTTTGCCTGTGAACCAAAGACTCCAAGAAAGTTTCCTATATTAGCTAAAACTCCCGCCCAACCTCCATCATGTACAATTTTACCAGCAGAATCTCCAACACCATCTTCATTATAAACGAACAAGACCTTGGCAATATAGGGGCCAGTTTCTGATAATGAATCAACTTGAAACTGCTTTTCATTAGTATCAAATGATTTTCCAAAGAAAGTTTCTCTTTGTGTATTATTTTTAGCTTTTTGAGTCTTTTTTCTACCAGCAGAATTCAAAGATTTTAATGAAGCCATAATTATGAATCCTTATTTATTTCATCATATATATCAGCTTTATCATCATCAGATAAATCACCATAGTCTCTGTCTTCACGTTTAGCAATAATTGCTGCTAGTTTAACTAATTGTTCATTGGAACGCTGAAGAGATTCGACGTATTTAGCAGCAACATGACCCACTTCAGTATGTCTATGTTCATCTTTACTAATATACTGCATTACATCGTGCAATAGAGTAGTAGTTAAGTCTCTATCTTTCTGTACGTTCTTTATAGCTTGTGTAATATATTTTTCTGATTTGCTCATGTAATAAATAGATTAATATTAGATTTTACCAGAATTCCAATCTTCTTTAAATTCTTTATATCGGATTCTTACACGATTAAGATTATTTACTATCTGTTTTGTATTGAGTCCTGTTATTTCTCTTATATAAAGATATACAGCTTTCTTGTTAAATATTTCAATCTGTTCTGCATCTTCAAGAAGAATATAAATTGCATCAACAACTTTTCGCTCGTTTGGTTTTAAATCTAGATTTTTCCAATTATCAATTTCAACCCAAAATGATTGCCAGAATTCAGCTTTTTCCCTTTCCACTTCGTATTCATGTTCTTCTATCAGATTGTCATGTTCTGCAACATTAAGAATATCATCATATAAAAGTTCTCTTCTATTCTGCTCTGCTGTTTTCTTTACTTTATGGATAAACCAATTCTTTGTAATAACTGAGAAGTATGAAAAAGCTTTAGAGCCAGAATTGGGGTCGTACTTATCAAGGATAGTAGTTAGCCATACTTTACAGTCTTGTCTAAGAAATTCAATATCTGGTAAAGAAGTAAACCTATATGTGAAAACTATTTTATCTACCATTTCCGAAAAGGCTGGTTCGATATATTTCACATATAGGTGTGTTCTTATAATATTGTCTTTTGTTAAGCAATAATCAATTATTGCTTGTTCGTGGTCTTTAGAAAAATATTCATTATTCTTTGGTTTCATTATCTTCTCCTTCTTGTGTTTCTAGAAGGGAGAATCTGTCACCAGCTAGTTTTA